>Ga0335070_10009667_pt1 | contig 11283 bp, 10 predicted proteins | sample Lox_Sample_13_FD_206722 | JGI IMG/M metagenome (GOLD analysis project Ga0335070, IMG submission 206722) | Soil microbial communities from Loxahatchee National Wildlife Refuge, Florida, United States - Lox_Sample_1.3 | ecosystem: Environmental > Terrestrial > Soil > Wetlands | place: USA... | reverse complement strand
AGCATGTGAAAGCGGCCGCGATGGACCGCGTATTGCGGCCATTTGTAGCCGGCCAGGGTTCCCCTCGGCTCGGAATAGATATCGTTGCCGTTGAGCCCGACCAACGCCCATTCCCTTGCCGGCAGGCCCACGCGGTCAAGGTCTGCCTCGGTGATGCCGAGATCATAGAGCTCGCGCACGGCATTGGGTTGCATGTTGATGCCGACGCCGAGCGGCCGCATCTCCCGCACCGCTTCGAGAACGACGCAGGGCACGCCGATCTGATGGAGCGTCAGGGCGGTCGCCAGCCCGCCGATGCCGCCGCCGGCTATGATGACCGGATTATTCGTCACGCACGAACTTCCCCCCGCAGCCCGATGACGGGAACGAAATCGATACCCCTGGCCAAACTTGAAGCAACACGCCCTCGCGGGCAATGAATTTTGATCGCGTGCCGCTGTCCCTCTCAGGCCTTTACCCGTGATGGGGGTCGCGCCTATATCCCGGGAGAGGAGGGCAGACGGCTGTAAACGCGATACGGGCTGCGGAACGAGAGGACGCGCGATGGCGAACCGTACGGTGGCGAAAAACACGATCTGTCTGTGGTACGACAAGGATGCCGAAGCGGCGGCGCGGTTTTATGCGGCGACGTTTGCCGACAGCGCGGTGACGGCCGTCCACAAGGCCCCGGCCGACTATCCGTCGGGCAAGGAGGGCGACGTGCTCACGGTTGAATTCACCGTATTCGGTATTCCCTGCCTCGGGCTCAACGGCGGGCCCCACTTCAAGCACAACGAAGCGTTTTCGTTCCAAATCGCCACCGACGATCAGGCGGAGACAGATCGCTACTGGGACGCCATCGTCGGTAACGGCGGGCAGGAGAGCGCCTGCGGCTGGTGCAAGGACCGCTGGGGCATCTCGTGGCAAATCACGCCGCGCGTGCTGACCGAGGCGATCGCCGCCGGCGGCGCCGAGGCCAAGCGCGCCTTCGCAGCGATGATGGACATGAAGAAGATAGACGTGGCGGCGATCGAGAAGGCGCGGCGCGGCTGACGCTTCGCGACCCTCCGAAGCTTCAGCGAAGGAGGGTCACTCCTTCAGCTTGATCGTCATCTGGTCGTTGCCGACCGCGATGTTGTCGACGCCGGCGGCGAACGCCTTCCAGAAGCCTTCGTCGCCGAATTCCTGCACCAGGTCGACGTTCTTCAGATTGCCGAGCCAGGCGTTGGGGATCGGTACGCCCCAGAGCGACACGCCTTTCAGCACCACGACGGGACGCCCCTTGTCATAAGTCAGCCCGAGCCCGGCCGAGATCTTGAGCGTCTTGCCTCCGAGCATCGGCATGTCGGGATCGAGGGGCAGGAGGATGCGGGCACTCACCAGCCCGGGCGACAGGTCGATGGCGACTTTGCTCGCGAGATCGGTGTTGGCGGCGATGAGCGCGTTGAGCTCGCGCTCGGAGAACGTGATCTCGCGCGCGGCGCCCGATTCACTGTAGGGCTGTGGCTCGAGCGGCGGCGGCTTGCCGGTCGAAGCGGGGTTGGAGGATGCCGCGGTCTTGCCCTCCGGACGAGTCTGCAACTCGACGTTCAGCGTCTTGAGCTTGGCGTCGAGCTTCGCCTGTTCCGGCTGGCTGAGCGTCACCGGCGCGAACGCAGGCGGGAACAGGTAGGCGGTCGTGATCCATACTGTCGCGACGGCCGTCGCGGCGGCAACGGCGACGGCCAGCAGCACGACCTTGAGCGGCGTTAAGCCTTTTTGCGCGTCCGCCATATCCTGGCTCCGCAGTTCACGACAGCGCCCGTGACACTATACCGCAGTTATCTCATGGCCCTGAACGGCATCGGCACAGCACCTGGACAACGCCTGCGGTACCTTTTTAGTCCCGCCGCCCATCGCTCTGGACGCGCCGATGGACGAGCATCTGATAGGTGAACCGGTCGCCGCGGTGCCAGTTGATCGAGGCGATCAGAACGCCGCCACGGGCGACGTAGCGGCGAAGGAGCTGCAGCGAGGTGCTGCCCTCCGGCAGGCCGAATGTATTGGCGACATGCCGCGGCATCTCCACGGCGCGGATTTCCTGCGAGACCTCGTCGATCGTCCGTTGGGACGCCGCTTCGAGCACGGCGTAGAACGGGTGGGTCACGTTCCAGAACGTGTCGACGACCGCTTTGAACTCCATCGGGATGTACGACTCGATGTGCGCCATCGGCGTGCCGCCGCGCTCGGTCCAACGCACGCCCGTGACCCGCAGCCATTTCTCGCCGGCGACGCCGCCGATGCGCTGCGCGAGATCCGGCTCGAGGACCACCGTGTCGATCGCATGCAGCACGTAATGCGTGGTCTTCGAATTGTTGAACAGGTCTTCGAGCTTGTTGAAGGACTGCACGTAGTTGAACGAGGGCGACGCGGCGATGACCATCGAGCCGGCGCCTTGCCGGCGGCGGATCAGCCCGCGCTCGACGAGAAGCCGGAGCGCCTCGCGCACGGTGTTGCGGCTGGTGGCGAATTCCTCGCTGAGGTCGGCCTCGGTCGGGAGAAGCGACGCGACCGCGTAGCGGCCGCCGACGATCCGCTGCTGCAACGTCCCCGCGATGTGCATGTAGAGCGGCTGGCGCTGATCGAGACGGTCGTCAGGGGCGGGTGCGTCTGCGGATGCTTTCATCGTCGGTCTCGCATGGGCGCCGCCGCGCCGGTCTCCGATGCAGCGGAGCCTGTCCGTTCGAGCGACAAGTTGTCAAGACCTCATAGACGTTGACGGCGAAAAGTTGTTTGGACAAATTGCCAGACGGCCGTAGCGAGTTGAGGTGCAGAGAGTATGGCGCAGGCGCGGATCATCATCGTCGGCGGCGGTCCAGTCGGGTTGGTCGCGGCCGCGTATCTCAACGCCGCCGGAATTCCGGTCGCCGTCGTCGAGGAATCGGCCGATGTCGTGCAGGACCTGCGCGCCTCGACCTTCCACCCGCCGACCCTGGATCTGCTCGACCGCCTCGGCGTGACCTCGTCGCTGATCGCGCAAGGCCTCATCAGTCCCTACTGGCAATTCCGCGACCGCCGGCAGGGCGCCATCGCGACCTTCGATCTCACGGCGCTGACGGGCGAGACGGGATTCCCGTATCGCCTCCAGTGCGAGCAGTGGAAACTGACGACCTTACTGCGCGATCGCCTCGCGAGACTGCCCGACGTCGAGCTGATGTTCGGCTTGCGCGCGGTGTCGGTCGCGCAGGATGCGGACAAGGTCGTGCTCACAGCACAGCGTCCGACCGGCGAAAAGGAGAAGCTCGAAGGCCGGTTCCTGATCGCCGCCGACGGCGCGCGTAGCGCGCTGCGCACGTGCCTGGGCATCCCGTTCGACGGGATGACGATTCCGGAGCGCTATCTGTCGCTATCGACGACGTTCCGGTTCAACAAGGCGATGCCCGATCTCGCGAACGTCGCCTATATCTCCGACCCCGACGAGTGGGTGACGTTGCTTCAGACGCCGACCCTCTGGCGGGTGCTGCTGCCGACCGATCCCAACGAACCCGAGGCCGAAATGATGGCGCCGGCGCGGCTGGAGGAACGCCTGCAGGCGGTCGTTCCGTCGGCGACACCGTATGAGGTCGTTCACAAGACGGGTTACCGGGTGCACGAGCGCGTCGCCGAGCGCTTCGTCGTGGGCCGCGTGGTGCTCGCCGGCGACGCCGCGCACATCAACAACCCGCTGGGCGGCATGGGCATGAACGGCGGCATCCAGGACGCGGTGAACGTCGGCGAGAAGCTGGTCGCGATCTGGCGCGGCGAAAAGGACTTGAGCGTGCTCGGGCGTTACGAGCGTCAGCGCCGCAAGGTCGCGATCGAGGCGGTCCAGGCCCAGGCTCTGCGCAACCGGACGATCCTGAACGAGCGCGACCCCGCCAAGCGGCAGGCCTATTACGACGATTTGCGCGCGACCGCGGACGATCCGGTTCGGCACAAGGCTTATCTGATGCGCTCGTCCATGATCCAGTCGATGCGCGATGCCGAGGCGACGCCGTGACGGCTCCCGGCACGGCGCGCGCGTCGCGAACGACACGAGGTACCAAGCATGGCTGATTCCAGGTTGCGGACGGCGCTGACGCGGGGCGACTTCATCGTCGCCCCCGGCATATTCGACATGATCTCGGCAAAGGTCGCGGACGGCCTCGGCTTCACGGCGCTCTATGCCACCGGCTACGGCACCGTCGCATCCTATCTCGGCGTCGCCGACGCCGGCGTGGCAACCTACAGCGACATGGTCCTGCGCATGGGCCAGATGGCCCAGGCGACGAAGGCGCCGGTAATCGCCGACGCCGACACCGGCTATGGCGGCCTTTTGAACGTCCGCCACACCGTGCGCGGCTATGAAGCGGCGGGCATCGCCGCCATCCAGATCGAGGACCAGGAGACGCCCAAAAAGTGCGGGCACACGCCCGGCCGCCGCGTCCTGCCGGCGGAAGAGATGGTGCTCAAGATCGAGGTCGCCGTCGAGGCGCGCAAGAGCACCGACTTTCTGATCATCGCGCGCACCGACGCCCGCACTTCGTTGGGCTTGGACGAAGCGATCCGGCGCGGCAAACTGTTCGCCAAAGCCGGCGCCGACGTCGTTTTCGTCGAAAGCCCCGAAACCGAGGATGAGATGGCCCGGATCGGCCAGGAGATCGACGCGCCGCTGCTCGCGAACATAGTCGAGGGCGGCCGCACGCCGCTGCTGCCGGCCGAGCGGCTCGCCGCTCTCGGCTACGACATCGCCATCTATCCCGCACTCGGATTCCTCGCGGCCACGGCGGCGCTCGAGCGCGCGTACACGCATCTGCGCGATAACGGCGATTCGACGCGCTTTCCGAAATCCGAGAGCTACGGATTCCAGCGCATGTGCGAGCTGATGGGATTTCCCGAGGTCTGGGACTTCGAGCGCAAATGGGCCAGGCGCGCCGACGCCGGAGTGGCGCAATGACGCGCGTCGGACCGTCCGTATAGGAGGTGGACGTGGGTAAGGACGTCTTAGGGTGGCGGAAGAAATTCGGTGTGATGGGGCCGTCGACGAACACGGTCGTCCAGCCCGATTTCGACGACATGCGCCCGCCCGGCGTGACCAATCACTACAGCCGGATCTTCACGCCGAACGCGCAGGCGGTCAGCAACGAAACCTTCATGAGCGGGGCCCGCCTGATCGGCAGCAACACGATCGATGCCGTCAAAAGCGTGCTCACCGCCTCGCCGGATTATCTGGTCATGGGGATGTCCGCCGTGACGTTCTTCGACGGCGTCGCCGGCGCCGACCGCTTCCAGGCGTCGGTGGAAAAGGAGAGCGGGCTCGGCGTCAGTATCGGCTCGCATGCCTGCACGGCGGCGCTCAAGGCCTATGGCGGCATCAAGCGCGTCTCGTTTTTCTCGCCGTATTTTCCCGCCGCCAACGCCGAGGTGCGGCGCTATTTCACGGAGTCGGGCTTCCAGGTCGTGCGCGACCACGCCCTGCAGTGCCCGAGCTGGCTCGCCATCGCCGAGGTCACGAGCGAGACCTGCCGCAAGACGATCCGCGCGCTCGACGGCGACGACGTCGACGCGATCATCCAGGTCGGGACCAACCTCAGCATGGTCCGGCTCGCCGCCGCGGCCGAGCTGTGGCTCGGCAAGCCGGTGATCGCGATCAATACGGCGACGTACTGGCACGCGCTGCGCGCCAACGGCATCCGCGACCGTATCGAAGGGTTCGGCCGTCTGCTTGAGGAGTTCTAAGCGCATGAGCGAGCTCGACATCTACAAGCGGCAGGGCTTCGCGCAGAAGACCGGAATCGGCAAGCGGCCGGCCCTGGTGATCGTCGATTTCGTGGTCGGCTTCACCGACCCCGCGCATTTCGGCGGCGGCAACATCCGCGACGCGATCGCCCGCACCGTGCCGCTGCTGGCGTTCGCGCGCGCCAACGACTGGCCGGTCGCGCATACCCGCGTCGTCTATGCCGATGACGGATCCGATGCGGGTGTCTTCGCCGAGAAGGCGCCGGGCTTGCGCAAGCTGACCGAGACCAGCCCGCTTGGCCAGATCGTGCGCGAGCTGACGCCGGTCCCCGGTGAGCTCATCGTGCGCAAGCGGCAGGCGTCGGCGTTCTTCGGCACCGGGCTCGGTGCCTGGCTCGCCGGCCGCGGCGCCGACACGCTGGTCGTCGCCGGCTGCACGACGTCGGGATGCGTGCGCGCGACGGTGGTCGACAGCGTGGCGCACGAATTGCGCACGGTCGTCCCGACGGATTGCGTCGGCGACCGCGCGCTCGGGCCGCACGAGGCCAATCTTTTCGATATGGGACAAAAATACGCAGATCTCATGAACTCGGGGGAGCTCATCGATGCCTGTTCAAAAAAGACCTGACCTGCTGCGCCGCAGCTGGGTCGCATGCCTGGTTCTGGGCGCGGTGCTGTGGGCCAGTGCCGCCGTCGCCCAGCCGGTCGGGCTCGGCACGACCCAGGCCGGCGCCACGGGACAGCTCGCCGCCGCGATCGCCAAGGTCGTCTCCGAGAAGGCCGGCCTGCAGATGCGCACCCAGCCGATGGCCGGAGCCGCGCAATACATCCCGCTGGTCAACGCCGGCGAGCTCGAGTTCGGCATCGCGAACATCGTCGAGACGGCGTACGCTTACGAAGGCAAGGTGATCGTCGAGGGCCGGCCCAACCCGCAGCTGCGCCTGGTCGCCGACCTCATGCCGTTTCTTGCCGGCCTGCTGGTCCAGAAGGACTCGCCCGTCCGTGACGTGAAGGATCTGAAGGGGCAGCCGGTCCCCTCCGGATTTTCCGGCAATCCGCTCGGCCGCGTGATCATGGACGGGTATCTTGCGACCGACGGCATTACGATGGCCGACACCAAGCAGATCCCGGTGCCGGGTTTTCCGCGCATGTTCGATGCGTTCAAATCGGGCCAGACCGTCACGACCATCGCGGCGCTCGGCTCCGGCATCGTGCAGGAATTCGATGCCACGATGGGCGGGGTCCGATATCTGTCGTTCCCGAACACGCCGGCATCGACGACCGCGCTGCGAAAATTCATGCCGCAGGCCTCCTTCATGGACGTGAAGCCGGAGCCGGGGCTTGCCGGAATTCCCGGCAGCACGACCCTCATCGGCTATGACTATGTGCTGTTCGCCGGCGCCCAGGTGAAGAACGAAACCGTGGAGAAGGTCGCGGCGGCGCTGTTCGACAATCCGGGTGAGCTGAAGGCCACCGGCCCCTTGTGGCGAGATTTCGAGCCCAAGCGTATGGCGACGGATCTGGGCCTTCCCTACCATCCGGGCGCGCTCGCCGTTTACGCTAAAAAGGGCCTGAAAGTCCCGTGAGCTTGGCCGCACGCGCCGGGCGTCTTGCCGACGCCCTCGGTTTCGTCGTCTGCGCTCTGGCGATCGCCTGGAGTGCCGATATTGCAACCCGGCTTCAGCTCGAGATCTACAGCGAGCAGTTCGCGGCTTTCATGCTCGGGCTCGCGTTCGGGATCGCGTTCCTGCGCTTTCCCCTGCGGCCGGGTGCCCCGGCCTGGCACGACCTGGCATTGACGCTGGTCGGAATCGCGGCCGGCGGCTGGCTGGCCTGGCGTTACCCCGTCCTCCTGAACGAGTCGTTTTTTCGTCCGGGCGAGACGTTCACGCTGGCGTCGCTGGTGATTGTCCTGTCGATCGAAGGCACCCGCCGGTCGGCCGGCTCGTCGCTGCTGCTGGTCCTGGCGCTGCTGGCCGTCTACGCGCTGTTCGGCAATCTGCTGCCGGGCGTGCTGCAGGCGCGCCAGATTCCGATCTTCCGCCTGGTCTCCTATCTCGGCCTCGACACCGCCGCCCTCCTGGGCTCGCCGCTGCTGATCGCCGGCACGGTGGTCGTCGCCTTCGTGTTCTTCGGACGCGTCCTGCAGGCCTGCGGCGGCGCCGATTTCTTTACCGAGCTGGCGCAGTCGGTGTTTGGCCGCTACCGCGGCGGCGCCGGCAAGGTCGAGGTGGTGGCATCGGGCCTGTTCGGCATGATCTCGGGCAGCGCCGTCTCGAACGTCATGACCACGGGCGTGGTGACGATCCCGATGATGAAGCGCGCCGGCTATGCCAAGGAGACGGCGGCCGGCATCGAGGCGATCGCCGCCACCGGCGGGCAGCTCATGCCGCCGGTCATGGGTGCGGCGGCGTTCCTGATGGCGGAGTTCCTGCAGATTCCCTACGCCGAGGTCGCGCTGGCGGCGACGATTCCGGCCCTGCTGTTCTACGTGGCCGTGTTCGTGCAGGTCGATCTCGAGGCGGCGCGCAAGAACATCATCGGCTATGGCCTCGCCGAAATCCCGCGGACCCGCGACGTGCTCCGCAAAGGCTGGCTGTTCCTCATCCCCTTCGGGGTCCTCTTCGGGATCCTGTTCGGTACGAATCTGCCCGCCGAGCAGGCCGCCATTTGCGGCGCGATAGCGCTCGTCCCCCTCGGGCTCACCGTCGGCTACGGCGAGCGGCGGCTGACCTGGCGCGGCTTGATCGCGGCGATCGCCGCCACCGGCCGCGACACGGTCGACGTCATCCTCATCTGCGCCATCGCCGGCCTCGTGATCGGCATTCTCCAGATCACCGGTCTCGCCTTCGGCATGTCCATCGCGCTCCTCCAGGTGGGCGGCAACAACCTGTTTGTCCTGCTGGTGGCGGTGGCGGTCGTCTGCACCATTCTCGGCATGGGCATGCCGACGACGGCGGTGTACCTGCTCGTCGCCACCCTCGCGGCGCCCTCGCTCATCAAGCTCGGCGTGTCGCCGATCGCCGCGCACATGTTCGTGTTCGTCTACGGCATCCTGTCGATGATCACGCCGCCGGTGGCGCTGGCGGCGTTCGCGGCCGGCAACATCGCCCAGGCCGATCCGATGCGGGTCGGGTTCACGGCCTGCATGCTGGGCTGGCCCGCCTTCCTGCTGCCGTTCATGTTCGTGTATTCGCCGACCTTGCTGCTGATCGGGCCGCCTCTCCAGGTCACGTTCGACATCGTGACCGCGTTCGCCGGCGTCTGGATGGCCTCGTGCGGAATCTCCGGCTACTTCCGGGACGAGCTGCCGCCGCTCATCCGGCTCGGCTACGTCGTGGCCGGCCTGTTTCTACTGCTGCCGTCGAGCGTCTTCGAAGGCGCCATGGTCGCCAATTTCGCCGGCCTGGCCCTGATGACCGCCTTGATGGTCCGCGAATATGCCCGCCGCGCGCTGGTGCCCAAACGGCCGCGGCGCGTCGTCAGTCCTTGAACCAGGGGAGAAGCAGATGCGCCGGCTCATCGGGTTCTTGTTGGCTCTCACGCTGATCGCGCTGACCGGCACGGCCAGCGCGCAGAGCTTCCCGACGCGTCCGGTCAAGATCGTTGTCCCGTTCCCCGCCGGCGGTGCCGCCGACGTGATCGTCCGCATCCTCGGCAAGCACATGAACGAGGCCTTGGGACAGAACGTCATCGTCGACAATCATCCCGGGGCCGGCGGCGCCATCGCCTTCGAGCAGGTCGCGCGCTCGGCCCCCGACGGCTATACGCTGGTGTGGACGACCGTCGGCTTTCCCATCATGGCGGCGACGATCACGGATCTCTCGTTCAAGCCCGAGCGCGATTTCGTCCACATCTGCGACGTCGCCGAGAACCCGTTCGTCCTGGTGGTCAATCCCGAAGTTCCCGCGAAATCCGTGCGCGAGTTGATCGACCTTGCCAAGGCCAAGCCGAATACGATCAACTTCGCCAACAACGGCAACGGCACGCTGACCAATCTCATCGTCGAGCTGTTCAAGCAGCAGACCGGCGTGCCGGTGGTTCAGGTCGCCTATCGCGGCGACAATTTCTCGATCGCCGACGTGCTCGCCGGTCACGTCCAGGCGATGTTCTCGAATGCGCCGGTCGCCCTGCCGCACATGGCCGCCGGCCGGTTGCGCGGCTTGGCGGTGACATCGACGCGTCGCCTGGACGCCGTGCCCGACCTGCCGACGATGAACGAGGCCGGCGTCGCCGATTTCCGCGCCGTGTCGTGGCAGGGGATCAGTGCGCCGGCCGCGACGCCGCGCGCGGTCGTCGACCGGCTGAACGCCGCGGCGCGTCAGGCGTTGCAGGTGCCGGAGGTGACGACGCGGCTCCGGGAACTCGGCGCCGAGCCGATCGGCGGCACCCCCGAACAGTTCGACGCGCTGGTGCGCCAGGAGCTGGTCGTGTGGGCCGACGTGGTGCGCCGCGCCGGTATGGCGGCGAAATAACAGCGACGGAGTTACGGGCCGTGGATAAATCGCCGGACGCTTCGACGACGGTCGCGGACCGCTACCTGGCGCGTCTGGCGACGCATGGCGTCGACTATTTCTTCGGCAACGCCGGCACGGATTTCCCGCCGATCATCGAGGCCTTCGCGAAGGCCGCGACGGCCGGCCGGAAAGTCCCGACCCCGGTGCTTGTTCCGCACGAGAACCTCGCCGTTGCCATGGCGCATGGCTACTACCAGATCACCGGCCGCCCGCAGGTCGTGATGGTTCACGTGCATGTCGGCACCGCGAACGGCATTTGCGGCCTGATCAACGCCAGCGATCAGAAAGTGCCCGTTCTCTTCACCGCCGGCCGCACGCCGATCCATGAGACCGGCGTTCACGGCGGGCGCAACCGCGTCATCCACTGGGCCCAGGAGATGTACGACCAGGCCGCCATGGTCCGCGAGCACGTCAAATGGGACTACGAGCTCCGGTCGGGCGCACAGGTCGACACGGTCGTCGATCGCGCGCTGCAGGTGGCGATGAGCGAGCCCCGCGGGCCGGTCTACCTGACTTTGCCGCGCGAGGTGATCGGCGCTCCATTCGAGGCCGCCGGCGAGGCGGCACCCCGCCGGCTTATGCCGGCGCCGGCCCCGGCGCCCAATCCGCGCGAGATCGAGCGCGCCGCGGCCTTCATCGCGCAGGCGCAGCGGCCACTGATCGTCACGGCCGATCTCGGCCGGCATGCGGCTGCGGTCGCGGCGCTCGAAGCCTTCGCGGAGCGGTTCGCGATTCCGGTGGTCCAGCACCACGCGCGGTTTCTGAACATCGCCCACGACCATCCGATGAATCTCGGCCTGTCGGTGAGCGGTCTTCTGGCGGACGCCGACCTCGTGATCGTCGCCGAATGCGACGTGCCGTGGATTCCGAGTCTCGAGCGTCCGCACCCCGGCTGCAAAGTCATTCAGCTGGGGCTGGATCCGGTCTACGGGCGCGAGCCCATCCGCGGTTTCGCGGGCGATGCGGTCCTGACCGGCACGGCGGAACATGCTTTCCCGATGCTGGCTGCGGCGCTCGCAGGAGAGGCCGCTGTCAGGCCCGAACAACTGGG
>Ga0335070_10009666_pt1 | contig 11283 bp, 11 predicted proteins | sample Lox_Sample_13_FD_206722 | JGI IMG/M metagenome (GOLD analysis project Ga0335070, IMG submission 206722) | Soil microbial communities from Loxahatchee National Wildlife Refuge, Florida, United States - Lox_Sample_1.3 | ecosystem: Environmental > Terrestrial > Soil > Wetlands | place: USA... | reverse complement strand
TCGCGGCGCAAAGGTGTCGTCGAGGTACTCGCAGATCACGGCCGACTCGAAGATCGACGTATCGCCCACCAGCAGCACCGGCGTCTTGCCCAGCGGCGACACCGAAAGGAACCAATCGGGCTTGTGTGCGAGGTCGACATCGCGGCGCTCGAACGGCACTCGCTTTTCGTCAAGCACGATCGCGGCACGCTGAACGTAGGGGCACAGCGCGTGGCTGATCAGGGTGAGGTTGGTGGACATGGCTCGTCGCTCGGCGCAACCGCGTCACTCGGCCGCACGCGGCGCGAAGCGCGCGCTGCGCGCCAGTGCCAACGCACCGTCGCCCGCAAGCCACAGCACGAGCGACGCCGAGGTGAGGAATGCCGGGTACTCCCAGCCGCCGCCCTGAGCCACGTGCACCCAGCCGTTGGGGGCATGCACCCACACCACGGTCAGCAGGATCGGCAACGACAGCACGGCGGCTTGGCGCGCGTAGACCCCCATCAACAGGGCGGCTCCGATGACGACTTCGAGCGTGAACACCGGCACTACGAGCGCGCCGGGAATGCCCACGGACTCGAAGTACTGCGCGGTGCCCGCGAAGGTGAACACCAGCGGCTTGAGCAGGGCGTGGGCGATCCACGTCAGACCCAGCGCGAGGCGCAGCAGCAACAGACCCCACGCCGTGGATGACACGGACGCCACCGGCGTGGCGTCACGACGGGACAGGACAGCGGACATGGCAAGGCTCCAGCAGTGGTCGATGAGGGGGTCAATCTAAGATTGCGCAGGTGCATAGAAAATTGGATCAGATGCAAGCCATGAATGCACCCATGCAACAAGCTGCGAGCAGGCGCGAGCTCGGTGCGGCCGAGCTGGCCCTGTTGCTGGCGCTGGTGCGCGGCGGCACGCTGGCGGCGGCCGGGCAGCTGGCCGGAGTCGACACGTCGACGGTGTTCCGTACCATGCAGCGGGCCGAGCGGGCACTCGGCCAGCGCCTCTTCGAGCGCTCACGACTGGGCTACCGGGCCACCGATCTCGGGCAGCGACTGGCTGAGCACGCGGAACGCATCGAGGCCGAACTCGAGGCAGCCCGATCAGCGGCTCAGTTGCGCGAAGGTGCGGTCAGCGGGTTGGTGCGCATCAGCACCACGGACACGCTGCTGCACGGGCTGCTGCTGCCGTCATTGCGTGCGCTGCGCACGGCGCATCCACGACTGCGGCTGGAGATCCAGGCGCGCAACGAGCTGGCCAATCTCACGCAGCGCGAGGCCGACGTCGCTCTGCGCGCCACCGTGCGCCCGCCGCCGCACTTGGTCGGGCGCCATCTGGGGCCGATCCGGTCAGCGGTGTACATCGCACGCTCGCTGGCGCCGCCGCGGCGTCAGGCGTTCGACCTGGCTGGGGCGGCATGGCTGACCGTGGACGAGGTGTTGCCCGATCATCCGTCGGTGCGCTGGCGGCGCAAGCACCTGCCGCGCGTGGAGCCAGTGCTGCGCCTGAGCGGCGTGCAGGCGGTGTTCGATGCGGTGCGACAAGGCCTGGGCGTTGGCATCGCACCGCTGTTCCTGGCGCGATCCTGCGACGACGTGGTGGCCTTGACGCCGCCGCTGGCCGATTGTGAGTCACAGCTGTGGCTGCTCACCCATCCGGAGTCGCGCCATCTGCGGCGCATCCAGGCGGTGGCCGCGCACCTGGCCGAGACCGTCCAGTTGGATTGAGCGACGCGGGGCCGCGTATCGGCGGCGCCGCTTGTGGCATCAGCGAGCGATCGCGTCGACCTTCGAGGTGGCGACGGCGACTTGCGCCTTGGCGGCCTCGCGCGCCTTGGCGCGAGCGACCACGTCGGGGTAGCTGGCCGACTGCGTGTCGGCGACCAGGCCGATGCCGTGCAGCACGGCGGCCGTGACGACGACCGAGAGCGCGGCGGACACGAGGCGGATGGCGTTGCGGTTCATGGCGGTCTCCTCTTTCGACAACCCTGGGTTGCCTATGGGCGGCCGCCGGTTCAAACCGGCTCGGCGGTACCAGACCCGGCCGGGGGCCGCGGGACCGAGGCCGCACGCGACCGTTCCAGCAGCAGTTCGCGCTCGCGCGTGTTGCGCGCCAGCTCGGCGGCGCGCGCCAGCTCGACCTGGGCCTCCTCGGGGCGGCCGAGCTTGGTCAGCAGGTCGGCGCGCACGCTCGGCAGCCACTGGTAGTCGCGCAGCGCGCCGTCACGCTGCAGTGCATCGACGATCTCCAGCGCGGCTGCGGGCCCGAAGGCCATGCCGACGGCCACCGCCCGGTTGAGCTGCACCACCGGTGACGGCAGGGCCTGCGCCAGCGCGTCGTACAGCGCGACGATGCTCGTCCAGTCGGTGTCGGCCGCCGCGGCTGCGCGCGCGTGGCAGGCCGCGATCGCCGCTTGCAGCGCATAGGGTCCGAGCGCGTGGCGGCCGGCCACTGCCAGCGCGCCGGCGCGCTCGAGCGCGGCCAGCCCGCGGCGGATCAGCAGTCGGTCCCAGCGGCTGCGGTCCTGGTCGGCGAGCAGCACCGGGCGGCCGGCGTCATCGACGCGGGCCGCGGCGCGCGAGGCCTGCAGCTCCATCAGGGCGACCAGTCCGTGCACCTCGCTGTCGTCGCGCGCCAGCTCGGCGAGCATGCGGCCCAGGCGCAGCGCGTCGTGCATCAGGTTGAGGCGCATCCAGTCGTCGCCGCGCGTGGCCGTGTAGCCTTCGTTGAAGATCGCGTACACCACCTCGAGCACCGACGCCAGGCGTTCGGGCAGCGCGTCGGCCGCGGGCACCTCGAACGGCACCTTGGCCTCGCCCAGCGTGCGCTTGGCGCGCACGATGCGTTGCGCCACCGTCGGCTCGCCGACCAGGAAGGCGCGTGCAATCTCCTCGGTCGACAACCCGCCCAGCAGCTTGAGCGTCAGCGCGATGCGCGCATCGGCCGACAGCACCGGGTGGCAGGCGGTGAAGATCAGTCGCAGCAGGTCGTCGCCGATCGCGTCGCCCTCGGCATCGGCGATCGCCTCGGCGATGTCGGGCACCACGTGGTCGCCGCGAGCGTCGGCGTCGCGGGCGAGCTCGTCGTGCTTGCGCGCGTGCAACGCAGCCTGCCGCAACGCGTCGAGCGCGCGGCGCTTGGCCGCGGTCATCAGCCAGGCACCGGGGTTGTCGGGCACGCCGTCGCGCGGCCAGTGCTCGAGGGCCGACACCAGCGCGTCCTGCGCATACTCCTCGGCCAGGCCGACGTCGCGCACGAGGCGGGCCACGCCGGCCACCACCTTGGCCGACTCGATGCGCCACACCGCCGTGATCGCGCGCTGGACATCGGCGTCGACCACGGTGCTCGACCTCCGGCGCGTCAGCGGCCAGCCGGAACGCCCATGTCGCGGAAGCGACCGGCGGCCCGGCTGTCGCCGAAGTCCTCCAGCTCGAAGATCTGGCGCACCTCGATCTCACAGGGGCCGCCGTCGATCGCCGGGTTCGGAAAGCGGCGCGACCACTCGAGCGCCTCTTCGCGCGTGCGCGTCTGGATGATGGTGTAGCCGGCGATCAGCTCCTTGGTTTCAGCAAACGGGCCGTCGACGACGCGGCGCTGCGAGCCGTCGTAGCGCACGCGCCAGCCCTTGGCGCTCGGCTGCAGCCCCGACGCGTCGAGCAGCACGCCGGCCTTGGCGACCTGCTCGTGATAGTCGGCCATCGAGGCGATCAGGGCCTCGCCGGGCATCACGTCCTGCTCGGATTCACGGGTGGCCTTGACGATGATCATGAAACGCATGGCTGCCTCCGTTGCTGGGCGGCCCACCTGTCGTGCGGGATGCCTGCGATCCGGGGCCGTCATGCACACGACGAACGAACGGGGCGCCGATCGACAGGGCTGGCCGCTCCTGCCGCGTCGCCCGGGCCCATCTCACACCGGGTGCTGTCGTCGTAGCAGGGCGCCAGCGAGCGCACCTCGACCGTGCACCATTCGGCGGCCGGACAGCGCCCGGCGATCGCCAAGGCCTCGTCGCGCGTGGCGCAGTCGACGAGGAAGTAGCCGCCGACCATCTCCTTGGCTTCGGCGAACGGGCCGTCGACCACGCGTGTGCGGCCGTCTCGCACCTGCACGCGCGAGGCCTGGTTCAGCGAGGCGAGCGATTCGACGCCGAGCAGCAGGCCTTGTGCCTTCAGTTCGTCGGCAAAGCGCTGCATGCGTGCGTAGGCCTGCTGCCCCTCCTCGCGCGTGCGCGTGCCGCGCTGTTCGGGCGGTTCGACGATCAACAGCATGTAGGCCATCGGGCGTTGCTCCATTGCAGGCGCGTGATTAGAGCACCCATCGCCCTTTCGGGCACAGGCACTCATCAGTGCGCGGCCGCCCCCGTGCGCGGCGCGCGCGCGTCGAGCCGGCGCGCCAGCAGCTTGCGCAGCTCTTCGGCCCACAGCACGACGCTGGCCAGCCCCACCAACGGCAGCAGCGACGGCAGCTCGATCGGCGCGGTGTGGAACCACGCATTCAGCAGCGGCAGGTGGATCACCGCGGCCTGCAGCGCCACGCTGATCAGCAGGCCGCCCAGCAGCCACGGGTTGCGCATCACGCCCAGACGCAGCGCCGAGCGCGTCGCCGACTGGCAGCTCAGCACGTTGAACCACTGGCACATCACCAGCAGCGTGAAGGTCTCCGTCTGCACCAGCGCCGTCGGCGCACCGGCGGCGCTGCGCCAGGCGAACCAGCCGAAGGTCACCGCGGCGGCCAGCGGCGTCATCAACGCCATCCGCCACAGCATGCCGCGATCGAACAGCGGGTCGGCGCGCGGCAGCGGTGCGCGGCGCATCTCGTCGCCCTCTGGCGGGTCCATCACCAGGTTCACGGTCAACGTGCCTTCGGTGACGATGTTGATCCACAGCACCTGCACCGCGGCCAGCGGCAACGGGTAGCCGCCCAGCAGTGCCAGCAGCAGCACGAGCACCTCGTCGATCGACGTGACGAACAGGAACAGCAGCACCTTCTTGACGTTGGCGTAGACCAGGCGCCCCTGCTCGACGGCGGCCACGATGGTGGCGAAGTTGTCGTCGGTGATCACGATCTCGGCCGCGCTCTTGGCCACGTCGGTGCCGCTGATGCCCATCGCCACGCCGACATCGGCGCGCGCCAGCGCCGGCGCGTCGTTGACGCCATCGCCGGTCATCGCGACGACCTCGCCGCGCGACTGCAGGGCCTGCACGATGCGCAGCTTCTGGGCCGGATGCACGCGCGCGAAGACGGCGATGCGGTGGATCTCGTCGAGCAGCTCCGGCTCGCCCATGCGCTCGAGCTCCTCGCCGTCGACCGCGCGATCGCCGTCGCGCGCGATGTCGAGCTCGCGCGCGATCGCCAACCCCGTCAGCTTGTGGTCGCCGGTGACCATCAGCGGCCGCACGCCGGCGGTGCGACACGATGCCACCGCGGCCTTTACCTCCAGGCGCGGCGGGTCGATCTCGCCGATCAGGCCCAGCAGGTGGGCCCGGCCGGCCAGCACGTCGAAGCCGGCCTGCTCGTCGAGCGGGTCGTCGTCGACCGTCGCGAACGCGAGCACGCGCAATGCCCGCGCGGCCATCGCATCGGCAGCGGCGCGCGCGTCGTGCAGCACGGCCGCGCCGTCGGCGGCGCACAGCCGCAGCACCGCCTCCGGGGCGCCCTTGATGAACACCCGACGCGGCGCATCGGCGCTGCGGTGGCGCGTGGCCATCAGCTTGGTGTCGGCGTCGAACGGCCATTCGGCCTCGCGCGGCGCGGCGCGTTCGAGCGCGTCGAGGTCGAGCCCGGCCTTGCGCGCCAGCACCTTGAGGGCGCCCTCGGTCGGGTCGCCGCGCACGCTCCAGCCGGTGCGCTCGTCCTCTGGCGGCAGCAGCAACGCGTCGTTGCACAGCACCGCGGCACGCAGCAGCGGCAACAGCGCCGGGGGCGACGCGCTGAGTGCGCCGTGCGGCACGTAGCCGCTGCCCTGCACGGCGATCTCGGTGCCGCCGGGCAACCACACGGCGCTGGCCGTCATCTCGTTGCGCGTCAGCGTGCCGGTCTTGTCGCTGCAGACCACCGAGGTCGAGCCGAGCGTCTCCACGGCGCCGAGCCGCCGCACGATCGCGCCGCGTGCCGCCATGCGCTGCATGCCCACCGCCAGCGCGATCGTCATCGCCACCGGCAGGCCCTCGGGCACCATCGACACCATCTGGCTGATCGCCACCATCAGCACGTCGTCCAGCGGCAGCCGGCGCAACGCGCCGAGCGCCAGCACCGCCACGAACAGCGCCAGCGCGGCCCACATCAGCCAGCGACCGAAGCGCTCGATGCGTTCGGCCAGCGGGGTCTTGACCTCGTCGCCCTGCGCGGTGAGGCCGGCGATGCGGCCGACCTCGGTGTTGCGGCCGGTGGCCACCGCCAGCGCGCTGGCCCGCCCGGCGGTGACGTGCGTGCCCGAATAGACCATGTTGTGGCGGTCACCGAGGCCGGCGCTCTCGGGCGCCACCGCAGTCGACTTGGCCACCGGCACCGACTCGCCGGTCAATGCCGCTTCGGCCACCTGCAGCTGTGCCGCCTCGAGCAGCCGCGCGTCGGCGGCGATCGAATCGCCCGCGGCGAGCAGCAGCACGTCGCCGGGCACCAGATCGTGCGCCGCGATCGACAGCTCGCGGCGCTCGCGCCGCACGCGCACCGTCAGCGTCGCCAACTCCCGCAACGCGGCCATCGAGCGCTCGGCGCGGCCTTCCTGCACGGCGCCGATCACCGCGTTGGTCAGCACGACCAGCAGGATCACCAGCGCGTCGGTGTGGTGGCCCAATGTCGCCGCGAGCACCGCGGCGGCCAACAGGATGCCGATCAGCGGGCTCATGAACTGGCGCACGAAGAGGCCGAACGCCGAGCGGCGCGGCGGCTCCGGCAACGCGTTGGGACCGTGCTGGCGCAGCCGGGCCGCGGCCGTCGCGGCGTCGAGCCCGGCGGCTGCGTCGCTGCCCAGCGCCGTCAGCGCCTGCGCGGCCGGCATCGCATGCCAGTTCGCTGTCGTGTCGTGCGCCGTGTCGTGCGAGGGAGGGCCGGTTGCCGACATGCGGCTCAGTGGATCACACGCGGCGCCGCCGCATCGTGAGTCGGCTCAGGCGGCGATGACCGCCGGCGGCCGTCATCGATCGGGCGTCAGCCGTTCGCGCAGCGTGCGCTTCATGACCTTGCCGTTGGCGTTGCGCGGTAGCGGCGCGTCGCACCAGGTGAAGGTCTCGGGCACCTTGTAGTCGGCCAGCCGCTCGGCGCAGAACGCACGCAGCGCGGCATCGTCGGCGGCGAGACCCGGGGCGTGCACGAAGGCGTGCACGCGTTCGCCCAGCACCGGGCACGGGCGCCCCACCACCGCGGCCTCGACCATGCCGGGCCAGGCCATCAGCACGTTCTCGACCTCGACCGAGTAGATCTTGAAGCCGCCGCGGTTGAGCATGTCCTTCTTGCGGTCGAACACGCGCACGTAGCCTTGGCCGTCGACCGCGCCGAGGTCGCCCGAGTGCCACCAGCCGGCCGTGAACGAGGCCCGGGTCGCTTCGGGATTGGCCCAGTAGCCCGGCACGACCATCGGCCCTGCGATCCACAGCTCGCCGCTCTGGCCGGGTGCGACCTCGCGGCCTTCATCGTCCATCACGCGCACCTCGGCGCACGGCAGCGCGACGCCGACGCTGTCGGCGTGCGCGCGCGTCTCGCCCATCGGCATCATCGTCGTCGGCGACGTGGTCTCGGTGGCGCCGTAGCAGTTGAGCAGCGTCAGGCCGGGCAGCTGGCGCGCCAGCGCGTCGATGGTGGCCACCGGCATCGGCGCGCCGCCGTAGCCGCCGATGCGCCAGGCGCTCAGGTCGGCCTGCGCGAACGACGGCTGCAGCAGGCACAGGTTGTACATCGCCGGCACCATCAACGTGTGGGTCACGCGCTCGCGCTGCATCAGCTCGATGAACGGCCCGGCCTTGAACGATGGCACGATCACGGTGGTGCCTGCCACGCCGAACATCGTCAGGATGATCGCCACCAATCCGGTCACGTGGCTGGCCGGCACCGCCAGCGCCGACACCTCGCGCTCGACCAAGCGCATGCCGACCCGGTAGTGCAGCACCGAGTGCAAGACGTTCAGATGCGTGAGCATCGCGCCCTTGGGGTTGCCGGTGGTGCCCGAGGTGTAGAGGATCACCGCGACGTCGGTCTCCGCAGGGTCGGCGGCGGCCGCGGCGCTCTCGTGCGCGAGCAGGCTCTCGTAGGGGGTGCAGTCCGCCGCGGCGCCGCCGATGCTCACGCGCAGGCGCAGCGCGGGAGCCTCCTGCGCATCGGGCAGGCGCTCGGCGAGCGCGGCGTCGGCGACGATCGCGATCGCGCCGCACTGCCGTGCGATGTAGGCGAGCCCCGGCCGCTGCTCGCGCACGCCCACCGGCACCGCGATCGCACCGAGCCGCTGCAGCGCCAGCCAGACGAACACGAACTCGGGCCGGTTGTCGATGAACATCACGACGCGCTCGCCGCGCGTCACACCGCGCGAGGCGAATGCCGCGGCCAGGCGCTGCGCGACGGCGTCGCACTGGGCGTAGGTGAAGCGCTCGGCTTCGCACACCAGCGCGGTGGCTTGCGGCGCGCGCGCACACGCCGCGGCGAACATCGCCTGCAGGTTGCGCGGTCGCGGTGCGAAGCAGCGCACGACGCGGTCGCCGTACAGCGCCTCGGCGCGCCGCACCGGCATCGCATAGGCCGACCAGTGATCCATGGCGGCCCCTATGCCGCGGCGGGCACCACGTTGGCGCCGCGCTCGATCACGAACTCGGCATCGAGCAGCGAGCGCGAGTGGTTGAGGTCGCTCTGCGAGATCAACACGGCGATGCGGCTGCCCTTGAGGCCCGCGATCACCTCGGCCAGCCGCTTGGACAATGCCGGGGCCACGCCCTCGAACGGCTCGTCGAGCAGCAGCAGGCGCGTGCCGACGGCCAGCGCGCGCGCCAGCGCCACCAGCTTCTGCTGGCCGCCCGACAGCAGCAGCGCGCGCCGGTCGCGCATCTCGTTCAGCTCCGGCAGCACGCGGTAGACGAGCGCGAGGCGCTCGTCGATCTTCAGCGCGGGGTTCACCCACACCGGCACCAGGATGTTCTCCTCGACGGTCAGCTCGGGCACCAGGCCGCGGTCCTCCGGCATGTAGCCCAGCCCGAGGCCGGCGCGCGCGTGGCGCGGCAGCGCGGTCAACTCCTGGCCGTCGAACGTGATGCGGCCCTGGCTCGGCGCGAGGTGGCCCATCACGGTGCGCATCAGCGTCGTCTTGCCGGCGCCGTTGCGGCCGACCAACCCGACCATCGTGCCGTCGGCCACGGTGAGCGAGAGGCCGCGCAACGCCACCACCGACTGGATGGACACGTGGATGCCTTCGATTGTCAGCAAGGTCGCGCCCTCACCCTTGCAGCAGCTCGCCAGTCACGTAGCGGCGCACGTCGTCGGTGGCCAGGGCCTTCGCCGGCACGTCGTCGGCGACGATGCGACCGCTGTAGAACGCGATCACGCGGTCGGCGTAGCGGCCGACGATGTCCATGTCGTGCTCGACGAACAGCACCGTGGTGTCTCGCTCCGTGCCGAGCGCGGCCATGATGGTGTCCATCATCGGGAACTTCTCCTCGGCCGAGACGCCGCTGGTGGGCTCGTCGAGCAGCAGCAGCTTGGGCCGCACGGTCAGCGCCATCGCGATGTCGAGCAGCTTGCGCACGCCGCCGGGCAGCTCGACGACGCGGCGGTCGCGGTGTTCCGCCAGGCCGAAGCGTTGCAGCAGCGCCTCCGCACGCGCCACCGACGGCTCGTTGCGCGCCGCCTGCCGGAAGCTCAGGTGTGTGTCGTGGCAGGCGCTGGCTACCAGCATGTTGTCGAGCACGGTGAGCTCGCCGAACAGCTGCGGGATCTGGAACGAGCGCGCCACGCCGAGGCCGACGATCGCGCGCGGGTGCAGCGCGGTGATGTCGCGGCCGTCGAAGCGGATGTGGCCGACATCGGGCTTGAGGTAGCCGGTGATCATGTTGACGAAGGTCGTCTTGCCGGCGCCGTTGCTGCCGATCAGGCTGACGCGCTCGCCGGCGCTCACGCCGACGTTCAGCTCGGCCGCGGCCACGACCGCGCCGAAGCGCTTGCCGACGCCTTGTGCCTCAAGCAGCGCGCTCGTCATCGCCCGCTCCGGCCGATCCACAGCGAGCCGATGCCGCGCGGCAGGAAGCGGATCACGAACAGCAGGAACAGCCCCAGCGCCAGCTGCCAGGTGTTCGGAAAGTAGGCGCTCGAGAACGAGCGCACCACCTCGAGCACGGTGCTGGCCACGAACACCGCGGCCACGCTCTGCCAGCCGGCGAGGATGGCGACGAAGACGAACTCGCCCGAGGTCGTCCAGTAGCTGAACTGCGGCTCGATGTGACCGAGCGACAGCACCACCAGCGCGCCGCCGATGCCGCCGCAGAACGCCGCGATCAGGAAGTTCACCGCCATCGCGTGGCGCACCGAGCCGCCGAGGTATTCGACGCGCAGCTCGTTGTCGCGCGCGGCCAGGGTGACGAGGCCGCGGGTGGAGTCGAAGTACACGCGCGCCAGCAGCGCCATCACGGTGGCCACGCCCACCGTCAGCAGGTACAGCACGTAGCCCAGCTGCGCATCGGGCGGCCGCCAGCCGAACACGGTGGCGCGGCCGACGTTGAAGCCGTCGGAGCCGCCCAGCATGTCGAGCTTCATGCCCAGGCCGTAGGTCACCATCGACAGCGCCAGCGTCAGCATCGCGAAGAAGATGCCGCGGTAACGCGCCAGCAGCGGCGCAAACGGCAGCGCGATCAGCGTGGCCGCCACGCCGCCGGCCAGCGCGAGACCCAGCGCGTCGGTGACGCCCAGCTTGTTGAACAGCAGCGCCGCGGTGTAGCCACCGATCGCGAACACCATGCCCTGGCCGAACGGCACGACGCCTCCGCGCATCAGCGTGACGATGCCGAGCGACACCAGGCCGTTGCCGGCCGACATCGTGATCAGGTAGGTGAGCCACTTCGGAGCGAAGAATCCGACCACCGCCAGCAGCGCGAAGGCCGCGAGGCCGAAGGCTGGAATGCGCCAGCGCGAACGCATCGCCCGGGGCGAATCGCGCCGCTGCAGCGGCGCGTCCTCGAGCGAATGCCGCGGATCCGACTGCGCCGGTCCGCCGGCGTTGCCCCCCTGGGAGGGAGGCGGCCGCCAGGCCGCTTCGGGGGGGGTCATATCTTGCGGGCCTGGATGCGCTGGAACAGCCCTTCGGGCCTGAACAACAGCACGATCGCCATCACGATGTAG
>Ga0335070_10009665_pt1 | contig 11284 bp, 10 predicted proteins | sample Lox_Sample_13_FD_206722 | JGI IMG/M metagenome (GOLD analysis project Ga0335070, IMG submission 206722) | Soil microbial communities from Loxahatchee National Wildlife Refuge, Florida, United States - Lox_Sample_1.3 | ecosystem: Environmental > Terrestrial > Soil > Wetlands | place: USA... | reverse complement strand
CAGCAGCAACGCCATCGTCCACCACGGTGAGCTGGACGCGGACACGGCCTTCCTTCCCAAGCCGTTCACTCCCGCTGCGCTCGCCGCCAAGATCCGGGAGGTGCTGGATAGGGATCGCTCCGGAGCGGTCCCGACCGGCGAACGATAGGGGGATCGCATGCGGCAGCAGGGTCTCGTTCCGGGGGTCGATCCCGGCCTCGTGCCCAGGAAGCGGCTGCGCTCGGGTGCCTCGATCCCGGTGGTCGGCCTGGGCACCTTCGGCTCCGACCAGGTGGACGCCGAGACGGTGGCGGATGCCGTCCGCGGCGCGGCCGAGGTCGGCTACCGCCACTTCGACTGCGCCTCCGTCTACGGCAACGAGGCGGCGATCGGCCGGGCGCTGCAGGACGTCCGGCGGTCGGGTGTCCGCCGCGAGGAGCTGTGGATCACCTCGAAGCTGTGGAACGACAGGCACGGCGAAGGCCAGGTGGCCGTTTCCTGCGAGCAGAGCCTGCGCGACCTGCAGCTCGACTACCTCGACCTCTACCTCGTGCACTGGCCCTTCCCCAACTACCACCCGCCGGGCTGCGACGTGAACGCGCGCTCGCCCGACGCCCGGCCCTACGTGCACGAGAGCTACCTGCGGACCTGGAGGCAGATGGAGGCCCTCGTCCGCCGCGGGCTGGTGCGGCACGTCGGCACCTCCAACATGACCGTCGCCAAGCTGGAGCTGCTGCTGCGCGACGCGGAGATCCGGCCGGTCGCGAACCAGATGGAGCTGCACCCGCACTTCCAGCAGCCGGCGCTGCTGCGCTACGTGGTCGAGCACGAGCTCGTCCCCATCGGCTACTCGCCCGTCGGCTCGCCGGGGCGTCCGGAGCGCGACCGCACGCCGGAGGACACCGTCGACACCCAGGACCCGGTGATCGTGGCCATCGCCGAGCGGCTGGGCGTGCACCCGGTGGTGGTCTGCCTGAAGTGGGGGATCGGGCGCGGGCACGTGGTGATCCCGTTCTCGGTGAACCGCGCGCACTACCTCGCCAACCTGCAGGCGGCGGTGAGCACCCCGCTGACCGATGCGGACATGAAGACGATCGCCGGCATCGACCGCAACTGCCGTCTCATCAAGTGGCAGGTTTTCCTGTGGCCCGGGGCTCGGGGCTGGGAGGATCTATGGGACATCGACGGACGAATCGTGCAGTGACGCTATTGCGGGACGCCCCGCAATTCGGAGGCGCCCGTCGTGCGCGCCGACGGATGTCCGTCCGTTGTTCCGTCGTTGTTGCTTCACTCCTCCTCTCATCCGTTGTTTCTTTCGCCTCGGAGCCCCCTCCCGCCGCTCGCACCCCGCTCCCTCCTGTTGATGCGCCCCTGGTGATCGCGAAGGGCCCCTTCGCCCCGACCGACGCCTCGCTCGCGCAGTACCGCTACCCCGACTGGTTCCGCGACGCCAAGCTCGGCTTCTGGGCGCACTGGGGGCCGCAGTCGGTGCCCATGTTCGGCGACTGGTACGCGCGCCACATGTACCGCCAGGGCCACAAGCAGTACCAGGACCACCTCGAGCGCTACGGCCACCCCTCGAAGTCCGGCTGGAAGGACGTCATCCCGCTGTGGAAGGCCGAGAAGTGGGACCCGGCCCGGCTGATGGCCCTCTACAAGAAGGCCGGCGCCCGCTACTTCGTCAGCATGGGCGTGCACCACGACAACTTCGACCTCTGGGACTCGACCTTCCACCGCTGGAACGCGGTGCAGATGGGCCCGCACCGCGACGTCGTCGGCGAGTGGCAGAAGACGGCTCTGGCGGCAGGGCTGCCCTTCGGTGTCTCCGAGCACCTGGGCGCGAGCTTCACCTGGTGGCAGGAGAGCCACGGCTCGGACAAGACGGGCCCCCTGGCGGGGGTGGCGTACGACGGCGCCGACCCGCGGTGGCAGGACCTCTATCACCCGCCGGCGGCGGCGGGCGACAAGGATTGGTACAGCACCAACCCCGCCTGGCACCGCGAGTGGTTCGCGCGCATCCAGGACCTGGTCGACCACTACCAGCCGGACCTGCTCTACACGGACGGCGGCGTGCCCTTCGGGAACGACGTCGGCCGCAGCCTGATCGCGCACCTCTACAACAGCTCCGCGGCCCGCCATGGCGGCCGACCCGAGGTCGTCTACACCTGCAAGCAGCCGTCGAACGGGAAGTGGGTGGAGGACCTCGAGCGGGGCGTGCAGAAGGGCATCAGCCCGTACCCCTGGCAGACGGACACCTCGATCGGCGACTGGTTCTACAACCGCGAGTGGAAGTACCGGCCGGTGAGGTGGGTGATCCACATGCTGGTCGACGTCGTCAGCAAGAACGGCAACCTGCTGATCAACATCGTGCAGAGGCCCGATGGGACGCTCGACCCCGAGGTCGAGCAGATGCTCCCGCAGCTCGCCGACTGGATCGCCATCAACGGCGAGGCGATCTACGGCACCCGGCCCTGGACGACCTACGGCGAGGGCCCGGTGCGCGCCGAGGGCGGGGCGTTCAAGGAGGACGCCGCCTTCACGGCCGAGGACGTGCGTTTCACCACCAAGGGCGACACGCTCTACGCGTTCGTCCTGGGCTGGCCGCAGAAGCCGCCGGTCATCCGGGCGCTGGGCACCGCCGCCGGGCGCGTCACCGACGTGCGCCTGCTCGGCCACGAGGGCCGCCTCGAGTGGACCCAGGACGCGGACGGCCTGAAGATCGTGCTGCCCGAGAGAGCGCCCTGCGACCACGCGGTCGCCTTCGCGATCGGCGGCATGGTGAAGGCGGCGGCCGGGCGATGACCCGACTGCTGACCCTCACCCCCCTCGACTTCGTGATCGTCGCCGTCTACTTCGCGGCGGTGATCGCGATCGGCGTGTACCTGCGGCGCTTCGCCACCACCGGCGAGGAGTTCTTCATGGCCGGGCGGCAGATGACCGCCTGGGTGGCGGGGCTGTCCTTCATCTCCGCGAACCTCAGCTCGCTGGAGACCATGGGCTGGTCGGCCATGGCCTACCAGTACGGGATGCTGGGCGCGCACGCCTACCTGATCGGCGCCATCCCCGCCATCCTCTTCCTGGCGATCGTGATGATGCCGTTCTACTACATCAGCCGCACCCATTCGGTGCCCGGCTATTTGCAGCTGCGCTACGGCGAGGGGGCGCGCAGCGTCGCCGGCATCTCCTTCACCTTCCTGACGGTGATGGTGAGCGGCGCCAGCATGTTCGCGATGGCCAAGATCCTGAACCTGCTGCTGGGCTGGGACATCCACCTGAGCATCTGGATCTCCTCGCTGACGGTGGCCGTCTACGTCACCCTGGGCGGGCTGCTCTCGGCCGTCTTCAACGAGGTGCTGCAGTTCTTCCTGATCTGGCTGGGGACGCTGCTGGTGCCGATCCTGGGCCTGGTCGCCGCGGGCGGCTGGAACGGGATGATCCGCGCCATCCAGAGGAACGCGCCGATCATCCACCCCACCGTGCAGCACGCCGACTTCACCAGCCTGTGGCGGAACCTCGGATCCTTCGACTCCAACCCCATGGGCATCGACTGGTTCGGCATGGTGTTCGGCCTGGGCCTCGCGGTCAGCTTCGGCTACTGGTGCACGGACTTCCTGCAGGTGCAGCGCGTGATCGTGGCCAAGGACCTGCGCTCGGCCCAGAACGGGACGCTGATCGGGGCCGCGCTCAAGATGTGCGTCCCGCTCATCGTCACCCTGCCGGGTCTCCTCGGCCTCGCCGTCCTCTACGCCTCCGACGGCTCGCCGCTGGTGCTGGTGCCGGAGAGCGACCCGCGGGCCCGCATCACCCACTACACCTTCAACGACGTGCTGCCGCTGCTGATGGGGCGGTACCTGGGCCCGGGGCTGCTGGGTCTCGGGGTCACCGCCATGATCGCCGGCTTCATGTCGGGGATGGCCGGCAACGTCAGCGCCTTCGCCACCGTGTGGACCTACGACGTCTACAAGCCGCTGTTCCGGCGGAACGCCGACGACCGGCACTACCTGGCCATGGGCCGCTGGTGCTCGATCCTGGGTGTGCTGATCTCGATCGCAGCCGCCTACGCGCTGCTGTGGTTCTCGAACATCCTCGAGTTCCTGCAGGTGCTGGTCTTCTTCTTCATCGTGCCGCTGTTCGGGACCGTGATCCTGGGCATGCTGTGGAAGCGCGCCACCCCGGCCGGCGGCTTCTGGGGCTTCGTCACCGCGATCGTGGCCTCGATCGGCATGTGGACCTACGTCCACACCTTCCCCGAGGGCTACCGGCCGCAGCCGAAGGTCACGCTGGCCGAGGGCAGCACGGTCTCCCTGGAGAAGGACGCGCAGACGGGCGCGCTGCGGCGGGTCGTCGTCGACAGCGGCCGGGTCGAGGCGCTGAACGTCGCCGTCGCCGTCTTCGCCGCGCCGGTGAGCGTGCAGGGAACGCCGGTCACGACGGCGCTGGCGCTGCCGCCGGCGACGGCGACGCCGCAGGGTGCCACCCCCGTCCAGGTGCTGGCCCCGCAGGTCACGGTCGGTGGCCGTCCGGCGCGGTTCGGCGTCGAAGGGGTGGAGGTGGTGCTGCGGCCCGGTGTGCGGCTCGCCGTCAGCGAGGTCTCGCAGCGCTTCGCGCCGGCGAGCTTCAACCCCGACCACACGCGGTACATCGCCCGCTCACGCAAGGCCAAGCCCATGGCCGTCAACATGTACAGCGGCTGGTGGTCGCTGGTCGTCTGCGTGGTGGTCACCGTGCTGGTCAGCCTGTTCACCCGGCCGAAGCCGGAGGCCGAGCTGCGGAACCTCGTCTACGGCCTGACACCACGACCGGACGAAGGACCGGCTCCCTGGTACCAGAGGCCGGCGCTGTGGGCCACGGTCGTCACGCTGGTGCTGGTCGCGGTCAACGTCATCTTCTGGTAGGAGGCGCCATGCCCGGGCACGGCATTCCCATCTGGTTCTTCATCGGCGCTCTGCTCGCCCTCTACGGCGTGCTCATCCTGGGTGCCGGCCTCTACGGCCTCGTCCACCCGCCGGCGGTGGAGCTGGCCAGCCTGCACGTCGGCGTCTGGTGGGGAGCGCTGCTGCTGGTGATCGGCGTCGTCTACGTCGTCAAGTACCGCCCGCGGCGGGAGGATTAGGCCGATGCTGAAGGGGCTCTCACCGCTGCTCTCTCCAGAGCTGCTGGCCGTCCTCTACCGCATGGGCCACGGCGACGAGATCGTGCTGGCCGACGCACACTTCCCCGGCCACTCGCTGGGCGTCCCCGTCCTCCGCGCCGACGGCCTGCCCATCCCGGCCCTCCTCGACGCGATCCTGCCGCTCTTCGAGCTGGACCCCTACGTCGACGCGCCGGTCGTGATGATGGAGGCGGTTCCCGGCGACCGCCTCGACCCCGCGGTCGAGGCGGCCTACCGTGTCGCCATCGACCGCCATGCGCCCGGGACCCCGCCCATCGCCCGCGTCGAACGCTTCGCCTTCTACGAGCGCGCCGGGAAGGCCTTCGCGGTGGTGATGACCGGCGAGACCGCCAAGTACGGCAACATCCTCCTGAAGAAGGGCGTCACCCCGGTCTGACGCGCGGGTCGCAGGTCGCGGCGGAGTCCCGCGAGATAATGGCGGCATGAAGCACGGCCTGCTCGCTCTGCTCCCGCCGTTCGCCGTCGCCTTCGCGGCTGCCCTCCACGCCGCACCGCCGCCCGTCCCGCTCCCCGCCATCGACGGCGCCGCCGTCCTCGAGCACACCAAGGTCCTCGCCTCGGACGAGTTCGAGGGCCGCGGGCCCGGGACCAGAGGCGAGACGCTGACCGTCGACTACCTGAAGGCACAGCTCCAGAAGATGGGGCTCGAGCCCGGCAACCCCGACGGCGGCTGGGTGCAGAAGGTGCCGCTGGTGGGGACCACCGTCCTGGGCCAGCCCCCGCTGGAGCTCCGCCTGGGGGAGACGGTCCGTACGCTGAGGTGGCGTGACGACTACGTCGCCTGGACGAAGCGGGTGAGCGAGAGCGTCTCGCTCGAGGCCTCGCCGCTCGTCTTCGTCGGCTACGGCGTGAAGGCCCCCGAGTTCCAGTGGGACGACTACAAGGGGGTCGACCTCGAGGGCAAGACGATGGTCGTGCTCGTCGGCGACCCTCCGGTATCGGACCCCGCCCATCCCGGGCAGCTCGACCCGGCCGTCTTCGGCGGCCGCGCCATGACCTACTACGGCCGCTGGACCTACAAGTACGAGATGGGGGCGGCGACCCACGCGGCCGGAGTCCTGATCGTGCACGAGACCGAGCCGGCCGGGTATCCCTTCTCGGTGGTGCAGGGCAAGACCGTCGAGCAGTTCGACGTGGAGACGCCCGACGGCAACCAGGGCCGCTCCGCGGTCGAGGGCTGGATCACCCTCGAGCAGGCCAGGGGCCTCTTCGCCATGGCCGGGAAGGACTTCGCCGCCCTCAAGGCGAAGGCGGCCACCCGCGAGTTCCGCCCGGTGGAGCTCGGCCTCACGGCCTCGGTGCGCCTGGCCAACCGCATCCGCCAGGTCCCCTCGGCGAACGTGGTGGCGAAGCTCGCGGGCAGCGACCCGAAGCTGAAGGACGAGTGGGTCCTCTACACCAGCCACTGGGACCACTTCGGCATCGGCCCGGCCGTGGACGGCGACACCATCTACCGGGGGGCCATCGACAACGCCTCGGGCACCGCCGGGCAGCTGGAGATCGCGCGCGCCTTCGCCCGCGCCCGGCCGCGACCGCGCCGCTCGATCCTGTTCCTGTTCGTGACCGCGGAGGAGCAGGGGCTGCTCGGGTCCCAGTGGTACGCCGACCACCCGCTCTACCCGCTGGCGAGGACGCTGGCCGACTTCAACCTCGACGCGCTCAACGTCCACGGCCGCACCCGCGACCTCACCATCGTGGGCCTGGGCCTCTCGACGCTCGACGACGTCCTGGCGGCGGCAGCCACCGCCCAGGGACGCGTGGTCAGGCCCGACCCCACCCCGGAGAAGGGCTCCTACTACCGCTCCGACCACTTCTCGCTGGCGCGCAAGGGTGTGCCCTCGGTCCACGCCGGAGGCGGTGTCGAGTTCGTCGGCAAGCCCGCCGACTACGGCCTCCGCGTTCTCGAGGCGTACATCGCCCACGACTACCACAAGCCCTCCGACCGGGTCCGCCCGGACTGGGACCTCTCGGGCGCGGTCGAGGACCTGACGCTCTACCTGCGGGCGGGCTACGACGTGGCGCAGGCGGCGCTCTGGCCGGAGTGGAAGCCGGGCGCCGAGTTCAGGGCCGCGCGGGAGGCGATGCTGAAGCCGACAGGCGGGCGATGAGCGGACCGGCCACCAGGCGGTGGCCGGCCTCGTTCCAGTGCACGTCGCCGGGGATGAAGTAGCGCCGGACGGTCTCCTGCGGCGGCTCGTCGGTGATGAACACGGGGAAGTAGTCGAGGAAGGCCGCCCCGTGGGCCGAGGCCCACTCCCTCCAGACCCGCGCCTGCAGCGAGGCGCGGTCACGCATCAGGACCTGGTCGGGCCAGGGGTAGACCGCGACGGTCAGCCGGATGCCGCGCCCGGCCAGGAGCGCGGCCAGGGCGTCCATCCTCTCGCGGGCGCGGGCGAGTCCGGCCTGGCCGTACTCGGCCATGAGGGAGGCGTCGAAGGTCCAGCCGGCGCCGTAGTGCAGCGGCTCCAGGCGCCCGGCGACCGCGTCCCAGCCTCGCGCCAGCAGCAGCGTGTGGCCGTCCAGGAAGCGGCCGACGGCCTGCAGGGTCCCGCTCGCGCGGCCACGGCCCCAGCGCTCGGCCGCCTGCTCGGCGCGTCGGCGCACCAGGCCGGTGAGCACCACGTGGTCGTCGGAGTCGAGGCGGTAGGCGGTCTCGTCGAGGATGTCCGAGATGTCGATGAACACCACCAGCTCGTCGAAACGCAGGCCCACGTCCTCGAGGAGCCAGCGCGTCTTGCGCTCGTAGATGGTCGGCGAGTAGAGGGAGACGGCGCCGTTCAAGACCTCCGCGCCCTGCGGCCGCAGCGCCGCCGCGGTCAGCCCCACGAACGTCTGCTCCCAGGGCACGCCGACGCCCTCGGTGAACGAGTCGCCCATGAACAGGATCCGCCGGCCGGAGCCGACCAGCGGGACCTCGCGCACCACGGCGTCGCGGAAGCCCAGCGAGTTGGTTCGATACGGGCAGGCGCGCGGCCCCCAGCGCTCCGCGGTGAGGCTGACCCTGGGCGCGAAGGTGTGGTGGAACACCTCGGAGCGCACGCGCAGCCGAGGCTCGCCGCGGGGGAGCCGTCTCGACAGCCTCTGGTAGCCGGCGGTGAAGGCGAAGTCGGTGGCCACGAGCAGGCCCAGCACCAGAGCCGCCAGCGTCACCCGAGGGTGCCGTGCGAAGACGCTCGCCGCCCGCTCCGGTTGCGCAGGGGACGCCATCCGCGCAGTCTAGCCGACGCGGCCGCGACGGCGGGAGCGGGGCCAGAGCGCCGCCGGTCTCGACGAACACGGGCCCCGAGACGGCCAGCCGCAAGACGCTCGTGGTCCTGCGCGCCTCGCCACGCAGCTCGCCGGGCGCCGCGGGCGCAAGAGCACGCGGTCGATGTCCGCGGCCTGCACGAGCCTGAGCGGCTGGGCGCCGCGACAGCGCGGAGGGAGAGCCTCAGTGTCCCGCCGGCGCCGCTGAATGGCCGACCGCGCCCCTTGAAACAAATGAGTCATTGACGCGTGATGGGGGATTCCGGAGACTCCAGCGTCCTGACGTGTCTGCTCAACCCGATAGGAGCCTGCTGATGAAGAAGCTCGTCGCGCTGCTGGGAGTCGCCGCCTTCGCGGTCGTGGCCCTGGGCGGCTTCGCCGGCGCTGCCGACCACGCGGCGGTCGGCGTCGCCAAGTGCAAGATGTGCCACAAGGTCGAGTTCGAGTCCTGGTCGAAGACCAAGCACGCCGCCGCCAAGCCGCCGACGGAGTGCGAAACCTGCCACGGCAACGGCGGCGATTACTGGACGATGGCTGTGATGAAGGACCCGGCCAAGCGCCAGGCCGCCGGTCTCATCGAGAAGCCGGCCAAGGCGAGCTGCACCGCCAAGTGCCACAAGGCCGCCGACTTCAAGGACGACATGCTCACCAAGGTGCACGACAAGAAGGCCAAGTAGGCTTTCCCCGACCGACGCGCAGACGGCCGGCGTCTGAGGCGCCGGCCGTCGCGTTTCTGGGAGAAGATCCGCCATGCGCGAGCGCACCCTCGGCCTGCTCATCCGGGCGCGGAGCGGCACCGGCGTCCTGCACCAGCTCACCGGCGTGATCGCGCGCCACCAGGGGGACATCACCTCGGTCGAGATCGTGGAGCGCTCGGCGGAGCAGAGCCGGGTGTACTTCGAGATCCAGATGCCGGAGGACGCCGCCGCGGAGGCGCTCGTCTCCGAGACGCGGTCTGTCGAGGCGGTGCTCGAGCTGGAGGTGGTCGAGACCTTCCAGCGCATCTACGGCAAGCGGATCATCATCATGGGCGGCGGCGCGCAGGTGGGGCAGGTGGCGATCGGGGCCATCTCGGAGGCCGACCGCCACAACATCCGCGGCGAGCACATCTCGGTCGACACCATTCCGCTGGTGGGCGAGAAGCCTCTCGCCGAGGCGGTGCGGGCGGTGGTGAGGCTGCCGCGAGCCCGCGCCCTGGTGCTGGCGGGGGCGCTGATGGGGGGCGACATCGAGAAGGCGGTGCGCGAGGTGCGCGCGCGCGGTCTCCTGGTGGTGAGCCTCAACATGGCCGGCAGCGTCCCCGAGGCCGCCGACCTGGTGGTGAGCGACCCGGTGCAGGCCGGGGTGATGACGGTGATGGCGGTGGCCGAGACCGCCAAGTTCACCGTCGAGCGCCTGAAGCGGCGGGTCTTCTAGCGAGCCCGCGCCGGTCAGAGCTGCAGGCGCACCCCGGCGCGGGCCAGCAGGCCGGCCAGCCGGGCCAGCACGCAGGCGAACAGCGCCGCCGCCACCAGCCCCGAGGCGGTGCTGCTGCCCACCAGCCAGGTCCAGGGATTGCACCCGAAGAGGACCGCGCTCGCCGCCAGCAGCGCCAGCACCAGCGGCTCCAGCAGGTAGGTGAGCAGCGCGTAGGTACCGGCGATACGCAGCAGGGGCGGCCAGCGCCGCCAGCCGGCCCCGTCCGCGGCGGCGAAGAAGGCGACCCAGGCGATGGCGGTGGTGGCGGCGGAGACGAGGCCCCAGGGCGGCGTCGCGTTCTCCTTGCTGTACTGGAAGGCGGGGTCGAGCGGCCGGGCATGGTGCAGAGCCAGGCCGGCGACGAGCAACGCCATCCCCAGGCCCAGCCCGCGCGCAGCGAGGGCCCAGGCCGAGCCGCCCGCACGGAGATGGCGCACCGCCATCACCCCGAGCGCCGCACCCGAGAGCGCGACCGCGCCCTGCGACCCCACCAGGCTGCCGAGGCCGATCCACTCCGGCCAACCGACCGCCCGCGCCGGTGCCTCGAGGTAGTAGAGGCCGTTCAGCACGGCGACGAGGGCCAGCAGCACGACCGGGCGTTCGCCGACCCAGAGGTACAGGAGCGACGCGGTCAGATACGCCCAGCCGACGATGCCGAGGATGCCCCACCAGTGCGGCCGGATCTGCAGCAGGCCGCTGGTCCCGGTGCCACGATACAGGAACGCCAGCACCACCATCAGGGCGATGCCGACGGCGCGCGCCGCGTGCCAGGCCGCCACGCGCGCCGGGTCCCTCGGTCGCGCCTGCCACACCAGCATGGCGGCGATCACGGCCAGAGCGCCCCAGGCGGCGGGCGAGAGCGGCCCGTCCTCGGCGGCGAGGTCGGCGTTCACCATCAGGACGCCCATGACCAGGAGCGCCGCTCCCCGTTCGGCGACGTGACGCAGCGCCGCCCGGGCACCTTCGCGCTCGCGGCGCGCTCCCACGGCGAAGGGGATCGACATGCCGACCATGAACAGGAAGGCGGGCAGCACGAGGTCGGCGAGCGTGACGGCGTCCGCATCCTCAGGGGCGTGGCGCAGGAACTGCGAAACGCCCTCGACGGAGTCGGCCTGGTTCACGAACAGCATCAGCAGCACCACCAGGCCGCGCAGCAGGTCGAGCGAGAGCAGACGGCCCGCGCCCGTCACGGGTGCGATCGCCACGCGCTCCGACGGCGCCTGCCCGGCGCCCGCGCCGTGCATGAGCGCGAATCGTCGCACGGAAGCGACGGACGTGGGTGCCGGATGGTCGCCGAGCGCGCTAACAGAACCGAAGCGCCAATTGGATCGAACGATCCATGGCGTCCGGCGGCGGGAAAACGCAGACTGAGCCGATCGCCAGGAGGATTCCGCCCATGCCCACGTCCCGCAGCCGTCGCGAGTTCAT
>Ga0335070_10009663_pt1 | contig 11285 bp, 9 predicted proteins | sample Lox_Sample_13_FD_206722 | JGI IMG/M metagenome (GOLD analysis project Ga0335070, IMG submission 206722) | Soil microbial communities from Loxahatchee National Wildlife Refuge, Florida, United States - Lox_Sample_1.3 | ecosystem: Environmental > Terrestrial > Soil > Wetlands | place: USA: Florida... | reverse complement strand
CAAAATCACGGCAAACAAATACGAACAAACAACCCTCTGACCAGCAGGCATGACTCGCCTCGAAATCTGGGCCGACCAACCGAACACTTGCTTCGCTGCCGTTACCGTGCCCTCAAGAACGAGTCACGCAATGGGGGAAGACGAGTTGGAACTGTAGGTCGTCCGGAACATTTAGGCCGATGGTATGGAGGACTGGGGAGAGAACCAAGCGCGAACCGCTGATCGTCATTACTAAAGTCAGCGCAAACTGTGCCGCAATCGATTCAGAACCTCACGACTGGACGTCCTCAGAGTTTCTTGTCCCAAATACAGACATCTTTTGTTGCGCCCGATGGCCATCCGTAGTCCAATTTCTAGAGGGGGAACACCGTGACTCCTATGAAACAAACCGCTTTGATCACCGGAGCCTCCGGAGGAATCGGGTACGAACTGGCCAAGTTGTTTGCCAAAGACTACTTCGATTTGGTGCTCGTGGCCCGGAGTAGTTCCAAGCTGGTAAAACTCGCCGACGAACTGCAGTGCCAGTTCGGCATCTCGGTCAAAACGGTCGCCTTGGACCTGTCCGAAGCGCCCGCCCCGCAATTCTTGTTTGACCAGCTTCGGCGTGAAGGCGTGGCGGTGGACGTCCTGGTCAATAACGCAGGCTATGGGAAGCTGGGGGCCTTTGCCGAAGTTCCACTGGAAGAGTGCCTGGGGCAGATTCAGCTCAACGTGACCGCCCTCACCCACCTGACCAAGCTCTTCCTGGGACCGATGATTGAACGGCGGTCAGGCAAGATCATGAACGTGGCTTCCACCGCGGGTTTCCAACCAGGGCCGATGATGGCCGTGTATTACGCGACAAAGGCATTCGTCATCTCGTTCTCGGAGGGGCTGGCAGATGAACTGAAAGGCACCGGCGTAAGCGTCACCTGCTTCTGCCCCGGAGCCACCGACACCGGCTTTCAGAGCCGGGCAGGCACGGAAGATACTGTGCTCTTCAAGGCCATGCGGCCCATGGACGCCAAGGTAGTGGCCCGTGATGGCTATCGCGCAGTCAGGTCAGGCAAAACCTTGGCCATTTCCGGGTTGCGGAACTGGCTGCTGGCTGAATCAGTCCGTTTCGCACCGCGCAAGCTGGTGACTAAGATTTCAAGAAAGGTGCTGGATAAGGCGGGATAAACCGCGCGGAGCGAAGCTCCGCCCCGCGTTTGCGATTAGCTTTTATTCCCCGCCGGTTTTCTTCACGATCCGCGCTTCCAATTCGCTGCCGTTTTTCCGCTTGAGGTACATTCTATCGCCCTCAAACCGCACCGGCATGCGCTCGCCCGCGCTCCATTCGCCGGGGCAATACCCTTGAGAGACCGCCGGGTCGTATTCGCCCGTGTAGGTTACGCCATCCACTTTAACGACTACCGCCGACTTCCGTTGGGCTGCAGCCGCGCCGTCAATCTCGGCTTCCGCCTGGAGCCAGTCCTCCAGTTCATGCCCGGCGACTCTGCCGCGCTGTTCATATAGTTCCCGCGCGCGGCGGCGAATGGCTTCGTCGCGGCTCTGGTTGGGCCACGCTTTCGGATTGGCGGCGGCGTGCATGACAACTCCTCTCTGTGAAAACTATCGTCGGCTTTGCCCCGTTCACCGGCCTTTGCCAGTGTACCTCTACGCCCTGAACCTTCATCGCCCGGCTCCGCCTTTCGTGCAGTCCTTCTGGCATACTGGAAGTGCAGAAATGAAACTATCCCGTCCCAATAGCGTCTAAAGACTCTTAGCCCGGGGAAAACTTTGCCTCTGAGACACGGAAGCAAGCAGTCCATCAACAACAAGGATGCTGGAGCCTCTCAGAGGGTCGCCAGTCTCTGCCCTGCCCGGCGGCTTCTTGCTGCCGCCCTCCTGGCCCTGTCTGTAGTCGCCGGCGTCCGCGCCCAGGTTCCATCCTCTACCCCCTCGCCCCTCGCGCCTTTGCCCCTGGATACCGGTACAACAGGCCTGAAGCTGATGTTGCGCCGCCTGCAGACCACGGCCCGCCTCCTGCAAACCATCGCGCATCCCGACGACGAGGATGGCGGAATGCTGACCCTGGAATCGCGCGGGAAGGGCATGACCGTCACCCTGATGACTTTGACTCGGGGCGAAGGTGGGCAGAACAAAGTCGGCAGCAATCTTTTTGATGTCCTGGGCGTCCTTCGCACTCTGGAGCTCACCGCCTCCGACCGCTATTACGGCGTCGAGCAGCGATTCAGCAGCGTCGCCGATTTTGGTTTTTCCAAGAACGCAGACGAAACCTTTCAGAAGTGGCACGACCATGACATCGCGTTGGCCGACATGGTTCGAGTGATTCGCACCTTCCGACCTGACGTATTGGTCGCGCGTTTCAGCGGCACCGAGCGCGATGGCCACGGCCACCATCAGGCGTCCGCCATCCTTACCAAAGAGGCTTTTCGCGCGGCCGCCGACCCTAAGCGATTTCCCGAACAGATCAAAGAAGGTCTCGAACCTTGGCAAGCCAAGAAGCTATATATCGGTAACGTGTGCCCGTTCTTTGCCAACACCTGTGCCGATGGAAATTACACATTGACCATGAACACTGGGAAAGTCGATCCCCTGCTCGGGATGGGCTACATCCAGTTCGCCATGCAGGGTTTGCGCTACCAACTCTCCCAAGGGGCTGGCGGCTGGAAAATCGACCCGGGAGATCGCTTCGCCTTCTACAAGCTGGTGGATTCGACGCTGCCGTCGACCACCGACAAGGCGGGCCACGAGCGCGATTTCTTCGACGGAATTGACACCAGTCTGCCGGGGTTGGCCTCTCGCCTGGGCGGCGACGAGGCCAAAGTCTCGTTCCTCCGTCCGGCCCTCGTGAAAATTACCGGCGAAATCAGCCAAGCTGCCGATGCCGCGGAGAAAGACCCGAGCGGCGCGGCAGGACCACTCCTCCAAGCGCTCCATTACCTGGGCTCTGTGGCTGAGCGCGTGGAGAGAAGCAACGTGAGCCAACTCGCTAAAGACGACTTGGTGCAGCGGCTGAAGGAAAAGCAGGTGCAAGCAGAGGAGGCGCTGAATCTGGCTCTGGGCCTGTCCTTGCAGGCAACGGCGTTGTTGCCGCAGGCCGATTCCGAGGCGAGCAAAGCAGACGAGGCTCCCACTGCCATTTCCCCCGGCCAGAAATTTGCCGTCACCGTGAAGTTCCACAATGGCTCGAAATACGCGTTGCGTATCCATCGGGTCGCGTTAGCGGGAATTCCCTCCGTTTCCGACGCCGAGACAGGGCCGGTCCCTCCCGGAGGAGAGCATTCGCTGCTCTTCCAGTTGCAGGTACCAGCCAACGCGGAATTCACCCGCCCCTACTGGCACCGTGACGATCCCGAGCACGAGAGCATCAATACGATCGACGATCCGCGCTACGCTACCCTTCCTTTTCCACCATCTCCCTTTCTTGCCACGGTCAAGTACTCGATCGCTGACGATCAGTTTCCTGATCCGGAGCTGAAGAAGTTCCAGGTGCAGGAGTCAGCATCGATTCTCATGCGTGCCCCGGATGGAAAGGGCGCAACACAGACGCTCCCGCTGGCCGTTGTTCCCGTGTTCTCCGTCATGCTGGAACCAGGCGAGCAAGTTGTCCCCCTGGAAAATGGCCACGCCCGAATCGTAAAGGTGGAAGTCGCCTGCAATCTCACCGGAACGCCGCCGGGAAGACTCCATCTGGAATTGCCTCCTGGCTGGCGCGCCGAACCGAGCGCAGCGCCGGTGAAGCTCGACCATCGTGGCTCGAACCAGGATTTCGAGTTCAAAGTATTTCCGGCAAGCCTGAAAGAGGGGCGGGCGGAAATCCGGGCGGTGCTCGAAGCCGGGGGAGCGAAGTATTCCGAAGGCTACAGTCTGGTCACTCGCGAGGACCTCAACTCCTTCTACTACTACCAGCCTGCCATCCAGGGCGTGAGCATCGTCGATGTGACGGTCCCGAAGAACTTGAAGATCGGCTACATCATGGGTGCGGGCGACGATATTCCGACCGTTCTGCAGCAGGTCGGGCTGGACATCACCGAAATTTCCGCGGACAAGTTGGCCGGTGAAGACTTGAGGCGGTTCGGCACCATCGTTTTGGGCATCCGTGCCTACGACAGTCAGAAAGACGTCATCGCGAACAACAAGAAGCTGCTCGATTTCGTTTCCGCCGGCGGCACCCTGGTGGTGCAGTACAACACCGGGACCGGCGATTTCAACAGCGGACACTTCACGCCCTTCCCGGCGCAACTGAGCCGGGCGCGAGTCTCCGTGGAAGAAGCTCCGGTGGACATTCTCGCTCCCGAGGATGGCGTATTCCACTTTCCTAATCAAATCACGCAGCGCGACTTTGACGGCTGGGTACAGGAGCGTGGCCTGTACTTCATGGATCAGTGGGACAGCAGTTTCAAGCCACTGCTGGCCTGCCACGATCCGGGTGAGCCCCCGCAAGAAGGCGGCCTGCTGCAAGCGAAATACGGCAAGGGCACGTACATCTACACGGGATATGCTTTCTTCCGGCAGTTGCCCGCCGGAGTCCCTGGCGCCGTGCGTCTGTTTGTGAATCTGTTGAGTGCGGGACATGAAGACGGCCGATAGTCGTTAGTCCTTGGTCGTCGTCGTTGATCGTTATCCGTAAGTCGTTGACCGTTGGCGATAACCCGGATGTTTGTCATTCCGAGCGCAGCGAGGAATCTGCTTTTCGTCGATTCATCCTTCCATGTCCGATCCGCGGCCAACAACCGATGCCAGCCCGTCGCACCTGATCCGCGGCGTAGGGCTGGGCAGCGCCACTGCGCTGAATATGATTGACATGGTTGGGGTGGGGCCGTTCATCACCATCCCGTTGATCATTAGCGCGATGGGCGGTCCGCAGGCCATGCTCGGCTGGATCGTCGGTGCGGTCTTTGCCGTATGCGACGCCCTGGTGTGGGCCGAACTCGGCGCGGCCTTGCCTGGCTCCGGAGGATCATACCGCTATCTGCGAGAGATCTATGGACCACAACGACTGGGACGGTTGATCTCATTTCTCTTCATCTGGCAGCTTTCTTTCAGCGCGCCGCTCTCGATTGCCTCTGGAGCCATCGGGCTGGCGGGCTACGCCTCTTACTTCTACTCACCTCTTGAGCATCAGTATGCGGACCGCAGTTGGAGCCTGCAAATCCCATTGCTCGGGGCACTGCAGGTGCGGTGGATGGTATCGGGGGCCACGCTGGTTGCGATTCTGGTTGTGTTGGTCGCCGTCTTCCTTCTCTACCGCAAGATCACCAGCATTGGCTGGATTTCGAAATTCCTTCTGGTCGGGGTCATGGGAACGATCGGCTGGATCATCGTCGCGGGACTCACCCACTTCGATGCCTCGCGCGCATTCAGTTTTCCGCCCGGTGCATTCCACCTCTCGCGCGAATTCTTCCTCGGCTTGGGCTCCGCCATGCTCATCGCTGCCTACGATTACTGGGGTTATTACAACGTCAGTTTTCTCGGGGATGAAGTGCGCGATCCGGGCAAGACCATACCCCGCGCGCTGCTGCTATCCATTCTGCTGGTGGGATGTCTATACGTGGTGATGAACGTGAGCATTCTGGGCGTAGTGCCCTGGCAGGAAATCATTCAATCCGGCCACGCCAACAATCGGCTATATCTCGTCTCCATTTTCATGCAGCGTATTTACGGGCCGTGGGCGGCCAGGCTGGTGACAGGCCTGGTGATGTGGGCGGCGTTTGCCTCCGTCTTTTCCCTGACCCTGGGCTACTCTCGCGTGCCCTACGCCGCGGCTCTCGATGGCAATTATTTTCGAGCTTTCGCCCGAGTGCATCCCATACACAGATTCCCGTATGCTTCGCTTTTGGCGTTGGGCGGAGTGGCGCTGCTGTTTTGTTTTCTCTCCCTCGCCGACGTCATCACTGCGCTGGTAGTCATCCGCATTCTGCTGCAATTTCTCATGCAAGCCATCGGAGTGATCGTGTTGCGTATTCGGCGCCCTGACCTGCCGCGTCCTTTTCGCATGTGGCTGTATCCGGTTCCCGCGCTGGCGGCCAGCCTCGGCTTCATCTTTGTTCTGATTTCGCGCCGCGATTTCATGAAGGAAGTCCGCTACGCCATCGTGATCGTGCTCATCGGGCTGATCATTTATCTGATCCGGGCGCGGCGGCAGCGCGAATGGCCGTTTCGGGAGCACGTACCCACGGCTATGGCGGAGGTCTCCGGCGACTGACCATGGCGGAATCGGCAAAATCCTCGTTTCCGGCAAGCTTGGCCACCAACGGCGCGCGCTCCGCCTGGGCTCCCCTGGGAGAACCTCTCTTCCGCTCGCTCTGGATAGCAGCCGTCATCTCTTACACCGGCACGTGGATGCAGAACGTCGGCGCTGGTTGGATGATGACTCAGCTCACCATGTCGCCGCTGATGGTCGGCTTGGTGCAAGCAGCCAGCACCTTGCCGGTATTTCTCGTCATCCTTCCCGCCGGCGCTCTGGCGGACATGGTGGATCGCCGCCGCTTTCTGCTGCTGACACAAGGCTGGATGGTACTGGCTGCCGGAGCCCTAGGTACGCTAACACTGCTGCATGAAGTTGGTCCGTGGACACTGCTGCTGTTCACGTTTCTCCTCGGACTGGGCGCGGTGATGAACGATCCCGCATGGCAAGCGATTACGCCGGAGATCGTCTCTCCGGAGCAGCACGCCTCCGCCGTCGCTTTGAATTCCGTAGGCTTCAACGTGGCGCGGGCCGTGGGACCGGCCCTAGGAGGCATGGTGGTTGCGGCAGCAGGATCGGGTATCGCCTTCCTGTTGAACGCGGCTTCGTTCTTCGGCGTGATTTTCTTTCTCTATCACTGGAAGCGGCCACAAGTGGAAGCAATCGAAAGCGGCCCGGTGTCTGACGCGCTGCTCGCCGGGCTTCGCTATTTGCGCGGCGCGCCCTTGGTGCAATGTGTGCTGATTCGCACCGGCGCCTTCAGCCTGGCGGCCAGTTCCCTGCTGGCGTTGCTGCCGTTGTTGGCGCGTCCCCACGGAGCCAGTGGTTACGGTATGTTGCTCGGATCGTTTGGCCTGGGCGCGCTCGCGGGAGGCGCTGCCCTGCCCCGTCTGCGAGACCGCTTGTCGGTGGACGGGCTGGTGGCGGGGGCAATCGTGCTTTTTGCCGGGATGGTATTCGCCGCCGGTCGCGTGCAGGAGTTTGGCTGGCTGAATTTGGTTTTGTTTCTCAGCGGAACAGCATGGATCGGAATCCTGGCGTGCCTGAACGTGGCGGCACAAACCATGTCGCCGCCCTGGCTGCGGGCACGGGCGCTGTCGTTATACTTGTTGGTCCTCCAGGGTGGGATGGCCGTCGGTAGCGCTGCTTGGGGAGCCTTAGCCAACCGAATTGGCGTGCCCTCGGCGTTGGCATGCTCAGCCGTCGCCCTGCTGGTCGGACTCTGGACCGTGCGCCGGTACAGGCTCACGGAGGAGGAACTGGAACTGGCCCCGGCTGTGGTCCGCGATTGAGACCTGTTTGTGTGGGGACGGCCGCCCTAGCCGAGCGCAGCTCGGCTGATGTCCTAGGCCAACGCTGTACTTTTTCGTCGAATTACCGCTGTCTTCAGGAGAACTACCATGAAAACGATGCAATGGTTGTGCGCTGTAATGATTCTGCTTGGCACTGTGCTGGGCCAGGTAACAAAACCCGCCGCACCCCCAACATTCGGCGGCGAATTGGATGGCTTTGCCAAGGAGCTGGAGCATGAATTTGTCCCCGCCGCTGACGCCATGCCCGAAGACAAGTATTCCTTCGCTCCCTCAAGCGGCGAGTTCAAAGGTGTCCGCACTTTCGCCCAGCAAGTGAAGCACGTCGCGGCGGTGAACTACATCATCGGCGCGGGCATCCTGGGAGAGAAGCCACCGGTCGATACTGGCGGCGAGAACGGCCCGGACTCCATCAAGACCAAAGCTGAGATCGTCAACTTCCTGAAAGAATCCTTCGCTTACGCTCACAAGGCGGTCTTGTCGATCGACGAAAAGGATGCCCTGCTGTCGGTCAAGAGTCCCTTTGGCGACGGCATGACGACGCGGATGGCCATGGCAACCTGGATCACCGGACATGGCTTCGATCACTACGGCCAGATCGTCGAATACCTGCGGATGAACGGCATCATTCCGCCTGCCAGCCGGCGGTAGGTTCGGGCGGTTATTAGTGGCTTTAGACAACTCGGGCGGACGCTTCGTCCGCCCGAGACTTCCGAAAATGATCCTGTTCTACGCCGTCACCGGCTTGCGGCGCTCCTTCACCGTCACCGGCTTGAGGAAGGTCATCATGGCGCGCAGCTCGGCTCCCACTTTCTCGATGGGATGCTCCTGTTCCTTCTCCCGGGTGGCGTAGAACCATTCGCGGCCCGATTCGTTTTCGGCGATCCACTTACGCGCGTAGGTGCCGTCCTGAATCTCCTTCAGCATTTGCCGCATAGTCTGCCGCGTCTGGTCGGTGATGATGCGCGGGCCGCCGGTGTAGTCGCCGTGCTCGGCAGTATCGCTCACCGAGTAACGCATGTAGTTCAGGCCGCCGCGGTACATCAGATCGACGATGAGCTTCAGTTCGTGCATGCATTCGAAGTAGGCGATTTCGGGCTGATATCCGGCCTCCACCAGCGTCTCGAACGCAGCTTTCACCAGCGCGCTCACCCCGCCGCAAAGCACGCTTTGCTCGCCGAACAGGTCGGTCTCCGTCTCCTCCGCGAAGGTCGTTTCAATCACGCCCGCGCGGGTCGTGCCCAATCCCTTGGCGTAGGACAACGCCAGTTGTTTGGCCTTGCCGCTGGCATCCTGGTGAACCGCCAGCAGCGCCGGGGTGCCGCCGCCCTCTTGGAAGACCTCGCGCACGCGGTGTCCGGGTGCCTTAGGAGCAATCATGGAGACATCCACATTGGGCGGAGGCGTGATCGTGCCGAACCGGATGTTGAAGCCGTGGGCGAACATCAGGGTCTTGCCCGCCTTCAGGTGCGGAGCAATGTCGCGCTTGTAGACCGCAGGCTGCGACGTATCCGGTATCAGGATCATGATCACGTCGGCCCAGGCCGCCGCTTCCGCCGGTGTAGTCACTTTCAGCCCTGCCGCCTGCGCCTTGGCGCGGGACTCGCTGGACTCGGGCAGGCCGACCTGCACATCCACACCGCTGTCCCGCAGGTTGAGCGCGTGGGCGTGGCCCTGCGAGCCGTAACCGATGATTGCGACCTTCTTGCTGCGAATGAGTGCCAGATCTGCGGAATCGTCGTGGTATATCTTCGCCATTGCTTGGTTCCTCTTCTCTAGAGATGCGAGCTATCTCGGAATGGTATTGGGCAAACGCTTACGCCGCGCCTTGCGGCCTTCGCGGACGGAACAGAATCAAATATCTTACCGTCTTTCGCGGGAGGATGCACAGGTCCGATCGTGAGCGGGGCCGTTTGCAGCTCACCTGCAGCCCCCAAATGCGCTATTCTGTACGCATCCACGCATTCTTGCTAGAATGAGCGTTTTTGGGGACGATCCGCACACCAACAGGAGAATAAAGACCTTATGGCATACGTGATTGCAGAGCCGTGCATCAACACGAAAGACACCGCCTGCGTGGATGCCTGCCCTGTCGACTGCATTCATCCGAAGAAGGATGAAGAAGCTTTCGCGACCGAGGAAATGCTCTATATCGATCCCGTCGAGTGCATCGATTGCGGAGCCTGCGTGCCCGTGTGTCCGGTGTCGGCGATCTTCGCGCTGGATGATCTGCCGGAGAAGTGGAAGGCTTTCACCGAGCGCAACGCCCAGTATTACGGCCGCTGACCTCACCGCTCGGGGATGCTATCCCCGCATCACTTCGGCGTACATGCGGTGGAAGGCGTGTACGCCCTGCTCCTGTTTCACACTGTAGCGGCCTCGGCTGTAACTGCGAGAGCGCAGGTTCTTCTGCACGGTTTCGCAGATGGCCACATCTTCCTGCTGAATCTGGTCGCTGAATTCCACTGAAGCCTTGGCTGCCGGACTGCCCAGGCCCGCCTCCGGCAAGTACCACTCGAATACTGCCAGCGAACGCTCCGGCCCCAGGGGTACGACCATGTTCAGGGAGACATTGTCCGGATAACAGTTCAGCATCCAGTTGGGGAACACCCAGAAATAGTCGGTGGTCAGGTCTTCTCGCGCTTCCTGGTAGCGGCGCGGGGTGGTGTCTCCTGACTGCGCCCCGCGGATCGGGCTGAACTGGCGGACATACCCGGTATATGGCTCCACGACATAGGCGCTGTAGTCGAGTTCCCGGTTCAACCCCGGATGCACGCTGGGCAGGTGGTAGCCCTCCAGGTAATTGTCCACATATGTCTTCCAATCGCACTTCATGTCGTAGGTGCGGCGCTCATGGAGTTTCATGCGTTCGAATCCGAAACGGCCAGCCTGGCCCGGCAGCTTCCCCAACGAATCCAGCAGGGGCTTTGCTTCGGGGTCGAGGTTCACAAAGATGAGGTTCATCCATTCTTCCGCGCGCACTGGCTGGAGCGCGAATTCCTCCGCGCGGAAGTCCTTCACGCCCTCGAACTCGGGAGCATTCATCAGCACTCCGTCGAGCCCGTAGGTCCAACCGTGGTAGCCGCAGCGAAACAGTTTGCGCGATCCGTATCCTTCCGCCGCCGGGCCAGCGCGGTGCCGACAGACGTTGTAGAAGCCGCGCAGGTTTCCGTTCGCGTCGCGGACCACCAGAATTGGTTCGCCCGCAACCTCAGTGGTGAAGTAATCGCCGGGCCGCGCCACCTGGTCGTGGTGTCCGACGACTTGCCACGTGCGGGCAAAGATCTTCTCGGTTTCCAGGGCGCTGATAGCCGGATCGGCATAGAACGACGCGGGCAGCGACCAGGCGCGAGCCACGTCAGAATCGATCTCCGGAATGTTGAGTTGCGATGTCATGCAAGCTGAGACATTGTAAAGGTTGGGTGGTCGCGATCGGAGGTGTCGGACACCCAGGGCACTGTCCTCCCTTCTTGCAGCGCACCTTGGTCACTTGTCGCACCTTTCCCCTCGAAATACATTTTTGAAGGGACCGCTTAATTCGCCGGCTAGGGCAGGATTTGAAAATTGAGCACTATGGAGCCACAACTCGACCTCCGTGCAGCCGGCGTTCGCGCCGCTGTGCCAAGACATGCCGGGCAAACAGGTTCCATCCCACTCTGGGCGAAGGCCGTATTCTTCTTTGCGGCGAGAGCAACATTCGGCGGCTTTCTGGTCGTAACCTCGGCTTATTGTCTCCTGACCTATGTTCCCTTCACCTATTTCGGTTTCATACAGCATCCCTTGATGGCCTGGCTGCCCGA
>Ga0335070_10009662_pt1 | contig 11286 bp, 9 predicted proteins | sample Lox_Sample_13_FD_206722 | JGI IMG/M metagenome (GOLD analysis project Ga0335070, IMG submission 206722) | Soil microbial communities from Loxahatchee National Wildlife Refuge, Florida, United States - Lox_Sample_1.3 | ecosystem: Environmental > Terrestrial > Soil > Wetlands | place: USA: Florida... | reverse complement strand
GCGCGCGAAGCTCGGAGCGGCTGCTTCGATCGAGCCGCCGGCGGTCGTGGGCGACAGCACCTCGGCCGACGGCACGCGCAAGTGGCTGCTCAAGGTCGACGGCGCCAACGCGGTGGAGGCCGTGTTCATCCCCGAGGAGGGGCGCGGCACGCTGTGCGTGTCGAGCCAGGCCGGCTGCACGCTGGACTGCGCGTTCTGCTCCACCGGCAAGCAGGGCTTCAACCGCAATCTCGGCGCCGCCGAGATCGTCGGCCAGCTCTGGGTCGCCAACCGCGCGCTCGGCGTGCATGGCCGCGCCGGCGCCGTGGGCGCGGGGAACCGCGAGATCAGCAACGTGGTCTTCATGGGCATGGGCGAGCCGATGTTGAACCTGGATGCCGTGATCCCGGCCGCGCGCCTGATGATCGACGAGAACGGCTACGGGCTGTCGCGGCGGCGCGTGACCGTCTCGACCTCGGGCGTGGTGCCCGGGATGGACCGGCTGGCCGCGGAATGCCCGGTCGCGCTCGCGGTCTCGCTGCACGCGCCCGACGACGCGCTGCGCGACCGCCTGGTGCCGATCAACCGCAAGTACCCGATCGGCGAGCTGCTGGCGGCCTGCAACCGGTACCTGGAGCGCGCGCCGCGCGATTTCATCACCTTCGAGTACGTCATGCTCGAGGGGGTCAACGATTCGGACGCGCAGGCGCAGGCGCTGCTCGGCATCGCCGCGAGAGTGCGCTGCAAGTTCAACCTCATTCCGTTCAACCCGTTCCCGGAGTCCGGGTTCAGGCGCTCGTCGCCCGAGCGCATCCGCCGCTTCGCCGAGATCCTGCAACGGGCCGGCATTACCGTCACCACGCGCAAGACGCGCGGCGACGGCATCGACGCGGCCTGCGGGCAGCTCGCCGGCGAGGTCGCCGATCGCACGCGGCGGAGCCGCACCATTCCGATCGAGGAGCTGCGCGCATGAGACCAGGCACGATCCTGCTTGCGGCCGCGGCCCTCGCCGCGCTGCTCACGGCCGGCTGCGCCAAGATGGGCGGGACCGGCGACGCCGCGAAGATCGAGCCGGTGACCCAGACCGGCGACTCGTCGGAGCCGCGCAATCGCGCCAAGATCCACACCGACCTCGCGTCGCTCTACTTCGCGCGCGGCAACATGGCGGTGGCGCTGGAAGAGCTGCGCACCGCCACCGCCGCCGACTCCGGCTACGCGCCCGCCTACGGCCTCTACGGGCTCGTCTACATGGAGCTGCGCGAGAACGCGCTCGCGAAGTCCAGCTTCGAGCATGCTCTGAGCCTCGCGCCGGGCGATCCGAACATCAATCACAACTACGGCCTGTTCCTCTGCTACACGGGGCGCGAGGACGAGTCGATCCAGTTCTTCATGAAGGCCGTGCAGAATCCGCTCTACCCGACGCCGTGGCGCTCGTACACGTCCGCCGGCAGCTGCTCGATGCGCAAGGGCAAGCTCAAGGAAGCCGAGGAGTTCTTCCAGCGCTCGCTGCAGCTGGAGCCGAACGAGCCGCTCACGCTGCTGCAGATGGGCCAGATCCGCTACAAGCAGGGCAACCTGGACGAGGCGCGCAAGTACGTCTCGCGCTTCAACAAGCTCGTCGAGCCGACCGCCGAGTCGCTCTGGCTCGCGCTGCGCGTGGAGCGCAAGGCGGGCGAGCGCATCGCCGAGAACAGCTACGCCGCCCAGCTGCGGCGCCGCTTCAGCGGCTCGCCCGAATTCCAGCTGCTGCAGCGCGGCGCGTATGACTGAGGGCTACGGCAACGCAGCCGGCGACGGCGTCGGCGACGAGCTTTCGCGCGCGCGCGCCGCGCTCGGCTTCAGCGTCGCCGACGTCGCGCAGCAGCTGAAATTCGCGCCGCGGCAGATCGAGGCGCTCGAGCAGGGGCGCTACGAGGAGCTGCCGGCCGGCACGTTCGCGCGCGGCATGGTGCGCGCCTACGCGCGCCTGCTGCGGCTGGACCCCGAGCCGCTGGTGCAGCGCATCGCCCGGCGCGTCGCGGTTCCCGACAACGCCGACGCCGTGGCCTCGGCGCGCCGGCCGATCCCGATCACCGACAGCGCACGGCGCACCAATCTCGTCTACGCGGCGCTCTCGCTCGCGCTCCTCGCGGTGATCGCGGGCGTGATGTTCGAATGGCGGCGCGAGCGCACGGACCCGGCGCGCCTGACCTTCGTGCCTGCGGCGGCGCAGGCGCCCGCGCCGAAGGAGCCGGCGCAGCTCGCCTCGAGCGCCGTGTCGGTGGGCGCGATGGCGATCGGGCCGGGCGGCGTCGCCGCGCCGGAAGCAGCCGCGGCGCCGGCGGTGCCCGCCGCGGACCCGGCGGCGACGCCGGCCGAGGGCGTGCGCCGCCTGCACCTCAAGTACGAGCGCGATTCCTGGGTCGAGATCCACGGCCGCGGCGACAAGCTGCTCACCTCGCGGCTCAACGCCGGGGGCACCGAGCAGGTCGTGGAGGGCCGGCCGCCGTTCTCGCTGGTGATCGGCAACGCGCAGCACGTGAGCCTCACCTACGACGACCAGCCGATCGACCTCGCACCGTACGTGAAGGTCGAGGTGGCGCGCTTCACGCTCGACTGAGCCCCGTCTTCCGATGCAGCGCAGGAACTCCACCCGGGTGATGGTCGGCAAGGTCGCGATCGGCGGCGGCGCGCCGATCGTCGTCCAGTCGATGACCAACACCGACACCGCGGACGCCGAGGCGACCGCGCGGCAGGCGTACGAGCTCTGGCGCGCGGGCTCGGAGCTCGTGCGCATCACGGTGAACACGCCCGAGGCGGCGGCGCAGGTGGCGCCGATCCGCGAGCGCCTGGACGCGATGGGCTGCGAGGTGCCGCTGGTGGGCGACTTCCACTACAACGGCCACAAGCTGCTCACGCAATTCCCGGACTGCGCGCGCGCGCTCGCCAAGTACCGCATCAATCCCGGCAACGTCGGCAAGGGCGCGAAGCGCGACGACCAGTTCGCGATGATGATCCGCGCGGCGATCGAGCACGGCAGGCCGGTGCGCATCGGCGTCAACTGGGGCAGCCTCGATCAGGAGCTGCTCGCGCGCATGATGGACGAGAACGCGCGCCGCGCCGCGCCGCTGGATGCCGACGCGGTGATGCGCGAGGCGCTCATCGTCTCCGCCGTGGAGTCCGCGGCGCTCGCCGAGAAGCTCGGCCTGCCGGCCGAGCGCATCGTCATTTCCTGCAAGGTGAGCGGCGTGCAGGATCTGATCGGGGTGTACCGCGAGCTCGCGCGGCGCTGCAGCCACGCGCTGCACCTGGGCCTCACCGAGGCCGGCATGGGCTCGAAGGGCATCGTCGCCTCGGCGGCGGCGATGGCGGTGCTGCTGCAGGAAGGCGTCGGCGACACGATCCGGGTCTCGCTCACGCCCGAGCCGAACGGCGACCGCACGCGCGAAGTCGTGGTCGCGCAGGAGCTGCTGCAGACGATGGGCCTGCGCAGCTTCACGCCGATGGTGGCGGCCTGCCCGGGCTGCGGCCGCACCACGAGCACGTTCTTCCAGGAGCTCGCGCAGCGCATCCAGTCCTACCTGCGCGCGCAGATGCCGCTCTGGAAGCAGCGCTACCCGGGCGTGGAGGAGATGAAGGTCGCGGTGATGGGCTGCGTGGTGAACGGCCCGGGCGAGTCCAAGCACGCCGACGTCGGCATCAGCCTGCCGGGCACCAACGAGTCGCCGGCGGCGCCCGTCTACGTCGACGGCCAGAAGACCGTGACGCTGAAGGGCGATCGCATCGCCGAGGAATTCCAGGCCATCGTGCAGAAGTACGTCGAGGACAACTACGCGCCCGGCGCGCGGCGCCGGCGGCCCAAGACCATCGGGATCAAGGCCGCGTGAGCAAGGTCAGGCCGGCACTCCTGCGGGGCTTCGACCAGGAATACCTGCCCCGGGAGCAGCTCCAGTTCAACGCCCTGGTCGACCTCATCCGGCGCAACTTCGAGCTGTTCGGCTTCCTGCCGCTCGAGACGCCCTCGGCCGAGCGCGAGGAGGTGCTCACCTCCAAGAGCGGCATCGAAAAGGAGATCTACGCCATCACGCGCCTCGCCGCCGACCCGGGCGAAGAGGTTGTGACCAAGGGCGCGATGCGCTTCGACCTCACGGTGCCGCTGGCGCGCTACGTGGCCATGCGCGAGCGCGAGCTCGCCTTCCCGTTCCGGCGCTACCAGATCCAGCGCGTCTGGCGCGGCGAAACGCCGCAGGCGCGCAAGGGCCGCTTCCGCGAGTTCTACCAGTGCGACATCGACATCGTCGGCCGCGAAAAGCTCAGCTACCTCGCCGAAGCCGAGATCCCGAGCGTCATCTACAGCATTTTCCGCGAGATGCGGATCGGCGCATTCCGCATCCGCATCAACAATCGCAAGGTGCTGCGCGGGCTGATCGCGCGGTTCGGCGTCGCCGAGGAAAAGGCGGCGGCGGTGCTGCGCACGCTCGACAAGATCGACAAGGAGGAGGCCGCGCGGCTCCTCGACGACCTCGCGCGGGAGGGCGTAGGGACCGCGACGGCGAAGGAGCTGTACACGCTGATGTCGGGAAAGCGGTCCACGGACGAGACGCTGCAGCTGCTCGCCGGGCTGGCGCCCGGCAATCCGGTGCTGGCGGCCGGCCTGGAGGAGTCGCGCCGCATCGTGGGCGCGATTCGCGATTTCGGCGTGCCCGACAGCGCTTTTGCGATGGACCTGGGCATCGTGCGCGGACTCGACTACTACACCGGCACGATCTACGAAACGACGCTCGTCGACTACCCCGACGTCGGCAGCATCTGCTCCGGCGGCCGCTACGACGACCTCGCGGGCTACTTCACCGACACGAAGCTGCCGGGGGTCGGCATCTCCATCGGCCTGACGCGCCTGTTCGCCAAGCTGCGGGAGGCCGGCCTGCTGCAACCGCCGCCGCGGACGCCGGCCGAGGTGCTGATCGTGACCATGGAAGGCCAGGAGTTCCGGCGCTACCTGGAGATGGCGCGCGCGCTGCGCGGCGCGGGCGTCAACACCGAGATCTATCTGGAGCCTGCTAAGCTCAAGAAGCAGCTCGAGTACGCCGAGAAGAAGGGCTTCCGGGTGGCGCTGATCGCGGGCGAGGCCGAGTTCGCCGCCGGCAAAGTGCAGCTCAAGAACATGGCGACGCGCACGGCGGCCGACTGCGCGGCAGGCGATCTGGTCGAGGCCGTGAAGCGACTGTTGCGATAACTACTGGACGCGAAGATTCCCTGATGGCATACGATCTGGAAGAGCAGGAGCAGCTCGCACAGTTGAGGGGCTGGTGGAAGGACAACGGCACGACGATCGCCGCGGTGCTGCTCGCCGTCGCGGTCGGGGCGGCGGGCTGGCAGGGCTGGCGCTACTGGCAGGCAAAGCAGGCGAGCGAGGCTGCCGCGCTCTACGACGGCCTGGTGAAGGCGATGCAGGCGGGCGATGCCAAGGCGCTGCGCGATTCCGGCGGCACGCTCGTAGAGTCCTACCCGCGCACGCTGTACGCGAGCATGGGCGCGCTCGCCGCAGCGCGCTTTCACTTCGAGCGCGGCGAGCTGAAGGACGCGCGCGCGCAGCTGCAGTGGGTGACCGAGCGCTCGCCCTCGGAGGAGCTCAGGGACGTCGCGCGGCTGCGCCTGGCGGGCGTGCTGCTGGACGACAAGGCCTACGACGAGGCGCTCGCGCTGCTCGGCGCCAAGCATGCCGAGGCGATGGCCGCGCAGTACGCTGCGCTCAAGGGCGACGTGCTGGTGGCGAAGAAGCAGCCCGCCGAGGCGAAGGCCGCCTACCGGCTCGCGATCGAGAAGGCCGGCGAGCGCGAGGCGGCGCTGCGCGCGAGCGTGCAGCTGCGCCTGGACGCGCTCGGGGGCTGAGCATGCGCTGCCCGCGTCTCGCGGCCGCGGCCGCGCTCGCGGTCGGGCTCGCCGCGTGCTCGAGCCTGCCCGACGTGAGCCTGAACCCGGTGGACTGGTTCAGCGGCGGCCCGACGGGACCGAAGCCCGCGGAGCTGCCCGCGCTCACCAATCCGCAGGGCGTGAAGACGCTCTGGACCTCGAGCATCGGCGCGGCCGAGGCCTTCGTGTTCACGCCGGCGCTCTCCGGCGACGGCGTCTACGTCGCCTCGCGCGCGGGCACGGTCGCGCGCCTGGATGCCGCCACCGGCCAGGCGAAATGGCGCGTGTCGGTCGGCAAGCGCCTGTCGGGCGGCGTGGGCAGCGACGGCGCGCTCGCGGTGGTCGCGACCGACGAAGGCGAGGTGTACGCGCTCGACGCGCAGACGGGCGCGGTGCGCTGGCGCGCGCGCGTCTCCAGCGAGGTGCTGGCCGCGCCCAAGTTCACCGACGAGCTGGTGCTCGTGCGCAGCGCCGACAGCCGGATCTTCGCGTTCAACGCCACCGACGGCAAGCGCCGCTGGGTCTACCAGCGCGCCGCGGCCTCGCTCATCGTGCGCTCGCCCGTGGGCCTGAGCGTAGGGCAGGGCTCGGTCTACGCCGGCTTCTCGGGCGGCAAGCTTGCGGCGATCTCGCTCGCCAACGGCAGCCTGCGCTGGGAGGCGACCGTGGCGCTGCCCAAGGGCGCCACGGAGCTCGAGCGCGTCACCGACATCGTCGGCGAGCCGGCGGTGCTCGGCCGCGAAGTCTGCGCCGCCGCCTATCAGGGGCGCGTCGCCTGCTACGACGCCGCCAAGGGCAGCCAGGTCTGGTCGCGAGAGATGTCGACGCTCACCGGGGTCAGCTTCGACGCGCGCTACGCGTTCGTCGCCGACGACAAGGGCGCCGTGCACGCGCTCGACCGCAACAACGGCCGCAGCATCTGGAAGCAGGATCGCCTGGCCAACCGCCAGCTCTCGCTGCCGCTGCCGCTCGGCACCGAGGTGGCGGCCGGCGACCTGCAGGGCTTCGTGCACTTCATGGCGCGCGAGTCCGGCGCGTTCGTCGCGCGCGCGGCGACCGACGGCAGCGCGATCCGCGCGGCGCCGCTGCGCCTGCCGGTCGGGCTCCTCGTGCAGACGCAGGCGGGCGGGCTTTACGCGCTGACCCTGAACTGACGCCGCCGCCATGAAGCCGACTGAAGGACCGGCATGAAGCCGGTGATCGCGCTGGTGGGCCGGCCAAACGTCGGCAAGAGCACGCTGTTCAACCGCCTCACGCGCCGGCGCGACGCGATCGTGGTCGACGTGCCGGGCGTGACGCGCGACCGGCACTATGGCGACGGGCGCCTAGGCGACCGTCCCTATGTAGTCATCGACACCGGCGGCCTGGAGCCCGACGTGCCGAAGGACATCTACGCGGACATGGCGCGCCAGACCGAGCAGGCGATCGTCGAGGCGGACGCGGTGATCCTCGTCACCGACGCGCGCGCCGGCCTCACGCCGGGCGACCGCCTGATCGCCGAGCGGCTGCGCCGCCTGAAGGAGCGCGTCTGGATCGCGGTCAACAAGGCCGAGGGCCTCGATGCGGAGACCGCGGTCGCGGAATTCCACGAGCTTGGCCTGGGCGCGCCGGTGGCGATCTCCGCCTCGCACGGCGCGGGCGTGAGCGCGCTCATCGACGCCGTCCTTCAGCCCTTTCCTGATCAGAAATCTTCTGAAGAAAGCGACGAAAAACATCCACGCGTCGCTTTCGTTGGCCGGCCCAACGTCGGCAAGTCCACGCTCGTGAACGCGCTGGTCGGCGAGGAGCGCGTGATCGCGCACGGCGAGCCCGGCACGACGCGCGACGCGATCGAGGTGCCGTTCGAGCGCGGCGGGCGCAGATACACGCTGGTCGACACCGCGGGGCTGCGCAAGCGCGGCAAGTCGCACGGCGCCGTGGTCGAGAAGTTCTCCATCGTCAAGACGCTGCAGGCGGTCGAGGCGGCCAACGTCGCGGTGCTGGTGCTCGACGCGGTCGAGGGCATCTCCGACCAGGACGCGCATGTCGCCGGCTACATCCTCGAGCGCGGCCGCGCGGTGGTGGTCGCGGTCAACAAATGGGACGCGGCCGACAAGAGCGCCCGCGATCGCATCAAGGCCGAGCTGGGCTACAAGGCCGGGTTCCTGTCGTTCGCGCCGACGCTGTTCATCTCGGCGAAGTCCGGCAAGGGCGTGAACGAAGTGCTGCGTGCGGTGGACGGCGCCTATGCCGCGGCGATGGCCAAGCTGCCCACGCCCAAGCTCACGCGCGCGCTGATCGCGGCGGTCGAGCGGCAGGCGCCGCCGCACCGGCGCGGCTACGCGCGCCCGAAGATGCGCTACGCGCACCAGGGCGGCTCGAACCCGCCGCGCATCATCATTCACGGCAATTCGCTGCAGCACGTCACCGAGGCCTACAAGCGCTACCTCGAAGGCTGGTTTCGCGACGCTTTCAAGCTGCAGGGCACGCCGCTGCGCATCGAGCTGCGCACCGGGCGCAATCCCTACCGCGAGGACGACCGCGGGGCGCGCAAGCGGCGCCGCTAGGCAGCGGCGAGCAGCGGCGCGGGGTGCGCGGGTGCCGTTGCGGCGGATCCGGTGCCGAGCACGCCGGGCGCGAGGGCCTCGGCGGCGAGCGCGCCCGAGATCATCACCGCCTCCACTCCGGCGCCGTGCGTGATCGCGCCGGCGAACAGCAGACCGGGGATCGGGCTCTTCGCCGTGACCGGGCGCAGCCCGCCGCTGCAGCCGTAGATCGAGCCCGCGCTCGACCAGTCGTAGCGCAGGAAGGTCGCCGGGCTCGCATCGGCGCGGTAGACGATGCGCGCGGAGAGGCCAGGCAACGCCTGCTCCGCGGCGCGGATCAGGGCGTCGCCCGCAACTTTCTTGCGCGCCAGGTAGGCCGGCGCGCGCCGCAGCGGGTCCGTGCCCCGGGGATCGACGTCGCCGAGCCAGGCGCGCGCTTCGTCGTGGGGGAGCAGCCGCATGATTTCCACCGTGCTGTAGCCAGCGGGCGCGGCCGAGGGGTCCACCAGCGACGGAATCACGATGCCCGCGGCGCCCCGGTCGCCGTGCACGTGAATGATCGGCCGGACCTCCTCGAATCCGCCGCGCACGCCCAGGTAGACCGCGAGCGCCGAGCAGGCCGGCCGCATGGCGGCGACATTCTCGCGAAACTCCTTCGGCCAGAGCGAGGGATCGACCAGGCGGCTCGTGGCGGCGAGAAAGTCGGCGTTCATGACGACGGCGGGGGCGCGCAACGTTTCGCCGCGCGCCAGGCGCACGCCGCTGGCACGGCCGCCGGCGACGAGCACGCGGTCGACGGCGGTCTTCAGGCACACGCTGCCGCCGCGCGCCTCGATCGCCTCGACGAGCGCGTCGGCGAGCCGGCCCGATCCCCCGCGGGGATAGAAGCCGCCGTGCAGGTAGTAGCCGAACAGCGGCACCATCGCCGCCACGGTCGCCTCGCCGGGCGCATCGGTCACGTAGCCGGCGAGCGCGGCGATCGCCCGGCGCGCCGCAGGGTCGGCGACGCGCTCGCACAGGAAATCGTCGAAGCGGCGCGGCATCCACTGCACCGCGAGCGGGTGGCGGCGCGCGAACGCGAGCATGCCCGCGACGGTGCGCGGCGCACCCGGCACGCCGCTGCGGCCGGGCGCCTCCGAGTACATTGCCGCGTGGATCGTTCGAATGTCGGCCATCGCGTGCAGCACGCCTTCGCGGTCCTTCGGAAAGCGCACCGCGAGCGCCTCGACATAGGCGTCCCAGCCGCGCGGCACGTCGAAGCTCGTGCCGTCGAGCACATGGCGGTGATCCATGCGCCGCCAGTCGACGCGCTCGAGGATGCCGAGCCGGCGCAGCAGCCCGTGCACCGGCGCGCCTTCCCAGACGCCGGAGACGTCGTGGACGCCGGAATCGAAGCGGAACACCGGCCGCGCGTCGCCATCCCGTCCCTTGCGCAGCCAGGTGTGGGCGAAGCCGCCCGCGACGACGTGCTGCTCGAGCACCGTCACGCGCAGCCCGGCCTCAGCGAGCAGCGCGGCGGCGGTCAGGCCGCCCAGTCCCGCGCCAACGACGAGCGCGTCCGCGCCGCGCGATGGGCGCGCCGGAGGCATCCAGCGATAGGGCTCGGCGTCCGCGATGCGGCGGGCGAGCGCGCGGCGCACGAGCAGCGCGGGCAGGGCGACGGATAGCAGGCCGGCGACCACGAGCGGCGCCCAGAGCGCGGCCGCGGGCGCGGCGGCGTAGCGCGCGCCCGCAAGGTACAGGAAGACGACGGCCCACAGGCCGGACATCAGCGCGTTGATGCGCAGGAACAGCGGATCGCGGCGCATGCCCGACCATTGCGACGCCGAGAACAGCATCGTCCAGGGGCGGCCGAACGCGACGCTCGCGGCCATGGCGATCCCGAGCAGCAGCTGCGAGGCGGCGACCGCCACCGCGGCAGTGCGGGCGTCGGCAAACAGCCAGGGAGCGCCGAACCAGAACGCGGCCAGCGGAAGAAAGGCGAGTTTGACAAGCAGAACGGTTTTCATGGCTCGCCTCAGGAGGAAAGCGCGCGCAGCAGGTTGGTCCAGAGCATGACTAGGACAACGTTGCTCGCGGCGAACGCGGCCAGGCGGTGGCGCACACGGTTGTAGGTGAGGTGGATTGCGCTTTGGACCAGGCGCAGCGCCACGTAGCTCCAGGCAAGCCCGGCGCGGAAGCGCCGCACGGGGATCAGCAGCAGCACGGCCAAGGTCAGCACCGCCAGCGCCGCCATGGGAAACACGATGCTCGCCCGATCCAGCATGCCCGCCTCCGCTCAATGTTGACAAGAGCAACATCAATCTACTAAGCTATGTAGACAATGTCAACATCGGCGCATTCGAAGCGCGGCTATCACCACGGCGACCTGCCGGCGGCGCTGCTGCGCGCGGCCGGGAAATTTCTTGAAAAAGAAGGCGTTGAGGCCCTCAGCCTGCGCGCGCTGACGCGCCGCACCGGAGTGTCACACGCGGCGCCGTACCGCCATTTCCGCGACCGCGAGAGCCTGCTCGCCGCGCTCGCCGCCGAGGGCTTCGCGATGCTCGGGCGCGCGCAGCGCGAGGCCGCCGCCGCGGGCGGCCTGCGCGCCATGGGCGAGGCCTACGTGCGCTTTGCGCTCGAGCATCCGCAGCGCTTCCGCCTCATGTTCGGCGGGCAATTGAAGATCGCGCGGCACCCGGCGCTGCGCGAGGTCGCGACGCAGACCTTCGAGGGGCTCTCGGGCGCGCTCGCCGCGCGCGTGGGCGACGCCCCGGGTGCGCGGGACGCCTCGATCGCGGCCTGGGCGCTGGTGCACGGCCTCTCGCAGTTGCTGCTCGGCGATCGCATCGCGCCGGGCGCGCGCCAGGGCCGCGGCCAGGATCAGTTCATCCGCGACGTGCTGGGCACG
>Ga0335070_10009661_pt1 | contig 11286 bp, 12 predicted proteins | sample Lox_Sample_13_FD_206722 | JGI IMG/M metagenome (GOLD analysis project Ga0335070, IMG submission 206722) | Soil microbial communities from Loxahatchee National Wildlife Refuge, Florida, United States - Lox_Sample_1.3 | ecosystem: Environmental > Terrestrial > Soil > Wetlands | place: USA... | reverse complement strand
CCTCCCCCAAAATATGGCTATTCATTTCATTGCTGGATAGCTTTTGTCAACATTTGTGCACCCCAACAGTGTCGGGGGCTGTGTGGTGCCTGCGCATAATGATCGATGTAGCCATACTTACATCTTGGTATGGGAGGAGCTAACCGACTACCCCGATGGGAAAATTAGTCTGGCCGATTCTGAGGCTTGTGGTGACGCGTTTTAGAGGTAGACCGCGGGTTTCGGTGGGCGAAGGGCGGTGCCGTTGGTGGCGCCGCTGTCCTTTTTGGGTGTACCGTCACCCTGGGACGTACTGGGCCGAGCTTGCGAAACCGGTCAGCGATCGACACCCCCAACTGCGCCCGCTCACTTTCGGGATATAGTGATTGAATGCCGAGTGCTACAACCTCCCCCGCCAGACCCTCGCCTCCCGTCTGCGCCGTGGCTAGCCCATCGAGCGCGCCCTCACCGCCCCCGCGCGCCATGCCGCCGTCCGCCGTGGTCATTGTCGGCGGAAAGTCCTACGTGCCGGATCGTTACTACACTCCCGAGGCCACCTCCAAGGTCCGCCGCAACGTCAACGCTACGGACTCCAGAGTTTTAAACAGGATTTTCATCATGAACTCGGGGCATCAGATGGCTTGCGGATGCGTTTGTAATTGGGCTTTAAGGAATATTCAGCCCCACAATCGACGCATACGTAGAGCGTTCTGTCTTCATAGTCCGCTTTGAATTGCAACCTCAAGGGCTTTCGATTGCAGCATCGGGAAGTCAGCTCCGCCCCGTCAATGGGGTCACTTCCAAATAGAACATCCATCTTTTTTTCTCCCGCTTCTTGGAACCTCGTACCTGCATTTCTATAGTTACCTGTTTATTCCGAGTTCTCAGGCGAAGGTTCAAAGAGGCCAATCTGTGGTGCACATTTGAGCAACCACTATTGATGTCCGTTGGTCAGCCGTATTGCTCCAGCAGCGCTCGCAACGGACGACTTCCTAAGACGATGAGGGCAATGCCTAAGCGCCGGCTGCCCGATCAATCGCATTGCCGGATCGATTGATATCGATACCCGCGTACACTCATTGATAGGTTGCGAGTTTTCTTGTCGTCGCAGCGTTTTCGGTGTCCCAGTCGCCACCCGGCAGTAAATGCGAAGGAACTTGACTGGAAAAGTGAGTATGATCTAACTGAAACTCATAATTCTTCAGGCAAAACCGGATCGAGCCGATAATGGACGACACGAAAGTAAAGACTAACAGGCTGGTTAAAAACTCCGTTTTTGCCGAATTCCGGCCACCCATGCCAAATTTTGTGTATTAAAAAACTTGAATTTTTGACGCGTGCCCGATTTCGCTGACAATCGAGTTTTGCACCGCCCTGAAAATCCAATCTAAACAGGTGTGATTAAGGGTAATGGCATCATGGTGATTCTCCGAAAAAAAGGAAAATTCATTCTGTACATGCTAAGAATATTAGCCAGACGCTCAAATACCAAAGCGACTGTACATCATTTTGTTTTAAAAAGAATCAAGCAGTGGTTTACCTTGTCGGGTTTAGGGATACTTGGGTGATTTCGTCGTGGTAAGTTATCTTTGATAGAAATAGGTTTATTCCTTTTCTATCAATATTGACTTTGAATATAGATACCGACATCGTTGTAGTAACCCATAAGCAAGGGTGGTGCCAGCCTGCGATAGCACAATAAAAAAATAGGCGCCATCTGCTTAACCTTAAACTTTATAAGGGTATTGAGAATCATTGCGGCCTGGATCATCAGTATGAGCCGCAAAAAAAGGAGGAACCCAGCAAAAATTGTTGTCAATGATTGCAGCTTTACCGTGGCGTTGTTACAGCACGGCAAACTAGTGAACATTGGAACGGCGCGAAGGACTAGCGATATCGATCAGGCAATGGCGATCTTGGGCGCACTTCCCCCCCCGAAGGTAGCAAAGGGTAAGGCGACGGTTTCACGCCAAACAGCAGAAGGGGTTTATCAGGGCTTTGTTGCATGAATCAGGTTAACGGCGGGTTTATCCCCACGTGAGTGGGTTTACACGATCTTCTGAGAAACGGGCATGCCCAAACTGGTCATGCAATTTAAAATCGCACAACCCAGTTTTGCTTCCGCCATTTGATTGGATGCGTATTCCGGCCGAACGTAACCGGTGATTCCGGAGGAACGTGACCGCTGGTTTCGGCGGATCGTGACTAGTCATTTCGGTCGAACGTGACCGATTTTGGCCCATTTCCGGAATGGGCGGTCACGGTAGCGAAATCACCGGTCACGATGGACCGAAATGGATTTCGAAGATGGAGGTGGCGTTGCGCATGAACCCATGCGCCGAGCATCGTTCCCGCTTTTTCGGGGAAGGCGATGCCGGCGAAGCGAGTGTCCATGCGCAAAATCAAAGAGTGTTTACGTTTAAAGTTCGACTGCGCGCTGTCGCACGAACAAATCGCCCGGGCCTTGGGGCTGTCCAAGGGCGTAGTGAACAAGTATCTGCAACGGGCGGCCCAGGTCGGACTGAGCTGGGAAACCGCCGCCAGGCTGGAGGAGTCGGCAATCGAGGCGCGCCTGCTGCCGCCTCGCGTCCAGTCTTCCTGCCAGAGGGTCATGCCGGACTGGACAGTGGTCCACCGGGAGTTGCGACGCAAGGGCGTGACCTTGCAGTTGCTGGGGGAGGAATGCGTCGAGGCCCATGCTGGCGTTGCCACCTATCGCTATACCCAGTTCTGCCATCTCTACCAGGGCTACGCGGCCCGCTTGAAACGGTCGATGCGGCAGACGCACCGGGCCGGCGAGAAGCTGTTCATCGATTATGCTGGGCAAACCGTGCCGGTGATCGATCGTTTAACGGGGGAGATTCGCCACGCGCACATCTTCGTCGCCGTGCTGGGGGCCTCGAACTATACCTTCGCCTGCGCCACCGCACGGGAAACCCAGGCAGACTGGCTCTCGGGGCTTGCCAAGGCGCTGCAGGCGTTTGGTGGTGTGCCCGAACTGGTGGTCCCGGATAACCCCAAGGCGCTGATCACCCGGCCGGATCGCTACGAGCCCGGCGTCAGCCGGATGGCGCAGGACTGCGCCCGCCACTACGGGACGGCAATCCTGCCGGCACGACCTTATCACCCGCAGGACAAGGCCAAGGTCGAAGTGGGCGTGCAGATCGTCGAGCGCTGGATCCTCTGGCGCGACTGCGGCACCGGCGCTTCTTCTCGCTGGGGGAGTTGAATCAGGCCATTGCCGGGTTGCTGGTCGATCTCAACCAGCGTCCCTTCAAGAAGTTGCCGGGCAACCGCCTGTCCTGGTTCGAGGCCATCGACCGGCCGGCGCTTCGGCCCTTGCCGGCGCAGCCTTACGAAATCGCCCACTTCAAGCGCTGCCGGGTCAACATCGACTACCACGTCGAGATCGACGGCCACTACTACAGCGTACCCCACGCTCTGGTTCGACAAGCGGTCGAAGCCCGCATCACTCAGACCAGCGTCGAAATCCTGTATGGCGGGCGCCGCGTGGCCAGTCATCCCAGCTGCGATCGCCGCGGCACCCACACCACCCTCGCCGAACACATGCCCAAATCCCACCGGGCGCACCGGGAATGGAGCCCGGGCCGCCTGCTCAACTGGGCCCAGCGCATCGGCGCCCACACCAAAGCCCTGGTCCATCATCAACTGACCCACAAGCCGCATCCGGAAATGGGTTATCGCGCCTGTCTCGGTCTGCTGGCGCTGGCCCGGCACTACGGCGAAGACCGGCTGGAGGCCGCCTGCGCCAGAGCGGTCGCCCTCGGCGCACCGAATCGGCGTTCCGTCGTTTCCATCTTGCAAGCCGGGCTGGACCGCCAACCGCTCCCGCAATCGAGCTCACAAACCGACTGGATTAGCCCGGACCACGATCACGTCCGCGGCCCCGATTATTACCACTAACCCCGGAGACACCCGATGCTCAACCAACAAACCCTCAACCACCTCAAGGCGCTTCGGCTCGACGGCATGGCCCGGGCCTTCGAGGAACAACTCACCCTGCCCATCGCCACCGAGCTGGCCTTTGAAGAACGCTTCGCCCAGCTGGTGGACCGCGAGATTCACTGGCGCGACAACAAACGCCGGGTCGCCTGTTGAAACAGGCCAAACTCAAACAGCCGCAGGCTTGCCTGGAAGACCTGGATCATCGGCCGGGGCGCGGACTGGATAAGTCGCTAATCGCCACCTTGGCCAACGGCGACTGGATCCGCCAGGCGCATGCGCTGCTCATCGGCGGCGCCACCGGCACCGGCAAAACCTGGCTCGCCTGTGCCCTCGGGCAACAGGCCTGCCGGCAAGGCTTTTCCGTCCTCTATGCGCGGCTACCCCGTTTGCTCGATGCCCTGCGCATCGCCCATGGCGACGGCGGCTTCGGCAAGCGCCTGGCGCAGTTGGCCCGCATCGATGTGCTCATTCTGGACGACTGGGGACTGACGCCGCTGGACCAAAGTGCCCGGCACGACCTGCTGGAAGTCATCGACGATCGTGTCGGCAGCCGCTCGACGATCATCACCAGCCAACTCCCGATCGATCACTGGCACGCTTGGCTCAACGATCCCACCCTGGCCGATGTCATTCTCGACCGACTCGTCCACCAATCCTATCGAATGATTTTGAAGGGAGAATCCTTGCGAAAAAAAGATCGGCAAACCGACCCGAAAAAACCTCATCGTGACCGACTCAGGTAGAATCTAAACCCCGCGCAACACCACCCACATCAACCGGTCACCATCACCGAAACGGCCGGTCACGTTCGCCGAAATCCGCAATTGGACAGATTTCGGGTGCGCAAGCACCGACCGACGATGGTTTTGTAACGGTAGAAACCGTTTTCAACCAGGCTTCGGCGGTTGTAACCCGAGGCTCGCTACCAGCCCATTCGCCCTTGGTCGGCGATCACTTGGATGTGTTGATCCCGCGTGGTGGGCTGGGTCCCGGCGTTCTCACTGAGCACGGCGGTAGAGCGGAGTGGAATCACCACGTCAATCGGGTGGCCGTCGGGCTGACGGTTGGCGATGGCCTGATAGATACTCTCCCCATCATACGCACCATCGGCGGTGAACGATCCAATTTCACCCTCGATTCCATCCAGCAAATCCGGAACCACGGTGGGGTCACCGACCTCATCGGTCGTCAACTCGACCGCCACCATCTGATGGGTTTCGGCGTCCAGCGCGATATGTAATTTACGCCAGCGGCGACGAGTCTTGGCCTGATGTTTTTCAAGTAACCATTCGCCTTCGCCGTAGATTTTCAAACCGGTGCTGTCGACCAGGATGTGCATCGGTTGATTGGCCAGGCGCTTGACCTTGAGGGACACCTTGAGTTGTTGACCGCGGCGGGACAAGGTCGAATAATCCGGCACAGGGAGGTCATCCAGCTTGAGTAGCCCAGTCAGCGACCGCAGCAGCCCCGCCGTTTGCCGGAGTGCCTGCTTGAGAACCAGGCGTATCGTCAGGGCGGTTTCGATGGCCAAGTCAGAATAAACGGGTTGTCCTCCGCGCTTGCCAGTCTTCTCTGCCAGCCAGGCGGCCTGGGCTTCTCCGGTGAACCAGATCGTCAGATCGCCCCGCCGTTGCAACGCAGCATTGTATTCAGGCCAATTGCTTACACGGTATTTGGGCTTGGAAAACTTGTGACGGCGGGATTCGTTGTGCTTATAAGGCATGAGGCTTCAGCGTCTGATCGGGCCGCCATCATACAATAGGCCCCCAGCGGTCTGGACGATTCGTGCAACAAAGCCGTTGGGAAAGATTCGACCCACTGAAGGTGTAAATGGGCAATAAGAAATGATGGGCACGATGATCCATATGGTATTATTTGATCATGACCCACATCGCACCACATACCCCAGCGCGCTATACCCTTCACCTCGGCAACCGGGGACGTATTGTCCTGCCGGCCGAGGTGCGACACCAACTGGACTTGAAGGATGGGGATCGGTTGATCCTCACCGTCGAGGCCGACGGCTCACTGCGCCTTCTGAGCGCCCGCGAAGCCGCCCGGCACGGGCGAGGCTTGCTTCGGCGGATGTTGCCCGGCCTTGAGGGCCGTTGCCTATCCGAGGAACTGATTGCCGAGCGACGGGCCGAGGCAGCCCGTGAGTGAGGCCGTGCTGGATGCATCGGCCCTCCTGGCTTACCTCAACGAGGAACCAGGGGCCGAGGCGGTGGAGCAGTCTCTGGCGGAGGGCGCTTATATTGGCGCGGCGAATTGGGCGGAAGTGCTCTCCAAGGTGGCCGAGAACGGGGGCGAACCCGAGGCCCTGATCGGCGAGCTCGAAGCCCGCGGTATTTTGGGTCAGGCCCTCGAAGTGCTGCCGCTCCTCCCGGAGGACGGGCCGGTCATCGCTCGCCTCCGCACCTCGACCAAGGCCTTGGGGCTTTCCTTGGGCGATCGGGCTTGTCTGGCTTTGGGGCTCAGGCTCGGGCTGCCGATCCTCACCACCGATCGGGAGTGGGGGAAGCTTGCCTTGACCGTGGAGGTGCGGGTGGTGCGTTGAGGCTCATTGGAAGACGAGTCTGTTGGCCATTAGCCCAAAAGTAGGCCGTTATTCGACGAACCTTGCCGTAGCAACGTGTCGTATCGTTCAACGGCTTCCAAAATAGGGGTTGGGGGAGCAACAGAAAACGGCTATATCGCCATGGCTGTAAAAGCATCATGGTCTTCAACGGCGACAGAGGTCCGGCGGATAAGCTCCATATTGCTGCTGAGCCCCATCATTCCGCCAATAGCCAGCGTTACAATCATCGCATCAAGGGGGTAAACGAGATGGGCGCGATAGCGTTGAAAAAGCCGACCCTTGTCCAACCCCTGGACCCCATGCTTTGCGAGACAGGATAAATACCGTTCTAGAAGTTGTTCTTCATGAGAGCGTCGACATTCTGGTTCGAGCGCTGTAGCCAGAAAGTAAGCGATATCGGCGATCCCTTCGCCCAGGCGAATCAGTTGCCAATCGAGAAATCCGGGTTGCGACTGAGTCCAGAATAAATTGCCGGGATGGCAGTCATGATGAACCAGTGTTTTCGGGCCTAGCGCAAGAGCACGCATCCATTGGCGACGATTACGGGCATAACGAAGAGCTGGAGCACGTAACCTCGCTGGAACCGCATCACCTGCGAGTTCTAAGCCCCGTTTCATCAGCGGCAAAGCCAGCATGGTTCCCAAGCAATCTTCGACGCACGTGGTAGGTCCAGCCAGCCAGCGATGTCTGTTGGCTAGATATGCCATATTCCAAAAATGGGCGTGGAACTGGGCCAAATGCTCGACGACTCGTCTGGCTTGATCGATTGACAGGGCATCGGATGGATTTCCGGGTACAGAGCCGAGTTCTGTAATATCGGTCAGCACCAACGTCGAGCCTCGTCCCATTTTGCTCTGTGCCGCCAGGATAGGAGGTAGTTTAACCGGTACGGAAGGCGCTACATCTTGATAGAACTTAACTTCCTTATGCAGTAATCGAGGTAAGGCAGTAATTATCCTTGATGGCATCGCCATTGATGGCACTTTGACAAACCAACGCTTTGGCAACGCCTCCGGAGCGTTGTGTTCAACGACAACGCGAAGCCTGGTTGTCGTTCCTACGTCCACTGAATGAACGCTCACATGCGACACGGTGGCATCGGCCAAATGATGACTCACAATGCACTGCGCCCATCGTACGGTTAAATCATCGGGGCCGCGCACAAGAATATTGGGTTTCAAGTTCATCCCCAAATATCGTCTTCTTTGGCCGTTAATATCCAGGTTTCAAGCGTTCCACCGGCAACTCGCCGGGATCATTTGCGTGGGCGAGAGAATCTGTTTTGACAGGGAGAACAGTGATCTGCCTTCGCTCGGTTGAGCATTATCTCCGCGAGACCACCTGAACTTGAGCAACTTTATATTTGGAACCTATGCGGCCGTTTCTGGGGTGGGGGTCGACGGTCGCATAGTTCTGTTGATATATCTGAATGCGACGAGAAGCATGCCTGCCTTCCACTTTCCCCTTGGCAAGGCGGCTAACCTCTTGTCGTTGGGTTATATGGTGGACCGTGCCCGACGTTCGCCGTATTGCCGTCCGGGCCGATTTTGCCTCTCGGTTGGCGTTGGGCGCTCCCCTCCGGACGTTATTTAAAGCGGTCAGCTGCCACGGGTGAGTTCCATAGTAACGCGATGACCGCGAAACGGGTGCACCCCGTGTCAACGCCACCCGATCCCAATCCAGGGGTTTGTCGTAGTAGACACCCTCCGGAAAAAAACGCTCAGGCTGACGGGCCACATCCCGGGCGGCCAGGAACTCGGCGTAATAATTGCGGGAGGCAAAACCAAATTGCGGATGGTCATACTCGCGTACGATCCGCATGAAATCATGGCCAAAATGATCCTTGGCTCTTTGCATGCCGCCAATGCCATGGTTGTACGAGGTCAGCGCCAAGGGCCAACTGCCTAATTGGTCGTAGGCATGGCTCAGATAGCGGGCGGCCCCGTGCGCCGACGCGATAGGGTCCAGGCGCTCATCGATCGACCCATGAACATGCACAAAGAAGGCTTTCGCAGCCGCGCGTGTAAACTGCCAGATACCGACCGCGCCCGCGGAAGATCGCGAGTGAGACTGAAATGACGACTCGACATGGGGCAAATACGCCAGGTCCTCGGGAAGCCCGGCTTTGCGGAAGATATCTCTAAAGTATCGGTCGTAACGGCCACTGATCTCCAGACCTCTCTTGAAGCGCTCGCGCAGACCGCGCTGAGCGTGTACGCGCTCGCTGGCGCCGCGAACGGCGGTCCCAATATCGGTGCTCTGGCCCATCAGAGAGGCCAGCCGTTGATCATCGCCGCTCAGTGAACTATTCGCAGCCAATTTCTGTTCCAATTCGTGCAGTCTGGATTTCCAATAGTCCAGCCGCTCCCCCACCCGTTCCTTTTGGCCCGGCGTGTAGCTCTCGGTGATCTCGCCGGGTAGCTCCATCACCTCATAGACCCAGCTCAGATGACGATCATCGTGGATGGCCACTTGGGATCGGCTCCACACCCCATAGACCTTGCGCCAGAAGGCGACCTGAGGTTCGAGGACCGGCGGCTTCGGAAAGCTGTCGGACATCAAAGGCAGTGCTGGACTGCCATGGGAGACGGACGGGGTTTCCGGCAGTGGAGTCACATCGAAAATGGACTCTGTTCCACGAGACGGTGTCAGAGGGGAGGTGGACTCCGGTTCCAGAGCAGACGCCGGCAAGGAGCCGCCCTGCGTCTTTTGAGCAGTCGGCTGGTTCGTACAAGCCACTAACAGTAGAGCCGGCAGAACGGTGAAAAAATAACGGGTGAGTCGGTTAGTCATCCGCGAACCCCACATCCCAACCGTACGGATATTATTTGATTGGCGCGTTTAGAGCGAAATCAAATGCCCTTTCGTTCGGGTCCTACTCAATGGGCGCCGACCCGAAATCATTTTGATGAACCACATTTCAGACAGGCGCTCTAAGAAATTCCGATCTTGACATTTTGAGGCCATGCCATAGCTAATGGGTGCCTGAAAAGACAAGTTTTACCGAAACGAGCCATCAGTGGACGCCAAACAAGTCGGTTTGTAAATACCTATTTCTCCGTCGTCTGCCCCATTTCCAATGAGGCCCGAGCATGCAGTCGAATCAACGCGGTCCGCAACGAACCCTGATCTTCCCGAGGAGTCTGTCTTTTTTGGCGCCTGACCGCGCGGTTTCATCGACCCTATCGGGTCACCTGATCACGAGGTTTGAGCCAGCGACTGCTCCGACCTAGGCCACCTGCCGATCTCACCCCGCATCCTGTTCCACATCACGGTTTCACGTTTATTCACAGAATCTGTGGATAAATTCATATTGACCCATCGGAGGGGCCAATCGGCTCGCCCGAGCGATAGGAATGGCTGAATTTTGGTCACCAGACCGCCCTGCCCCATTCGCTCCACTACTCCACTTGCGCTTACCTGCACCCACGAGCTGATTGTCTGACCACGAAGACCGAGCCGTTCTGATCACGCTGGGCGCGCAGCGGCGTCAACCGAAAGAATTTTGGCGAGCGGATTTTTTAGTTATAAGCCGTTAAATCAATGCATTAAGGAGAAAAGCGCAATTTTATAAACCAGTTTTACCAGCAGAAGAAACGAAGACATTTTGGCATCGTGTTACGAAACAAAGCAAAACTTGCAACGTGTTTACACGGACGATAACGTGTTGAACCATATGTGTTTCCAGAAACCGGTTGAGGAAACCCGTCCTCCAGGCGCCGGCCAGCCCGTTATCTCCCAAGGAAAAACAAGGACTACTTCTGGCGCTGGCTGGAAGCGCACACAATTGGCATCAGTCGGTTGCGTTCATGGACATGTGCGGAACCCATCTGTTCTGTCTCGGATTGATCCGAATACCTGGGGATTGCCTTGCCTTCGGGTAGGATGATCGGTGCGGCATCTTTGTGCCAAAATTGCTTCGCTAATGTCCTATCGCGCTGATATCCATAGAAAATTTATGCGAGCCGTCATTCCGAAAATGGCATAAAGGCATATGCTGCATTAATTACTTCGCTTTTCAACCAAAATTGCTTCGGTTGACGGCTGCAAAACGATATGAAGTCGTTTATGGCCGGTCATCGTTGTCATCGTCACCATCACGGCGGAATCAGTAACCTCGGCAGCCAATCGGCTTCATGTGGGGTCAATGCGAATGCTTTGATCCCGCAAGCCGGCGGTGATGGCGATATGGATGACAATGCCAACCCCACCGCAAATTCTTTGAACAGCATTCAATTGGCTGCACAGGCGGCTTACGGGGCACTGATGAATACTCAGACGCCGATCCCCAATGTGAATACGCAGGCCTGAACCCAAGCAGATGGCGTCGCCCAGATGTTCGACCTAGGTGGTCTTCTGACCCAGGCGTCCCAGTCTGGAGCAAGTGGCGTTGGCTGCCGGGCTGTAGGGAGACGTCGCTTCAATAGATTTGGTCATTGAAAAGCAAAACCAGTGTTTCTCCAAGCGTTTGCTCCTCCCTCAAGAGTGGTTAAGTTGCGGTAACCTAAGTCATAAAGAGACCTTGCAGCCATATTTGCCATAGGACCGCGTTCACAGTACAAATAGATTGTGGTAGTTTTGTCTTTAGGGAGCTTATTTTTGTATTTCTCGATTTCGTTATAAGGAATAAAAAGGTCGGTGCCTTTTATATGCCGTTGCTCTGGTGTGTGAACGTCAACCAGAAATACATCCTCATGTTGCATGAGTCGGCTTAAGTCAGTCGCGGTTATAACTTTCAGGTAGTCCGGCTTTTGATACATGCA
>Ga0335070_10009660_pt1 | contig 11286 bp, 8 predicted proteins | sample Lox_Sample_13_FD_206722 | JGI IMG/M metagenome (GOLD analysis project Ga0335070, IMG submission 206722) | Soil microbial communities from Loxahatchee National Wildlife Refuge, Florida, United States - Lox_Sample_1.3 | ecosystem: Environmental > Terrestrial > Soil > Wetlands | place: USA: Florida... | reverse complement strand
CAACTTCCAGGAAAGGCCCTGGAAACAGTTCCGGGAGATCGCGGTGCGTGGTATTCGTCGAGGGAGTGTCGAGGTGGTCTACCTGGAAGAGAGACCGGAGCAGGAGGAGGGGCCTTTCCTCGGGGAGGAGGGGCACCTCATCGACGCCGTGGCCGAACGGCTGGGACGGATCATCGAATGGAGACGGGCGAAGGAGGCGCTGCGCCGGACCCAACAGGAGCTCGAAGTCAAGGTGAGGTTACGCACCGGCGAGCTCGAGCGGGCAAACGAGCAGCTGCGTCTCGAAATTGCCGAACACGAGCGAACTGAGGCGGCCTTGTACAAGGTTCATCGGGCGCTGAAGGTTCTCAGCCAGTGTAATAACGCCCTCGTGCATGTTGGCGAAGAGTCGGAGCTGCTTCACGACATCTGTCGGATCACCGTGGAGGCTGGCGAGTATCGTCTCGCCTGGGTCGGATTCGCTGAGGAGGGCGAGGAGAAGGCCGTACGCCCCGTGGCTCAGGCAGGTTACGAGCAGGGCTACCTCGAGGGAGTTAACGTCACCTGGGCTGATACGGAGCGGGGGCGGGGCCCTACCGGCACCGCCATTCGCACCGGCACTCTGTGTATCGCCAAAGACCTCGTAAAGGATCCGGGCTTCGGCCCGTGGCGGAAGGAAGCCCTGAAGCGGGGCTACGTTTCCTCTATCGCCCTCCCCCTTGTGGCTGACGGACGGGTGCTCGGAGCGCTCAATATCTATGCCGCTGAGCCCGAGGCCTTTGACCAGGAGGAATCGGACCTTCTCATGGAGCTGGCGAAGAATTTGGCTTTCGGTATCGTCACACTTCGAACTCGGGTGGAAAGGGAAAAGACCGAGGAAGAACTCCGGCGCAGTGAGGCCCGGTATCGGGCCATCGTGGAGGATCAGACGGAACTGATCTGCCGTCATCTCCCCGACACAACGCTCACGTTTGTCAACGACGCGTACTGTCGCTACTTCGGAAAGGGGTGGGAGCACTGGGTCGGGCGGAGTTTTCTCGATTCGGTCGCGGCGGAGGATCGCATGCGGGTGCACGACCAGATCCGTAACCTCAGTCGGGAAAATCCGGTGGCAACCGTAGAGCACCGGGTGGAAGGGCAGGGCGGTGGGCGCCGCTGGCAGCTGTGGAGCCATCGGATGATTCTTGACCCTCAGGGTCGCCACATCGAGTTCCAGTCAGTGGGAAGGGATATCACGGAGCGCAAGGTCATGGAAGAGGCGCTGGCGAAGAGCGCGGAAAAAATCAAGCTCTTCGCCTACTCGATCACTCACGATCTCAAGAGCCCTGCCGTCGGGATCTACGGCATGACGAGTCTCCTCGCCAAGCACTGCCGAGATTCCCTTGATGAGAGGGGCAAGGAGTACTGCGACAAGATCCTGAGAGCGTCGGAGCATGTGGCATCACTCATCGATAAGATCAACACCTACATCGTTGCCAAGGAGGCACCCCTCAATTTCGAGAGGGTCAACATAAGCGAGATCATTCGCCTGGTGGCAGATGAGTTCTCTGCGCAGTTCGTGGTCCGCGGGATCGCCTGGTTTCAGCCGACTATCCCCGTGGAGATCGTTGCCGATCGTCTGTCCATGGTGCGAGCCTTCAGGAATTTCATCGACAATGCCTTGAAGTACGGCGGCGACGAGCTGAGTGAGATTAGGATAGACTACGACGAATTGGAAGATTGCCACATTTTCTCTGTGGGTGACGACGGCGCCGGTGTGAGGCATGGCGACTACGAAGGGATTTTTGCTCTGTTTCAGCGAGATGAGAGTGCCCGAGCCGTAGAGGGAGCCGGTCTGGGTCTCGCCATCGTCAAGGAGATTGCCGAGCGCCACCACGGGAGAGTCTGGGCGGAGCCGCGTAAGCCCAGGGGCACGACCTTCCGCATTGCCGTTGCGAAGAACCTGTAGCAGTCCTCTAGCCTCCATGCGTCTCATGAGACACAATTGTCTCAAGGACGACGTGAGACACACAACGACCGCCTTGTTCTGCAACGTGAAAGACAATCTTTTTGGCTCCCGTTCCCTCGCGGTTTCAACGGGAGTGTCTCCCAGATGTCTCACGAATCGCCGGAAAACACGCGTATCCGCCTTCAATACTTGCCATTACTTCGCTGAATTTGTTTATTTTTTCTTGTTACCATCGGGTGAGGTGACGATTGGCACGCCTTGTGATGTGACATCGGGATGGAGAGGGGAGAAATCCTGGTCACACGCCCTTAACTGTCAAGATTTCGAGTCCCGATCTGCGTTCCCGTGGGAGGGAGTTCTTCTTTCTCCATTCCAGTGAAAACACTCAGGCGAGTTCCATAGGAGAGGCCGCGCACGTGTGGAGAGATGGACGTGAACGTGCACCGGGCGACGTAACACGGTGTCTGCTGGGGGCGGTTTCACGCCGGACAGGGCGGCAGCCAGGATGAAAGAGGGAGGCTGGTTATGAAGAAGGTCCTCGTGGCGTACGAAAGTAGAACGGGAAACACAGAGAAGATGGCGGAGTATATCGCCGAGGGCATTCGTATCGGCGGTCAAACGGCGGAGCTCAAGAAGATCAACAGCATCAAGAGCGAAAATGATTTGCAGGGCTACGACGGGTATGTCTTCGGCTGCCCCACCTACCACCGCGACATGACCAACAGCATGAAGACGTTCCTCTTCCTTGCCCAAAAGGCAAGCCTTGAGGGGAAGGTGGGCGGAGCCTTCGGATCCTACACGCATAGCGGCGATGCGCCCCGGTCCATTTTCGACACCATGGAATATGTCTTCAAGATGAAAATGGTGGAGCTCGGTTCCTTCAACTTGAAGGAGGATCTGGTCGCAACCAGAGACGGCATGCGTGCCTGCCATGATTACGGCAAAGAGCTCGCCAAGAAATGCGGCGCGTGACCTGACAGGTTGTGGTCTAAGGGAGGAGGCCTTGGCAACCTGACTCAACGGTATAGCCAAGGCCGGGCGTCTGGGGCGCATGGCCTCTAGCCGGCTGTGCTGTCGAGGCGAACGCGAGAGGCCCGTGCCATTCTGACCTGGCTCATGGAGGCATGCGGAAGCCAGTCTTGAGCTCCACGGGAAACTCGAGCCTTTCTCCCCCTCGGGTCACGGCCACCATGACTTTTTCCCCGACTCGTCTGAACGCAAGAAACGCCTGAAGATCGTCGAGGTCGGAGACCTTGTGGTCATCCACACCGATGATGATGTCTCCCTCCTTCATACCCGCCTCTTCGGCGCCGCTCCCGGGAAAAAACCTTCTCACTACCGGCCCTTCCGCGCCCGGCTCGATGGCAACGAGGAGCTTCGGGGCCTCAGGTGCCTGGGCGCTCGGGGGGAAGAGGATATAGTCGGCGATTCCTTCTTCCAACAGGCCCCCGGAGTAAGGCAGAACGGTGACGTAGCTCTCGCCGGTCAACCGATAAGCGCGCTTCGGAATTCCCGAACCGAACTCTAGGTGTCCGTTTCCAGCGAGGACGACCATCCGGGCACCGGGATGGTGCCCGAGATATGCCGCGATCGCGGCTGCCATGCTCTCATCCCAGAGGACCTGAGCCTCGATAAAGGAGTCCAACTGCCGCGGGAGATCGCCGCCGGGCACCTCGACTTGGTGCATGGCGAAGGCCCGTTGCAGACGCTCCCTGTAAGCCTCATCGGCGCCCTCCATCTGCTTCGGCAAGAGTGCCTTCTCCGCCTCGCTCAGCCGGGCGAGACCGTGACGGGCAACATTGCTCACCAGCTCCCTCGGAATGTTGAGGCCGATTACCGGGATCTTCTCATTGCGGGCGTAGATGAGGATATCCCGGTAGAGAAAGTAGTTGAACCCCCAGCTCGTGAAGTAATGGGCTTTTCGCAGGAACGTTTCTTCATCCATGGTACCCGCTAGGTAGTCATCGAGAGCGTTCTGATAGCGACTTTGAAACATCTCCATTCCAATAGCCAGATTGCGGTGACGTTCACGTAGCCCCCGGATCATGTCGAGTTGGGCGATATGATCGCCATACCGATCGTGTCGCTCGCCCACGTAGATGATGGTCTTATCGGCCACGGCGTTGACAATAGCAGAAAGGGGTATGCTCGCCTTCCCGGGGATCCCCGTTGTCTGAGCCGGAACGTCTATTTGCATACCTACCTCTGCCGACCCGACCTCCTTGAGAAGATTTCGCCCCCGGGAGAATTCGAGTCTGCTTTGCTGCCCGTAATGGAAGAGACGTGAGCCGACAGCCTGGACCTCTTCCCGGTCGGCTGCCTCAACCAGTCCGATCACGTGGCGGGAATCGAAGGGATTTTCCTTGATTTCCAGGCTGAAGCCTGGGGCGTCGGGCTGGCGCTGCGAGAATACCGAGAGCCAATCCGGAGCAGAATCCAAGAAAAGGAAAGCACCTTCCTGGAGGCGAGCCCGGGTGACCTCGCTTAGGGGCATTGCGCGAAAGCCCCGGCGACGAAGCTCCTCGGTGAGCGAGCTGTACTTGTCGCCATTTCTCTCGGGCAGCACGAGGGTCCGGCTGGGGTCTCCCAGTAGGCGACTCCAGAGAGGCCGCCTCTCCGATGGGGCGAGCGTCCGGAACAGGTCGTAGTCCGGGTCGATCACGACCTTCCGTGGCGGAGCATCCACCGACAGGGTGAGGGTCTGCTCGGATGTGGTCATTTTCATCGTTCGCATCTCACTGCCGGTGCTGGTAACCACGGAGACAGGAATGGCAACGGGAAAGGGTGCACCCTCCACCCGGAGGGGTAGCTCCAGCCGGTACGCCTTCCCGCTTTCACTGACCCTGAGCTGACCGGCCGTGATCTCGATGGCACCTTTCCGCTCCAGCCAGAACCTGAAGAAGTCGCGCAGATCCTGCCCGGAAGCCTCCGAAAAGATCCTCTGGAGGTCGGCCCAGGAGGTGGTCTTGAACCGTCGCTCCCTGACCAGCTTTTGTAGCCCGGCGTGAAAGGCATCGGCGCCGATCCGGCCCTTGAGCATATGGAAGATCATAGCCGTCTTGCCGTAGCCAACCGCCCGTAGGGCACGGTCCTCCCCCGAGACGAAATCACGCACTCGGATCTCGTTGTCCCGGTGGACGTAGCTCTCATAGTCTTCCAAGATGTTCCTCCGGTACTGGGCCCCTTCACTGCGAAGAACGGCATAGTGTTGATCGGCCAGGTAGGAGGTCAGCCCCTCGCTCCAGTTGCCGCCCCCGTAGTCGACGTAGACCGAGTTCCCGAACCAGGAGTGGAGTATTTCATGGCCCAGAGAGATCTCCGGAATAAAGGGTAACTTCAGCACCTGCCGCCCGATGAGGGTGAAGGTCGGCATACCGTATCCAGTGGGAAGGATATTCTCGACCACGGCGAAGCGACGGTAAGGGTACGGCCCCAACATCTCCTCGTACATTTGCAAGTACTTCCGGGAATAGGCGAGATACTGCTCGGCGAATCCTTGATCTTCGGGGAGGAAATATGTGGCGAGATCGATTGAGTGAAACCGATCGCGAGTGACCACGTAGGGCGCCACGACCAGGTGGATGCCGGGTACGGGATGGGGAAAATCGAATGTAACCAGACGGCGCTGCCCGCTTTCTCCCGTGGCGATGGCGTCGGCCTCGGAGACTGCGTGAAAACCCTCGGGAACGTATACCTTGAGGGAGAAGCGGGCGAGAGGGGACTCGGCTGCCGGATACCACTCGCCGGTGAGATAAGCACCCTCCCGACCGATCCTATCGGCAGAATCGGGACTCCTGCCCTCCTGGAAAACGCCCTCGTAGTCGATACTGAGGATGGTGCGGTCAGCATGAGGTGGGAGGGCGACGCTTCCGCTCGCAACGCTCGGAACGAACGGCTTCCCGTTGAGGAGGATACTCCGGAGGCGAAGATCCTTCCCCACCCGTATGGCGTTCACATCCTGCGGCAGGATGATCTCGACGCTCCCCTTGAGTTGCTGCTTCTCCAGATCGAAGCTTGCGGTTATCCGGTGGTCGGGGATGTTCGGGGCCGCAGCGACCAGAGGAGCGCGGCAGAGAAAGGCTAGGGCGAGGAGCAGGAGAGTGGACAGGTACACCAGAGCGCTTGCCGACCGCATGGGTTCACCTCCAGATCTAACAGGGAGAAGATAAGGACTCTGGAGGTGGAATCAACAGGCGCTGTTCATGAGTACATACCTCGCGCGGTGCGGAAGAGATCAGGCGGAGAGGCGGACGGATGAGCGGGTCTGTAGTGGGAAACCGTGAAACGTCGGAAAGAGGTCCTAGGCGGTCAGGGGGCGAGGGCGGACTTAAAGGGAGGAGCCGATGAGGGAAGGCTGTTCACCCTCCCTCATCTAATCTCCGGGTACCTACCCGCCCTATAACCTCGCGGCAAAAGAAGGAAGAGGGGTCTCTATGATAAAACCCTACATGTCCGGCATGTATATGCTCTCGTAGAGCTCTTCCAGGCCTGCGAGATGCTTGCTTTCGTCTTTGGCCAGACGGTTGAACATGGATGCCATGGGTGCAGCACCACATTGCTGCGCCATCTTGCCGTAAAAGTCTACGCTCCGCTTCTCTTCATGCATTGCGTAGATCATGACGTCCTGAGCGGAGGAATCGGGACCGATGGGCTTCTTCTGGAGCAGAAGGGTAAGCTGCATGCTCGGGCCCTGGTCCATTCCGGCGTCATGAAGCGCAACCTCTTCCTCGAGGAAGGCCTTTTCCAGGGTATACTTGTGCTCGAGCTCTTCGAGGGCAAACTCCTTCACGAGCTTCTTTGCCCGCCGATCCTCAACCAGATCGTAGGCCTTCCGATATACCCGGAAGCTGTCTTGCTCCATCTCGATGGCTCTTTCGATAGCGCCTTCCCTCGTGTAACAGACCTCTTCGAAATCTTCCATTCCTCGCCTCCGTGCCTATTCTGAATTGAGTGGGGGATTGAATGTGCTGGACCTTCCAATGATACGTCATCAATCTTCAGCATTCAAGGATGAATTTTCGCGACGCAGCCGCGGCCGCCCGTTCGCTCGAGGCTCGTTCACCCTCTACAGGAGGCTCCCGTAATGGCCGCTCAGTGGACCACGGTTGGCGTCTCCCCCGAGGGCGTCACGGCGTCTAAGAGTTTCTGAGTGAGGGCCACGAAGGCGGTCTTCGCCTCCGAGTCGATCCCTTCGGCGACAAAGGGCTTGCCGCTATCGCACAGTTCCACGATGTGCGGATCGATCGGGATGCGCCCGAGGAAGGGAACCCCCAACTCCGCGGCAGCCTTCTCGCCACCCCCCACCTTGAACAGCTCGATCTTTCCTCCGCAGTGCGGGCAGGCCATGCCGCTCATATTCTCCACGATGCCGAGTACCGGGACATTCAGGAGCCTGCTGAAGCTGACCGCCTTTCTGGCATCAAGCAACGCAACGTCCTGGGGGGTGGTAACGATCACGGCGCCGTCCACCTGCCTGAGAATGTTTGCCACGCTGAGCGCCTCGTCTCCTGTCCCGGGGGGTAGGTCGATAAAGAGGAAGTCGAGATCACCCCAGTTCACGTCACCGATGAATTGCTTGATCGCCGTATGCTTGAGGGGCCCACGCCAGATGATCGCCTGATCGGGGTCGTAACCCAGCAGGGCCATGGATACCGCCTTGAAATTCTTCGAGACCTGGATGGGCTCAACACTGTCACCGCTGGCGGCGAGAGATTGGCCCTCGACACCCAACATCCTGGCGACATTCGGACCGTGAAGGTCGGCGTCGAGAATGCCAACCCGGTATCCTCTCAGAGCCATTGCGGCGCCCAGGTTGGTCGCCACTGTGCTCTTGCCCACCCCGCCCTTGCCGCTCATGACGAGAATCTTGTGACGAATTTGGCAGAGCCTGCGCTCGAGCCGTCTTTTCTCCTGGTCCTCTTTCTTGCATTTACCGGAGCCGTCGCAGGTGTCGCACTGGACGTCAACGTCGCATCGCTCCTTTTCCATCTCTCGTTTCCTCACGCAAGATACCTTTAATCAGCAACCACAAACGCGAACGTTGTAATATGCGTCCTAGGCACTGATCTGTCAACCATTTCTTACCGCGCCATCCGACCGGCGGGCGTCCCCTTACCCAACGACAGCGGCCCCCACCCTTTTTAGCTCCCTCTCCCCCTGCTGCCGCAGACCGCAGAGCAAGGGGGGAAGCTGGCGCACGGCATTTTTGCTTTACATGATGGCGCTTTTTCGCTATAAGCACACGACAACTATGGCAGTCAACCTGCGATTACTGAGAGGAGGGATGCTATGGATCTGCCGAGAAAAGCGGGAGTTGCGGTGGTGTTCGGGATACCCGCCATTGTTGGGTCCGGTTTGACCTGGCAGCTAGCCCATTCGTGGCAGGCGGTTTTCACCTACCTCGGTATTCTTGGGTTTATCGCCCTCGCCTTCCTCGCCAATCCTGAGGGTGTGTTCTTGAAAAAGAAGCACTCGGAGTAACTCAAGACTCATTTTCGCCTGGGCACAGGCCTCCTTTGGTATCGATGAGGCTCCAGGCATTATCTCTCCCGCCACGTTGCCCGGCCCTCGTACCGTTGGGGCCTGAGTGCCGCCTGCGACGCTCGCGCCTCGCCGGTGAGGGATGTAGCTTCAAGCCACGCCCCTTCACCTCGCCTGAACCGTCCGGTTCACCGGGTGGAGGACCTCCGCCGGGAGTTCACGCCCATCGGGGCCTGCCGCTACGTTTTATAGTCCTTCGACGCCGCTGACGCTACCCCATCGGATGCGATTGTCGTGCGTTCGGATGACTCCCAAGTCCATATCGGATAGAGTGACGAGAGATGCCAAAAGGGGTTCCGAGAAACGCAGATGAGAAGGGATTCATCGTGGCCGAGTATCTTCGCATGCTCCGCGACAAGGCCTTCGAAACGGTTCCCGGTGAACTCTATAACCAGTACCGCCAGGACGTGTCGGAGCGAGGTGAACAACGGTTCCTTTTCTATGAGATCTCCCTCATGGAGCCGAGGCCCTGGTCTCATCTCCGCGATCTGGTCTATCCCAACTTTGTGCGCTATCTCCGGGCCAAACGCCGGTATCCTGACCACCTTTCCCGTGTGGTTGTGGCCATCTTCGTGGAGAAACACTGCCATCTCGTGCGGGGCGAGGATTTCCTGGCAGTCTACCGGGAGATGGAAGGGCTCGACACAGCTGCCTTCGCTGAGAAGGTGGAGCAGTGGCTCTCCCAGTCCGCCGAGGCGCGCCATTATCCGGTCACAACCGCCAGCCCCAGAAGGTGAGAAACTCAGGAAAATCCCACATGTCAGACGCCTCTCGATTCCACGGCTTGAGACTGGTGTAAAAGGGATTGCCGGTCTCGCGCCTGTCGCCGTAAGCCTTGTCGGAGCCAACGAAAAGATCCAGGCTTGGGAGACTAAGGAAAAGAGACTCCCAGGGTTTGACGGAGCCTTTTACGTGTCCTTCACGGAGGCCATCCTGATAGAAAAAGCTTGTCCTCCCTCCGTCCAGAGGCAGCCGCTCCAACTCGGCCAGGGGCATCAGAGGAGCGCTTACCACTGTGACCGATGGCGACGGTAAGAGGTCGTGCTCGTCCACAATCTCCAGGTTGGTGACCCTGTGCACCCCCGGGCGCACATGCACCAGGAGCCGCGGATTGTTCCTGCTTCCGTAGTCCACGCGCGCGGGCAGGTGCTCGCCCCAAACCTCCAGCGGCTCATCGCGCCAGCCTTGCGGCAAGGAGTCGTCGGCGAGGAACGACGTCGGAATCATGGCGACGTAACAACCGCAGGTATGAACTGTGGTGACGAGCACCGGTCGGTCCCGGGCGTCGAGGGTGATCACGACGAGAAGGCCGACGTTCTTTCCGGCGGTGAGGTGAAACGGGACGAGGCTATAGGGAACCTCGGGGAAGTGGACTCGGTAGACAAGGTTGGTGTACGTGCCCTTTTGGGTCGAGAAGCTGCGGACGAGATAGTATATGACCGGTCGCGTGGGATCAACAGAGATCCGATCGCGACCCTCCTTGTCCAGAGAGGCCGTCGGTTTGCCGATCCGATTGTAGGGCTCCCCGTATCCGTAGGTGAGAAAGACCGGGGCGTAGCGCTGGACCACAGAGCCTTCAAACCCTTGGGCGACATAGACCGTGCGCCGTGCTTCGGATGGAAGTCTTTGCTGTTCGGCGCAACCGGCGGAGCAGAGGAGAAGAGAGACGACGAGTATCACCCTTGCAGCAAACACGCGGTGTTCCTCCTGTGAGTCCCTGTCAGGCCGGTAACGAGCCTCGATGATCGACATAATCCCCCAACATTGTAACTCTTCAGCCCACGATGGGTCCCATGTGGTGGGGGCGGAGAGCAAAATAGATGGTCGAGTGAGACGCGGGTCTCTTGCTGTGAACGGCTCCCTATGAGATACTAGGCGCTCCGGCCCAGGGGCGTCCGCGCGGGGAGGCATGGTGTCGAGATGAGGAGAGGTGTATGATCCGCGAGCTGGTGGAGAGAAACAGGAGCTACCGGCGATTCTACCAGGACGTTCGCATAGCGCTGGAGACCCTCCGAGAGCTCGTCGATCTCGCCCGGCTTTCGGCATCGGGCGGCAATCGGCAGCCGCTCAAGTATTTTCTTTCCGTGGACTCAAACACAAACGAGCATATCTTTCGGACCCTCACCTGGGCCGCATACTTGAAAAACTGGCGCGGCCCGGCGGAGGGAGAGCGCCCGGCAGCGTACATCATCGTTCTCGGAGACACGAAAATCGCTGTCTCGGCGGGGTGCGACCACGGGATCGCCTGCCAGAGTATTCTCCTCGGAGCCGTGGAGAGGGGGCTCGGAGGATGCATCGTCGGGTCGATCAAGAGGGACGAGTTGCGACATGCCTTGAACATACCGGAGCACCTCGAGATCCTTCTTGCGATCGCTCTGGGAAAACCCAAAGAGAGCGTCGTGTTGGAACCGCTCGGGCCTGCTGGTGACATCAGGTACTGGCGGGACGAAAATGGGGTCCACCACGTACCGAAGAGATCTTTGGATGACCTCGTGGTCGGCACCAGCAAAGGGGAGACGGGCAGCCACGGGAACTGACCATCGATGTGGCGATAGATCGCGCGAGCGGCTGTTGCAGGCAAAGGGGCCGCGCTTGTCACCGCTTGACTTGACACTGCTATACTTGATCCGCGGGAGAATGGATGGAGACAAACGCAGCCAAGTTAAATAACCAGAGACGCAACCAGAAGCTTGTTTTGGTAGGCGTGATCGTCGGCGTCGCCGCGATTGTCTGGACCTTTTACTGGGCGGTGTTCGGCCGTTACCAGGAGAGCACCGATAACGCCTATGTCATGGCCGACAGCGCCCGCATCAGCAGTC
>Ga0335070_10009659_pt1 | contig 11287 bp, 7 predicted proteins | sample Lox_Sample_13_FD_206722 | JGI IMG/M metagenome (GOLD analysis project Ga0335070, IMG submission 206722) | Soil microbial communities from Loxahatchee National Wildlife Refuge, Florida, United States - Lox_Sample_1.3 | ecosystem: Environmental > Terrestrial > Soil > Wetlands | place: USA: Florida... | reverse complement strand
TTCTCAACTCCTTCCCCCTGTGGGGGAAGGCTGGGATGGGGGTAATTCAAAAGGCAAAAATCCTTATTTTGATCGCCCCCACCCGGCCTCCCCCGATGGGGGAGGAGATACTGCGGCAACCCAACGCATCGCCATCGCCTTCGGCCCCGAAGACGGGGCGATCAGCTCCGAATTCGTCTACAACGCCGCCGACGAGGCGCGGCAGCTTGGATTCGATCAACTCTTCCTGTTCGGCTTCGCCATCCACGCCAAAGCCCGCGAACTGGTCGACAAGCTGAAATTTCCCACCACTTACATCGCCATGACCCCGGACGTGGTGATGTCGGATCTGTTGAAAACCAGCCGCACCAGCGAGATTTTCTCGGTGACCGGGCTGCCGGACGTGGAGTTACGGCCCACCGGTAGAGTGGGCAATGCCCACCCTACGGTCCTTTACGAAGTAGAGGTTAAGGGCCTGGACATCTTCCGCCCAGACACGATGGAAACCGAGTCCATCCACGCGGAAAACCTCCCCTGCTGGATGGTCGATACCAACTACAACGGCATGGTGTTCTGCGCCAGCCAGGTGTTCTTTCCCCGCACCGGCGCCTGGGATAACCTGCAAAAATCCCTCAAGGGCCAGTTCAGCGACAGTGTCTGGGAACACCTCGCCGGCACCGTCAGCGAGCCTTTCATACTGGGCGACAAAAAGCGAATTGCCGTCAAGGTGATCGACGATCGGGGGAATGAGTTGATGGTGGTGAAGGGGGCCCCATGAAATGTGTCATTTGCAAGACGGGAAAGACCCATGAAAACATCGCGTGAAACCATTACCAAACAAGCCCTGAGCCTACCGCCCGCGGAGCGGGTCGAGGTCATCGAAGCGCTGATGGCCAGCCTGGACGAAACCGACCGGGCCATCGACGAACTGTGGGCAAAGGAAGCCGAGTCCAGGCTCGATGCCTATGATCGCGGCGAGATTGAAAAGATTCCCCTGGAAGCCATCCTAGCCCGCTACGGGCGCAAGGGATGAGGGTTTCGTTTCTCGCCCCGGCCGAAACGGAACTCGACGAGGCGATCGCTTTCTACGAACATCAGCAAGAAGGACTGGGTGACGAGTTTCTTGTGGAAGTCCTGCTGACCTTGGAACGGATCAAGGGTTTTCCATCCGCCTGGCCGCAAATTTCTCAGCGTATCCGCCGCTGTCGCACGCGGCGTTTCCCCTACGGAGTGCTCTATCGTCATGTCGGTGAGGAAATTGTTGTAGTGGCGATCGCCCACTTGCATCGCAAACCAGGTTACTGGGCTGACAGGATCAAGTAAGAATCATGAGCCAGGATTTCGAAGTCGAATCTCCCATCATCAACTCGCCTTTCGTCGAGCCGCAATTCCATTGGGTGATCGAGAAGGCCAAGCCGCCGATCAAGGCGCCCGGCCGGCGTCTCGCCAGTTACTTCTACCGCGTCCCTGAACATTCCGGAAGAGGTCGGAAGAACAAAGGCCAATCTGATCTGTTCGACGCGGACAAGGGCGAAAAGGTTGACCTCGGGCTGGTCAACGCCATCAGAGAGCGGGTGAAGCTCTGGCGGCAGGGTGCTTATAGCGGAGGCGTCGCCTACGATGGTGCATCTCACGTCACCAGGGAACTCCTGGAGCTCTGGCGCAGCGAAGAGCGGATGCAGCGGCTGTTCTTCGCCCAAATCGAGGCGGTGGAAACGATCATCTTCCTGGTGGAAGGCAATGCGATCTATCGGAAGGGATTGCCGGAAATACCCAAAGACGAACCCGATACGGATGCCAAAGCGGCCGGATTTCGCCATTTCACCCGCTACGCCTGCAAGATGGCCACGGGCACCGGCAAGACAACGGTCATGGGCATGTTGGCGGCGTGGTCGATTCTCAACCGCGTGGCTGCGCCCACCGACGACCGGTTTTTCGACACCATCCTGATCGTCTGCCCGAACGTCACCATCCGTGAGCGCTTGCAGGAGCTGGACCCGGCTTTGGGAGACCTGAGCCTGTATCGAACCCGTCAGCTTGTGCCACCCCATCGGATGGAAGAACTGCGCCGGGGCGAGGTGATGATCGCCAACTGGCACCGGCTGGCGAAGAAGGAAACCAACAGCGTCAACGGCGATTCCGCCAGAGTCGTCAAAACCGGCGTTCCGGTGGAAATCGTCAGAAATGCCGGCAAAACCAACGAATTAGTCGAGGTGAAATATTTCGAATCCGACGCCGCGTGGTTCAAGCGCATCCGTCAGGAACTGGGCAGCGGCAAGGGTCGCAGCCCGCACTGGCTGATCTTCAACGACGAAGCCCACCACGCGTACAGAAGGGGCGATGGCGCCGGCGAGGAACAATCCCTGGAAGAGGACAAGGAGCTGGCGAAGAAAAACGCCCGCGAGGCGACCATCTGGATCGAGGGATTGGACCGCATCAACAAGCTGGCCGGGGGTAGCCGCAGGCGCGGCATCAATCTATGTATCGACCTTTCCGCCACGCCCTTCTATATCCAGGGTTCCGGCAACGAGGTGGGCAAACCGTTCCCGTGGATCGTCTCGGATTTCGGTTTGCTGGACGCCATCGAATCGGGTCTGGTGAAGATTCCGCAACTGCCGTCGCGCGACGTCAGCGGCGCTGAAGAGGCTGCTTATTTCAATATTTGGCGCTGGGTACAGGCCAAGGCGGAGGAGGAGGGCTACGGCACCAAGCTGACCCCGGAAATCGTGATGAACTACGCCAGCGCGCCGATCAATCTGCTGGCGGCGGAATGGTACCAGCGCTTCTGCGAATGGGAGGCTTCGGCGAAGCTGCAACACAAGCATCCCGTGCCGCCGGTTTTCATCGTGGTTTGCCGGGATACCGCCGTCGCCAGGGAGGTGTATTCATGGCTGGCCAATGGCGAAGGCGGCTATGGCGAAGCGCCGCCCTGGTTCACAAACCAGCCCGGCCAAGAACGGACGGTGCGGATCGATTCGAAAGTGGTCGAGGATATCGAGGAAGGCGGCACCAAGGACGAGACCCGCAGGCTCCGTTTCATTCTGGATACCGTCGGAAAAGCCGAGTGGCCCGGCGGCAAGGTACCGGAAGATTGGTCGGAACTGGTGCGCAAGAACAACGACAAGGCCGCAGGCGAGGACAAGGATGGTTCGCTGCGATGGATCGATGAAAGGATTCCGCCAGGAAGGGATGTGCGCTGCATCGTTTCCGTCGCCATGCTGGCCGAGGGATGGGACGCCAATACCGTGACCCACATCGTCGGCCTCCGGCCGTTCGGTTCACAACTGCTGTGCGAGCAGGTGGTGGGCCGCGCTCTTCGCCGCAAGAGCTATGCGCTGAACGAAGACACTCGGCTCTTCGCGGAGGAAACCGCGAAAGTCTTCGGTGTGCCGTTCGAGCTGATCCCGTTTAAGGTTTCGCCGCCCGGCCCCACACCGCCACCGCCGGAGCCGAATCATATCTTCTCGGTGCCGGAGAAATCGGCCTATGAGATCGGTTTCCCCATCGTCACCGGTTATCACGAATCGGGGCAATTCGACGTAGTCGTCGATTGGAATCAGGTCGCCAAAGTGACGATCGATCCCATGAAAATCCCCCAGACCGTCGAGCTAAAGCCACTCACGACATCGGAAGGCGCGTTGACTGGGTATGGCCCTGGCGAAAAACCGGTACTTTCACTGAAAGAGTGGCGTTCCCTTTTTCGGGAACAGCAAGTCGCCTTCAAATTGGCGCGGGAGGTTTGCAAATGTTGGCTGGAGGATAACGGCGCAAAGGCCGTACCGGTCCAGGTCTTGTTCCCGAAAGTCGTTTTCGCGGCGAAGCGCTTCCTTCTCGAAAAGCTGGATTGCAAAGGGAGCAGCGAGCCTTGCGATATCCTGCTAGTCGGGCAATATATGCGATCCGCCGTGGGCTCGTTGCTGGAAGCGATCAAGAAAGGTTCTTGTGTAGGAGCGGCAGAGGTGGCGGTTATACCTCAAGGCGCATCCGGCCAGGGCAGCACGCTCTATGTCGATTTCCACTCCACCAAGCCGATTTATCCGGTAAGCAAGTGCCATCTGAATGCGATGGTGGCCGACACGAAAAAGTGGGAGCAAAGCGCCGCCTTCCTCCTGGATAGCCACCCGGGCGTGACCAAATGGGTAAAGAATGATCGGCTCGGGTTCTTCATCCGTTACCGCAACAAGGGGATCCCCGCCCGCTATGCTCCGGATTTCCTGGTGGAAACCGACCTTGGGCTCAAGGTCATCGTCGAGGTGAAGGGGCAGCTGACCGACGACGCGGATGCCAAGGCCAGGGCCGCCGAGCGTTGGGTGAACGCCGTCAATCGGCTGGGGCAACACGGTCGTTGGCGCCACGCACTCGTCACGGACCCTACAGCTGTCGGTAAAACCATCAATGCCTATGCGACGGCGCAATGGGATGAAGGGCGGTTTGAGTTGAAGTGATTACTCGATGCAGGTGCGGCTGTCGATGCGGGCGAGCCTCACAGTCCGCCTGTCGCAATCGCAGTGCTCGGGTATAATGGGCAGGCGCGATCGCGCTCCGGCGCGGTTCTGAAATCCTTCCGACTCATGCAAAATCCTCGTAGTGATCATTCTTGCGCTGGCTGGCTGGCGGGGCTGGTGTGCCTGTTGTCTTGCTTGGTTTTTCTCGGGGGCTGTGGCGAGGCGCCCTTGAACGATCCCTATCCGGCCAAGGACGAGGGCAAGAACATCCTCTATACGGCTTTCGCCGAGCGCCCTAAACATCTGGATCCAGCGCGCGCCTACAGCTCCAACGAATACGAGATCATCGCGCAGGTCTACGAGCCGCTGTTTCAATATGCTTACCTCAAGCGCCCTTACACCCTGGAGCCTTTGACCGCGGCCGCCATGCCGGAGGTTCGCTATCTGGATCGGGACCTGCAGCCCTTGGCCCCTGAGGCCACGGACGAGGCTATCGTCTACAGCGAATACGATATCCGGCTGAAGCCCGGCATCCTGTTCCAGCCCCATCCGGCCTTCGCCAAGGCCGATGACGGGCGCTACCGATACCATGAACTCAGCGACCGGGAACTGGATGACGTCCAGACCATCGCCGATTTCAAAGCGACGGGAACCCGCGAGCTGACAGCCGAGGACTACGTTTACCAGATCAAGCGGCTGATGCACCCACAGCTTCATTCGCCTATCGCGGAGCTGATGAAGGACCACATCGTCGGCCTTAAGGAACTGGGGGACCGGCTGGAGGCCGATTATCGCGCCCGAGGGGCCCAGCCCGGGTTCTTCGATATCCGCGGCTATGGGCTGGAGGGCGTGGAGGTGGTCGACCGCCACCGTTTCAAGATCCGGCTGCACGGCAAATATCCGCAGTTCCGCTTCTGGCTGGCCATGCCGTTTTTCGCGCCCATGCCCTGGGAGGCCGATGCCTTTTATTCGCAGCCGGGGCTGATCGCGAAGAACATCACCCTGGACTGGTATCCGGTGGGGACCGGCGCCTACATGCTGGCGGAGAACAACCCGAACCGCCGCATGGTGCTGCTGAAGAATCCGAACTTTCACGAGGAGCGCTACCCAGAGGAGGGCGAGCCCGATGACGCCGCCCAGGGCTACCTCAGGGATGCCGGCAAGAAACTTCCCTTCATCGACCGCGTGGTTTTCACCCTGGAACGGGAAACCATTCCCTATTGGAACAAGTTTCTGCAGGGCTATTACGATGCCTCGGGCCTGGCCTCGGACAATTTCGATCAGGCGGTCCAGTTCAGCGGTCAGGGCAGCATGGAGCTGACCCCCGACATGAAGGCCAAGGACATCAGCCTGCAGACGGCGGTGGCGGCCTCCTCCTTCTACATGGGATTCAACATGCTCGATCCCGTGGTCGGCGGCTACGACGAGCGCGCCCGGCTGCTAAGGCGGGCCATCAATATCGCGGTGGATTACGAGGAGTTCATCTCCATTTTCACCAACGGACGGGGCGTTCCCGCCCAGGGTCTGTTGCCGCCGGGCATCTTCGGTCACGAGGAGGGCGAGGCCGGCATCAACCCCTATGTCTACGACTGGGTGGATGGCGCGCCAAGACGCAAGAGCGTGGCGGAGGCGAAGCGCCTTTTGGCGGAGGCGGGTTATCCGGGCGGGGTTGACAGCAAGACCGGAAAGCCTCTGGTTTTATATCTGGATACGGTGGCCACCGGGCCCGACAGCAAGTCGATCCTGAACTGGTATCGCAAGCAGTTCGCCAAACTGGGCATTCAGCTGGTATTGCGCACGACCGACTACAACCAGTTTCAGCAGAAGATGCAGGCCGGTAATGCGCAAATTTTCATGTGGGGCTGGAACGCCGATTATCCCGATCCCGAGAATTTCTTCTTCCTGCTTTTCGGCCCCAACGCCAAGGTAGGGAAGGGGGGCGAAAACGCGGCCAATTACGAGAATCCCAAGTTCGATGCCCTGTTCGAGCGCATGCGGAACATGGAGGATGGCCCGCAGCGCCTAGTCCTGATACGGGAAATGCAGGAAATCCTGCGACAAGATTCACCCTGGGTTTTCGGGTACCATCCGAAGAATTTTTCCCTGAGCCATGACTGGTACCGCAACCTGAAACCCAATCTGATGGCGAACAACGAGCTCAAATACCAGCGCATCGACGCCGGCCTCCGCGCCGCGAAACGGGCAGAGTGGAATCGGCCTGTCTATTGGCCTGTAGGGATCATTTTTCTTTTCATGATCGTTGCTGTTTTACCCGCATGGCTGGCCTACCGACGCAGACAAAGCGCGGATGCATTCCAAGGAAATTAGTATGCTGAAAGGAACCTTGAGGAAATGGAATGATGACAAAGGGTTTGGATTCGTAAGGCTCGAAAATGAAGCCAGAGATATCTTTATTCACATTTCAGCTCTAAAGAATATGAGTCGCCGCCCAATAGTTGGCGACGTAATTCATTTTGATATCGAGATTGACGATAGTGGGAAGGCGAAGGCGATAAATGCCAGCATTGAGGGTGTAGCGAGTGTCTTTATTCGAGACGAAGCTCAGGTTTTTACTTCTAAAGAGTCTGTTAAAAAAGACGCATTTAAACCATCGGGTAGGGTGAACTCACATGGAGCTGCAAATCCCAAAAGAAGTCGGAGTCGTGCTGGCTATACATTAATTTACTTAGTCGTTATCGGGCTTGTGCTATTTGTCTACGACAAGATAATAACCAGAAAATTGGGTGATAACATTACGGAACCAGTCTCTGTAGCAGAGCAGGTAAAGGATACGACTCAGTATCGCTGTGAAGGTAAAACAAGGTGCCCAGAAATGAGTTCTTGCGAGGAAGCAAAATTTTATTTGAATAATTGCCCAGGTACTGAAATGGATGGTGATGGGGATGGCATACCTTGTGACAGTCAGTGGTGTAATTAAGCCCCATGATCGCCTACCTCATCCGACGCATCCTCTACGCCGTGCCAATTTTGATCGGCGTGAACGTTCTCACCTTCGTGTTGTTTTTCGTGGTCAACACGCCGGACGACATGGCGCGCATGAACCTTGGGCAAAAGCACGTCACCCAGGAAGCCATAGAGAAGTGGAAGCACGAGCGCGGCTACGATCTGCCGCTGCTGTGGAATGAAAAGACCGAAGGCGTCGACAAGTTCACCCGGACGATCTTCTATCAGAAATCAGTCGGTCTGTTTCTGTTCCGCTTCGGCCGTTCCGACAGCGGGCGCGACATCGGCGCGGACATTCGCCAGCGCATGTGGCCGTCGCTGGCCATCGCAGCGCCTTCTCTGGTGGTGGGGCTCCTGGTGGACATCAGCCTGGCCCTGATGCTGGTGTTTTTCCGGATGATTTACCTAGAGTTCTGGGGCGTCGCCCTATGCGTGGGGCTGATGTCCATCTCGTCGCTGTTCTACATCATCGGCGGCCAGTACCTGATCGGCAAGCTGCTCCTGCTGACGCCCATATCCGGCTACGATACCGGGCTCAACGCCATCAAGTTCTTGATCCTGCCGGTGACGATCAGCGTGATCGCCGGCGTCGGCTCGGGGGTGCGCTGGTACCGCACGCTGTTTCTGGAGGAGGTGGAGAAGGATTATGTCCGCACCGCCCGAGCCAAGGGCTTAAGCGAAACCTATGTGCTGTTCACCCATGTGTTGAAGAACGCCATGATTCCCATCCTGACCGGGGTCGTGGTGATCCTGCCTTCGCTGTTCATCGGCAGCCTCATCATGGAGTCGTTTTTCAGCATTCCGGGGTTGGGCAGCTACACCATCGACGCCATCAACCTCCAGGACTTCGCCATCGTCCGGGCGATGGTGTTCCTGGGATCAGTGCTGTACATCCTGGGCTTGCTGCTGACCGACATTTCCTACACCCTGGTCGATCCGCGCGTGCGTCTGAGCTGATCCATGCCGACCCTGTTCTGGACCGATGGCCTGTTTTTCATCCTGCTGCTCATGACGGCGGTGCTGATCTTCCGCATGCGCGGCCGGGAACATTTGCGCCGGCCCTGGCGCAAGGTGGCGCGCAGCCGCAGCGCCATGGTGTCGCTGGTGATCCTGGCGTTTTATCTCTCAATCGGCGTGGTCGATTCCATCCATTTTTATCCATCCCAGACGCAAAACGACCAGGGCGATGCGCAGTTTAGGACCGAGGCGCTGAGCCTCCTGGACTGGTGGGCGACGCCCCTGCGCATCCGGGTGGAAAAGACCTATTCCGCCCCTCTGGCGGCTTACGCCTATGCGAAGGAAAACATTCGCGCGGCCGACGGCAGCACCCGTTGGGACTACCCGCGCCTCAAGTTCGGCGGGGCGCATCTGGCCGATCCCGAGCGGGAGAGGCTCGGCGATATTCTTGCGACCGGGGGTAAGGGCCTGGTTGAAGGTCTGCTGCTTTGGATGCTTTTGGTCGGGACGCTGGTTGCTGTCAGGGCTCGGTTAAACCGGATTTCTGCCAGCGAAAGTCTGAGGCAAATGTTGAAGTGGAGGGCCGAACTCGATGCTATTGCTCCTTCCCCCTACGGGGGAAGGTCGGGATGGGGGCGATCAAATGAGCAGTCACCGCCTTTTTCTGATCGCCCCCACCTAACCTCCCCCGTTGGGGGAGGGACCGAAACCTCACAAACCGGAGCGTTAATTGTTAATTCAATAGCATCGAGAATAGTGGTGCCCTGGTGGGCCATACTCATCACGCTGCTCCTGCTTTGCATGGCCGGCTTCTGCCTGGGCGAGCTGAGCCTGAAATATCATGTCCTGGGTACCGACAAGGTGGGCGAGGATGTGTTCTACCAGAGTCTCAAGAGCATCCGCACCGGTCTTATGATCGGCACCCTGACCACGTTCGTGACTCTGCCGCTTTCCCTTGTGTTGGGGATACTCGCCGGTTATTTCCGCGGCTGGGTGGATGATGTGATTCAATACCTATACACCACGCTGAATTCCATCCCCGGCGTTCTGCTCATCGCCGCCGCGATCCTGGTGATGCAGGTTTACATGGCGAAGCATGAGGACGAGTTCGCCAGCCTCGCCCTGCGGGCAGATTTCCGTTTGTTGTTTCTGTGCCTGATCCTCGGCATGACCAGTTGGACGGGGCTGTGCCGATTGCTGCGCGCCGAAACCTTGAAGCTGCGCGAAATGGAATACGTGCAGGCGGCTTCGGCACTGGGCGTACGCCAGGGCGTGATTCTGCTACGGCATATTTTGCCCAATGTGTTCCATCTGGTACTGATCTCGGTGGCGCTGGATTTCAGCTCCCTGGTGCTGGCGGAGGCCGTGCTGTCCTATGTCAACATCGGGGTCGACCCCACCACCGACAGCTGGGGCAACATGATCAACAGCGCGCGCCTGGAGATGGCCCGCGAGCCCATCGTCTGGTGGTCCTTGGCGGCGGCCTTCCTGTTCATGTTCGCCCTGGTGCTGGCCGCGAACCTGTTCGCCGATGCGGTGCGCGATGCGTTCGACCCGAGGCGGACGGATTGACCGGCATGATTTTGAAATCCCTTCGAAAACAGAGGCTGACATGAACTTTGAGCACATCGGCTTGCATGTTCCCACCATTCTGCTCCCGAGACCGGGAATCGACCTGACCCGATGGGCGGTCATCGCCTGCGATCAGTACACCTCGCAGCCCGAGTACTGGGAAAGCGTTAAGCAACTAGTGGGCGATCATCCATCGACCCTGCATCTGATTTTCCCGGAAATCTATCTGGAATCGGAGGACAAGGAAGAGCGGATTCGGAATATCCGCGAAACGATGCGGCAGTACCTGGAAGACGGCACACTCGTGCCCCAAGGACCGGGCTTCATCCTCGTCGACCGACAGACCTGCCGGACAAAATCCAGAAAGGGCTTGGTGGTCGCTCTCGACCTGGAGCAGTACGACTATCGCGAGGGCGCCACAACCTTGATCAGGGCGACGGAGGGAACGATCCTCGAGCGATTACCTCCCAGGATCAAAGTGAGGGAAAGCGCCGGCATCGAGATTCCGCACATCATGGTGCTGATCGATGACCCCGAAAAGACGGTCATAGAACCGCTGTTCGATCAGCCCCTGGAGCAGATTTACGACGTCAACCTGATGATGAACGGCGGCCGGGTGAGGGGCTACCGAATCGATAATGGCGACCAAATCGCCTCGATCGCGCAGGCGATCGGTCGTCTGGCCGGACTGGATGTCGCGGGAGAAGAGAAAGGTGCGCCTCAGCGGGATGTATTCCTGTACGCCATGGGTGACGGAAACCATTCTTTCGCGACGGCCAAGGTCATCTGGGAAAAGCTGAAAGCCGCAGCCGATGACAAGATCGCCATCATGAATCATCCGGCGCGCTATGCCTTAGTGGAACTGGTCAATCTCTATGATGAAGGACTTGAGTTTGAGGCGATCCACCGCATCGTTTTCCGTGCCGCCCCGGAAAGCGTCCTGCAGGCAATGGACCGGTTTTTCCGCGCCCAGGGCATGGGTTGTTCCTATCAGTATTGCAATACTCTGGCCGAGGCGAAGGACATCTCCAACAAGCGGGAACGCCATCATACGATCCCCTTCATTGTTGACGGGCGCTATGGCCTGGCCATCATTGAAGATCCGCGTTTCGAGTTGAAAGTCGCATCCTTGCAGAGCTTTCTGGACGATTTCCGAAAGTGCAACCCATCGGCCGAAATCGACTACGTTCACGGCGAGGGCGCGGTTTGCGAGCTGAGTTCGAAACCGCAAACGACGGGCTTTTTGCTTCCGGCCCTTTCCAAATATCAGCTATTCAACACCATCGCCAAGGACGGGGCCTTGCCGCGCAAGACCTTTTCCATGGGTGAGGCGGACGAGAAACGGTTTTACCTCGAATGCCGAAAGATTG
>Ga0335070_10009658_pt1 | contig 11287 bp, 12 predicted proteins | sample Lox_Sample_13_FD_206722 | JGI IMG/M metagenome (GOLD analysis project Ga0335070, IMG submission 206722) | Soil microbial communities from Loxahatchee National Wildlife Refuge, Florida, United States - Lox_Sample_1.3 | ecosystem: Environmental > Terrestrial > Soil > Wetlands | place: USA... | reverse complement strand
TTTGCAGTCATATTCTACAAGAGAAGACATCTGCCTAGAGCCTAATCTTTTCCTTTACCACCCTTCAAAATCAACAGAACACCATCTTTGAAAAATACAGAAATCTTTAATCTGCAAAGCAATAGAAGACAAACTAGAGGTTTAAGAATGAGTGAAAAGAACCTCGATATTTTCAGAGAAACGCTCTGTCTGTTTGTCTGTTTGTTTGTCTGTCACCGTCAGAGAGAGTTAGCTAGAGTAGTAGAAGGTAGGTAGTAAGCGTAGGGTTGGAAGCGTAGTCGTAGTGGTCGTAGAAGAGGTGTAGGGGAAAAAAGATAAAACTTTACCCAGGATATTCAACAATAGAAGAAAAAGAGGGGATTGTGTTAGTGGCGATAGAGGTCTATATCTCCACGTTCTCTGAACTAAAGCCTTAGGTGGTAGAACCCAGCGCGCGCGCCTCCGCTAGACTTGCAGTCAGCTCCCGCTTGAAAATTCACTTTCAAAAGCATTATCTTGCTGTTCAACTGTTCTGAACAACATGGTTGATGAAGATTCAGGGGATAATAACGTGAGTGGGATAGAAAGGAAGGAACGTCCAAGAGGAGTAGCTGTGATAGCTAATCTGCAAGTGATACTTGGATTCCTAGCCTTCGCGTATGACGTATACAGTGTCAACACTACTCATTTTGTTCCCGGCGGCGGTGCTGGGATAATGCAGCTTTTTATTCCGGTTGGGCTGGTTATCGCTGGGATTTTCTCACTTGTTCTAGGGTATGGAATTTTGATGGGTTGGCATTGGACTTGGTTGACGGTGATTGTCCTTGACGTACTGGGAATTATGTATTCCTTTTCAGGACTTATCGAAATGATTTCTCTAGCAGGAGTGCTATCATTGATTGACAATGCAGTTGGTTTGAGTTATGTAATTCCAGTTGTCGTGGTATGTTCTGTAGAACTGTGGTATTTCAGTAGGAAACGTACAAAGGATTATTTTGCTAGGTGAAGGCAACATGGCTAGGGTAACAGCGATGACGCCTTCCACCAACAATCAAAACGAAACTGCGAGACATGAAAGCATTGAAGATGTTTTGTGCTCAAAGACTAGAATGAAGATTCTCAAGATTCTTGCAAGTGCGTAGTTGACGCCTTTGCGCGCGCTAAGCCGTCGACGGTGCCCACGCTTCAAGATGTATGTTGCAAATGGAGCAAGTTCATCAAAAGCATCAGCATGCCAGCAATCCCTATGAAGATGCCTAATACAATGATATATGAGCTGGAAACCGCGCTAGAATAGTTCATATTGTTCATGCCGTATTCGAATATGATTAAGCCTAGGAGGCACAGAATAGCCCCAGCTACTACTACTCTTGTTTCCAAGGCACTCACCGAATATATGTCGAACCTTTCAAGAAAAAAGTGTTAGGACTTCTAAATCAGAATTCTGGATGCAAGCGCGCGCTGAAGATGAGATGCTGTTCATGAAAAGAAAATAGGCGAGCTCTAGTACTCCAGTTCTCCATTGATGAACTTTCTGGTAATTTCACTGCGGGGACTATTAAAAAACTCGTCGGGACCAGACTGCTCCACAATCTTTCCGTTGTAGATGTGAATTATTTCATCAGCCAGCCTTCTTGCCTGAGCCAAATTATGCGTAGCCATGATAATTATCTCATCCTCCTTTTTTCTACTAGCTATAGCCCTCTCAATCATTGTAGCATTGGTTGGATCCAAATTCGCAGTAGGTTCATCCAAAAGCAAAATCCGCGGATCAAGCAAGAACGCTCTTGCCAGGGCGATTCTTTGTTGTTCTCCACCTGAGGTTTTCCTTGCCTTTCTTTTTTCAAAATTCCTTAATCCTACAGTGAGTAATTCTTGACCTATTTTTTCCTTGATCTCATGATCCATTTTTCGTCTAGTTTTGGGACCATACGCCAAGTTGCCGTAAACAGATCTGTTGAACATCACTGTTTTCTGGAAAACTAGAGTCGCAATCTGGCGCAATTTCCTTCCGTTTATGTCCTGGCCGTTGAGAAGTATGTTGCCTTTGTCCCGTTCCTCCAACCCGGCTATGACCCGGAGCAGGGTTGTTTTCCCAGATCCGTTGACTCCCACTAGTGTTATCGTCTTACCTCCCACTATATCCAGGTTAATGTCTTCCAAGGCTTTGATTGAGCCATAGCTTTTTTCAACGTTTTCTAGTTGAAGCCTTGTTTCCATATCTTCAGTCTTCTCCTGTGGTTATTCTCGTGCCAAACGCCCCAAAGATCCATTCCTTCTTCCAAACCTTTCTCCTTGTCTTAGTCTTTCCACAAGGTTGATCGTCAAGGTTATCGTGAACACTATTACCATCAGGATTATTGCGTATGCCATTGCGACGTCGAACTGTCCTAGATTAGTTTCAAACGCAATGGAAGTTGTCAGCACCCGCGTTTCTTGAAAAATATTCCCACCTATCATCATGGCCACGCCGAGCTCTCCGAAACCTCTGTTGAAAGCGGCTGTTACGGCCAGTACCATTTGCCAGATGGTTTCCCTCATCACAGTCAAATTGGCTCTAAAGCCAGATGCGCCAAGCGTCAGAGCGAGGTCTCTTACTTGGGTATCTTGTGCACCAAGTGCACTGCTGGTGAAGCTGACGATCAATGGCGTCATCAATATAGATTGACCGATTGCTATTCCATTAAGCGTGTAAAGAAGATGAAGAAAACCGAATTCTCCCATATGCGACATAAACAGGTACAAAAGCAAGCCCAAAGCAACCGTAGGCACACCTATGAGCGAGCTGAAGATGCCTTTGATCACCCATTTCCCTTTAAATGAATATAGACCCAAAACTGTCGAAATCGGAATGCTCCACAAGCATGACAGCAACAAACCAAGGCCCGTGACATACAACGACCTATAAACCGTCGCGTACACTTCTTGGTCGCCACTGAAGATTAATTGAAGGGCTTTCTCGAACGCTTGAACTATAATGTCTTGCATTAGGAATCACAACAAAAAGGGAGAGTTGGGTTTATAGATTTAGCACGCTTGCGCGCGCCTTCTCAATTGTCCCATGGGTATGCGTACAAGATGCTCGAGTCATATCTGTAGGATGCTGGACATTCTGTTCCGTTAAAGTATGCGTAATTCTGTATCCAGCCTAAGAGCGTTGAATTGCTTCCAAGGGCCACTATTGGAACGAAGGGTGTAAAAATCGGTGCTCCAAATGTTGCTGTTCCATAGTTAGCTAGCAGGTTTTGGCCATCACTTGTAACCAGCCATTGTATGAAGAGCATAGAAGCGGCGAACTTGGTTTGAGTGAGGTTCGCATTCAGTGGATTGTCTGCAATGACACTGTAAACGTTCAGCAGATCTTTCTGAGCTTGAACTATAATTTTCATCTGTATGTTTCCTGCATGCGTGTTAGTCAAATATGAAGCCGTGTCGGACAGCGTGTAACCCCCTAATTCGTTGGCTACGAGTAGTGTGGCTGTCATGCCTTGTCCCGTCTCTTTATACCATGATGTTTCTGTTCTTATTTGGGTCCAGTTTATGCCTGCGGCTGCCCACAAGCTCTTTTCTTTTGTGTTAGTTCCTGATCCGTCGCCTCTTGATATCCATATGGCTTGGCCTTGTTCTCCCAGCGTCTTGATTTGTTTCATGGCGTCCAGAGGTGACATATTAGTCGCGTTGGCGGGATCGTTTTGTGGTCCTACTATGATGAAGAAGTTTGATGCAATGATTTTGCGGTTTACGCCGTATCCGCCAGTCATGAATGGCAGTTCTTGCGACGGAGAGTGTACCATTACCATGTCTGCGTCGCCCCTTTGGGCTGTCTGTAATGCAATGCCGGTTCCCTGTGAAAGAAAATTGAGGGTTATCCAAGGATACTTTGCCTGAAACGCTGCTTTCATCTGATCTTCTACTCCTGTTTCGTAAAGGCTGGTCGTTGACGAAACGGTTAGCGTAGTGGGCGATGGCGTCGTGCCTACAAATCCAAAGTGGTTTGCAAGGGAAATCGCGTCATATATATCTATACTTCCGTCGTTATTGATGTCCGCCAGAACGTTCCATTTCAGATTTCCTGGCGTGGAGCTGAAGGCATCTGCAAAGATGATAGCGTCATAAATATCCACCTTGCCGTCGAGGTTTATGTCTTGTCGTATAGTCCAGTTCAGCCAATCAGGCCAATTGATCGGTGTGCTACTCATAGCGCGCCCATTGCTGGCAAATGAATTCGCGTTTACATTTGATATCTGATAGAAAAGTGCCAACATTAAAGGCAACAGGCAGATGCTGAGAATCACTGTTTTGTTAAATCTTCTCAATTTCAGTCACCTCCCTCTCCATTAGCCAATGCGCGGTGGAGTTTCCCGCGCGCGTTAGGTGACCGATCTTTTCTTGGATTATTCAAATTCTCCCTTCTCCTCCTTTCTTTACATCGATCTCGCAGTCTTTTCTTCCGATATGCACATAAAAACATTTCGGCGCAAGCTGACCGTTACAAGAAAGGAAAAACAGTTATGGAGCTTACAGCGCCATAAGCCCTTCGCGCGCGCTCTTCTTATTTGGCAATCATGACTTCAGTGGCCTTTACAACGGCTTCCACGTCGTCGCCTACCTTAATCTTCAAGTCTTCGACGGATTCGCACGATATCAACGCCGTTATCTCGGCAGGCTCAGTCACTTTGATCTTCACAAGCGCCATAACCCCGTCCTTCTTCACGGCTGAAACTTTCCCCTTGAGATGGTTCCTTGCACTGATCTTCACACATATCACCTCCCATGATTCTTTTTCAGAAACGTACTTTTCCACATTTCTACTTACAAGACAGTACTGATTCAATAGACCCTTACCGAACGCGTTAAGTCTGGCACCACCTCCACCAACCTTACCACCCCTAAACGTCTCAACAACAGGTTCACCCGCGATGGTTCTGACCTCATCTAGATAATTCCAGACATAACGATAAGACATGCCAAGTTTTTCAGCAGCGTTCGAAATAGACTGCAATTTGTCGATCTGTTCAAGAATCGCGGCTCCACCCTTACCCATTATCCGCTTTCCTTCAAACTCGATCCAGACTTTACATGAAGGCCTGAATTTGGAATGTCTCGACATTTCATAAGGCACGTTATCTCATCGGATTAATAAGGCCTGTCTCAATCTGGTCAAGTACACCTGTCAACGAATCAGGAGTGCCCAACGTCCACTCGCGCGCGCTTTTTGGGTTCATCACTCAATTTAGCAATAATGAATTGCGATGACGCGCGTCCAGTCTGAAAAATGCTATTTTGCCTTGTCTGCAAGAACCTTTTTCATCAAACCTTCGGCTTCGCCTACTTGAGCTCCGCCAAGTGAGAAGTTCATCTTCTTGCCAGGAGGATTTTGAACTGCAAATTCCAGAGACGTTCCCAAGATACCTTTCTTGATTCTGACCGAAGCGACGTTTTCATATTCTATCTCTAGATTGTTCTTGTGCGAAGCAAGGATTTCATCCGCAGTCTTGCCTTCCAGAGCGGATCTCCTTTCATCCATCAGCTGGAGGGATCGAACTTTGATTTCTCTCTGTTTGAAGTAACCCCCAACAATTAGAGTTGTTGGATCTGGCTTTCCATATTGGCCGAAAAAATCTGACGGATGAAGCACAATTGCAGCTATCACTCTTCTTTCTGTAAAGAACAAGTCATAGATCGTGTCTGCTGTTCTACCTTTCAGTCCTTCTAGAACGCCTACAATGCTCTCCAAATTCATCGCCTCTCAACGTTCACTTCCGCAGTCACTGTACGGATATGTTTCGAACTATTTAATCTCGCGCGCTAAAAAAGACAGTTGTCTCCGAAGCTTGAAATCATCGAAGTGTTTTCGCTTTCTCGTATGCAAGGGCAACACCTTCGCTCGTCAAAACACCAAGAATCTTTCGCAGATTGCCCTTCTCAACCACTGGAACCAAGTCTATTCTCTGTTTGAGCATCACCTTGTGCGCTTCAAGAACAGCATCGTCCGCCAGAACATAAGCTTGAATCAGGGGAAGCTGCTCAATCAGCATCAGGCTTCTCTGTTCTTTCTTAACCTTCATTATTTCATCCCAAGTCACGATTCCCAACAACTCATTGTCCTTCTCCACTAAGGCATCGTGGTATCGTGCCTTAAACATCGTCTCCAAAGCTTCATCGAGAGTCTCACCGAGAGTGACTGTTGCGGCTTCGGAAGACATTACGTCTCTGACTCTTACTCTCGCAAGCGTTGTTGACACGATGGTCGATTCAGCTTCTTCAGTAGCGCCAATATAGACGAAGATCCCTACGACGATCAACAAAAAATAACTTGGAAAGATAAACCCGACAATGGCCATGACTATCCCCAACAACCTTCCCAAGTATGATGCGTATTTTGTGGCATCTGAGAAATTCATGTGTTCCGCCAGAAAAGCCCTGAAAACTCTTCCCCCATCCATCGGAAAAGCAGGGATCAAGTTGAACGCGCCCAGCAACAAGTTCAACAGCCCAAGATCCAGCGTGAGATTTCCAACTGTCGACAGAGACGAGCTGAGAGCCGTTCTTGGCACTTCTACAGTGAAAATTCTGGAAATAGCCAGAAGAAAACCGCCAATAGCAAAACTGGTCAAAGGCCCAGCAATAGCAACTCGCCACTCTACGCGTGGGTTGTCAAATATCTCTTCAATCTCAGAAACTCCGCCTATGGGGTAAAGAACTATCTTCCGTACCTGAATTCCGTAATGACGCGCAACGACCGAATGCGCGAGTTCATGGATGAGGACAAAGATGAAGAGAAACAGAACAAGGACGAAAAGGTAAAACTGAGGGTAAGATAGGACGAGAACTCCGATCATTAGCAGAATGAAGGTCAGGTGCAATTCAATAGGAATTCCCCAGACAGACCCTATTTTAAAAGAATATTTCATGATTACACGTTAGTCGAGCACCTTTTAGCTTTTTCGAACCCGACCGCTACGGCAAAAGTATTAGGATTGATTGTTTTGATTCCAAATGCTAACGTAGCTCCTTAGCAAATTCAAGGCAAATAGGCTACATTGAAAGTTGTTCCACCCGAAGCTAACTGAGACACGGTGACAAGCTGATTGTTCAGACGATCATACATTGTGACCTGAGAGAAAGGAAAATCAGCTGCAGTTCCAGAAACCGAATCTGACGAAACTCTGATATTAGTGAAGGCTACGCTTCCGAAGTCAGCCAGCGTAGTCAGGGCATCGTTAACCGTTGGTCTCTCGACTACCCATTCGGCAGAAAGTCGAGATGAAACGTAGAAGAAGCTCTGACTGAAGCTCTGACCGTTCGTGGCATCGGCGATTTCGATGAGCCATTCGTTGGTTCCAACATCGAGCAGACTTATTGAAGCTGTGATCGTGTCTCCAGGTGACACGTTCGTTTGGTTGATCGTAACAGAATAGTCGGGCAGAAGCTCGTACCATGCTAGATACACAGGGCTACCGTTTTCTGAGTCCTGCTCGGTTCCTGTTTGAATGAGGGAACTATCAAACTGGCCTCCGATGCCTATCCAGACGTCCGAGTATGTGTCTCTTTGAGAGACTGTCACCGTCGGAATGATCCAAGATGCACTGACGTTTCTTATCACAGGGGCAGGGTTCATTGAATCGGAGAAGACGACGTATCCGCTCCAGTCTGAGCTCGATATGTTCTCCCGTATCGGCGGTTTCAGGAAGGTTTGTGTTAGCAATACGATTACGAAGGACGAGCCCAAAAGCATAGAGATCCATAGAACGACTATGAATCTTCGCCGGATTGGCTGCCGTTTTGGCTCTTCGCTGAAGCCTGCTTGCTCCATACAGACGACTAAGAAGCGGAAGAGCAAATTAAAACATTCTCTTCAGCGCCACCTAGCGCTCACTAATACTGTTCTGTTTCTGGCTATGTTTCCTCCAGCAGTCTTCTTATAGCGTATGGACAGCACAAAACCTCTGTTTCGACATCCTTAAGGTGTTCCAAAAGTTTCTTCTTCAGCAGTGCCAAGGCTTCTCTGTTCTTCTTAATGTCCTTTACGTGGAAATCTTCAATTTCGAAGACCTCTTTTCTTGGATGCAGAACCATCGCCGCAACTATGTTGCCGTCGTCATCTTCAACAACATAACAATTCTCGGGCACGATTTTCAAATGGTCAAGAGTGTGTTCTTTCGCTTCTTTGTAGCCCTTCTCCTGATCAAGATCATGATCGAGTGCATCCATTCTTGCAACGGTCTCTACATCTTCAACCCTCATAGCGCGAATCTTCGTCATCAAGCCTCACCTCCTCCAAGTCTAGAAACTCTCAAAAGTGTTTCCCAGGGTCCTTGAGCATTGAATCAAAGCCTAGTCTGCTAAGAGGATTTCATCTTAACCGCCCCCAAAGGAGCGTCAAAATAAGATTGTGCAAACAGCCTTAAAAGCCAATCAGGTTACTTCCAGCTAGAACAGGCCTAAGCGGAAGAGCTTTCGGAAATTGCTGAAACGACATGTACTGTGGGTGTGAAGCTGTTCAAAGCGATCGCGACTCGCTGAATGCTTATTGCTCATTGTTAACATGGCGAGAAAATCGCTTTCGGGCCTGAAACAGTAAGTAAATCTGCAGGACAGCTATCAGCAGCCAAACGATCAGGACGATCGCAGATACTAATCTCAGTTCCCAGCTCTGAACGTAAAGGTTCACAAGTAAAAGAGAAACGAAGAGAACAACGGTGACTGTCTGAAAAAGTCTCACCGTCATGATTCTGCTTCCTGGATTCCACGCTCTGCCTGTTGCAGACCGCATTTCTTCTATTTGCTTCAACCTTTCCTCCAGAAGATAGTACTTTCCGTTCACTTCACCGAAAACGCCCAAGCGACCCAATCGCCTCTTCATCGCCTCCTCAAATCTCGGCGGAAGACCCAATTCCTCTGGCGTCATCGCCTTATCGGGACTGAGAGCCCCTTTTTGACGAAACTTCTCAACGATGGCGTAGAACCATTTCTGGATCCGTTCACGGTTTCCGAACATGGCACTCCAGCTGTATGTACACCGTGTTTGTTACTCGTCCGCGGTCTGTTCTAGACCTCTCAGGACTCTTGCCGCGAACTCCCTCATCGTATCTGTCTTGACCATTGTGATGCCGCGTCTATTCCTACCTGTCAGGACGAGCAGCAGATCGCCAGCTTTTATGTTGAAGTCTTTTCGAGCCTTGGAAGGAATAACTACTTGTCCGCGATCGCCGACCTTTACGGTTCCATATATACACATGCCTTCGGAACTTTCACTCATGCTTATTCCACTTTTCGCATATTTCATATAATTCATACTGTCTAAAAAGGTTTGTGCATGACTCGAACATTATACGCTTTGACCAATCAGTGCTGAAAAAGCAGAATGAATATCCCAAACATATACTTCCGATCGTAATAAGGTCGCCGCGCGCTCTTTTTCACGTAGGCATATTTGGATCCAAATATTCATGGTACATTGAAACCTAGGAGGGGTAGGTTCCTGAACTCACCAGGTATGACGGCTAGACCTTTCAAAATCTTAGAGCCGGGGATGGGAGTTGAACCCATATATAGCTGCTCTGCAGGCAACCGCCTGAACCGTTCGGCCACCCCGGCAAGCTAACTATCGCGTACCACGAGATAAATAGGTTTATCGGCGGCCGTCCAGCCTTTTCCTAAGCTCCCTATAAACCCGCAAAGCCGCACTTTCGCTCTTCACATTCTTTATAATCATTCTTCCACCGTTGAACAGCGTGATCTCGAAGCCCTTGTAATCAAAAATGACCGCAAGCTGCGACTTCACCCTAACCTTAAACATATCTTTAATCGCGACAAAGGCGTCGTTCAGGCTCATCTTCAAGGGCTTCTCTGGGTTCACGTTCGCCGTGCTTCTCCCACAAAGCCAAACAACCTTCTCACCTGCAACAACCTCACGCCCTATGCTATTGCAGGCAGTGCAATCAGGCCTTTTCAAGATGTCAATCGTTGAAAAATACATGTCAGCAAAATCGCAAACCATCAATTTACCCTTCAAAGTTGAACCCATCCCCGTAAGAACCTTTATCGTCTCCATCGCCTGCATGCTCCCGATTATTCCCGGCGCAGCTCCAATGACGCCTCTTGACTCACAGGTCTCCAAATAACTGTCATCAACGTTCGGAAGAAAACACTCCAAACACGGCGTGTCAGGCGCCTCAAACACTGAAAGGTTCCCTTCAACACCTATCGCCGCCCCAAAAACGTAAGGAATCCCAAGTCTAATGCAAGCACGATTGATCAAATACCGCGTGCGCATGTTGTCCAACCCATCAACAACGCAATCCACGCCTGAAAGAAGCCTCTCAACGTTCACTGAATTGACATTCTCAGCTACCGGCTCAACCTCAACAAAAGGGTTGGCAGCAGCTAACCGCCTCGCCGATATCTCAACCTTCGGGAAACCAATATCATCAGGACTGTACAGGATCTGCCTGTGCAAATTAGCTAGTTCAACAACATCCTGATCAATCAGGCGTATACAACCTACACCGGCAAGCGTCAAGTAAAGCGACGAAACCGTTCCTAACCCGCCAAGCCCAACCACTGCCACTTTGGACTTGACGAGCTTGCGCTGACCCCTTTCACCAAACTCTTTCAGAACCATCTGTCGACTGTAATACTGCTCAAATGAAAACTTCCTAGTCCTCGACACCCTGACCCTCTCCCCAAATACTTTGCTGTCAATCAGTTGTATATCTGCCTTTTTTACTGAACTGCTTTTCATAAATCTCTCTGATCCTTTGAATACTGTCCGCTTCTTCAGGCGCCTTGTCATCTCTTATCCGAATTATCCTGGCAAAACGCAAGGCCATCTGACAATCATAAGTGGGGCTCCTTTGAACCTCGTTGTAAGCAACCTCAACGACGATCTTCGGAATAACAACGACTCGTCTCGGCTCCGCCTTGACCGTCAACTCTTTCAGACGCCTGGTCATCTCAACCATCTCGGCATCCGTCAACCCTTTAAACGTCTTACCAACCATCTGAAACTCACCAGTCTCCAAATCTCGCGCTGCAAGATAATAGTCAGAAAGCCAATCATGCCTTCGTCCATAACCCCACTCCGCAGCAACTATCACCAAATCCAAAGGCTCAAGAACCGGCTTGATCTTCAACCAACGCTTCCCACGAATTCCAGGAGTATACGGGCTATCAAGCCTCTTCGCCATCAAACCCTCATGCCCAGCATCCATAGCCGCCTTCAAAAACCGTTCAGCTTCCAAAACATCGTCCGTCACAAGCTGAGACGTCAAAGATATGTCGCCCGCGATCTCAATCAACCTTT
>Ga0335070_10009657_pt1 | contig 11288 bp, 15 predicted proteins | sample Lox_Sample_13_FD_206722 | JGI IMG/M metagenome (GOLD analysis project Ga0335070, IMG submission 206722) | Soil microbial communities from Loxahatchee National Wildlife Refuge, Florida, United States - Lox_Sample_1.3 | ecosystem: Environmental > Terrestrial > Soil > Wetlands | place: USA... | reverse complement strand
CCATCAGGTTTGATCGCGGTTGTGTCAGCCATCTGGTGTGGCACCTCGATGAACTAGATTACGATGGCTTCGTGACATGTGCAACGTACACGGGTGGTGCGGTTCCTCGTTTCGGCTCGCCCCAGTAGATCGTCCGATGGGGGAAGGGAATCTCGATACCCTTGGCATCGAAGGTCTTCTTGATCCGCCGGTTCATTTCGCGTCCGACACGCCATTGTTCCATCGGCTTGGTCTTGAAGCGGCATTTGATGATCACCGAGGAATCGGTAAACAGGTCTACGCCGAGCATCTCCAGCGGTTCAAGGATGTCTGCTCCGAAAGCCGGATCGGCCTGCAGCTCGGCGCCGATCTCCTTCAGCACGGCCATGACTTCATCCACGTCCTCTCGGTAGGCGATGCCGATGTCGAAGAGATAGTAGGAATACAGCCTCGTCATGTTCTTCACCTTATCCACGATCCCGTTCGGCACGACATGCACGTTCCCAGAGAGATCCCGCAAGATGATGGTGCGGAGCTTCACCTCTTCGACCAATCCTCCCACCCCGGCAATTTCGACGACATCTCCGACCCGTATGGAGTCCTCCAGAAGGATGAAGAAGCCAGAGATCACGTCTTTGACCAGGCTCTGCCCGCCGAAACCGACAGCTAATCCGCCCAGCCCAGCTGCCGCCAAGAGAGGCTTTAAGTCCACTCCGACCTCCGACAAGATCATCATGCTACCGACGGTGAGGATGACGATCCGCGCGACGTCCTTGATGACGTGCGTAAGCGTGTCGGCTCTCTTGATCTGGGCGGGACTCGGCAGCTTGCCCTCGTAGACGGCTCTCAGGCGAGCCGTCATCCGATTGAACAGAGACAACAGGATCATCATTCCTATGCCGATGAGGAGCACGCGGAGCCCCGAGGTCGTGAGCCAATCGAACGATCGATCGAAGAAACGCGTGAGCAAGGATGCGGTCATGCAGCACCTCCGTTCTGGTCTGAAAATCTCTGAAAGTTCACGTCAGCGATCGGGAGACGGCAACCCTGAGACTAATCATGATGCAAAATACAGCATGGCGGTCTGGCCGGGAATGGTCACGGACGCTCCGTTCGAACTAATGACAAGGGTTTCCGGCAGCGAATCCTGCCCGTGGCCTCCGAACTCTCCCGAGGCGGAGTCCACCCGCAGGGTCCACCTCCCAACCGGCTCACGGAATGTGACGGCGGCAGGTTCATTACTGAACCCCAAGATCAGCAGGGCGGCCTGTGCTCGTTCGCTCCACCGGTGCAAGACTAACACCTTCTCTCTCTCATAGGCCCAGACTTGGTGTCCCGACTTCTCGTCGCCGGCGCCCAACGATGGAATAGATCTCCTGAGATCGATCAACCTTCTGGTCCACCTCAGCAGGGCGGCCTGATGGGGATCCCTGGGACTGCCGAGTTGGATGCGTGACCGATCGAACGTGGCTGGGTCCTGGGGATCCGGAATGTCCTCCGCCCACGCGAGCGATGCAAACTCCGCCCGTCGTCCCTGGCGCACCGCTTCGACCAGTGCCGGATCACCATGGTCGATAAAGTACAGGAACGGCGCAATCTCGCCGTACTCTTCACCCATGAAGAGCAACGGAATGTTGGGAGACAGCAGGACGGTCGCGGCTGCGACCTTCAGGGCCTCGAAGGGAATCTGGGTGCTCAGTCGATCACCGAACGCCCGGTTTCCGACCTGATCGTGGTTTTGCGAGAAGACAACGAATTGAAACGGAGGATGATGTTTCGACGAATTCCCATGGCGACGCCGACGGTACCGTGAATACTGACCTGCATACACAAAGCCGTCCTGCACGGCGGCGGCCAGGTCACCGAGCCCTTCGAAATCCTGATAATACCCGGCTCGCTCCTTCGTCAGCGTCGTCCGAAGCGCATGGTGGAAGTCGTCATTCCACTGTCCGTCGAGTCCATATCCGCCTTGCACAGGAGAGGTGATCACCCGCACATCGTTGAGGGTGCTTTCGGCGATTACCAAGATCTGTCGCCCGAGATGGGCGGCTTGAACGTGCACGGCTTCGGCAACTTCCCGGAGAATGTGGTTGGCGCTGAAATCGTAGATTCCGTGGATCGCGTCCAATCGAAGCCCGTCGATATGGTATTCGGTCACCCAATAGAGCGCATTGCCGACAATGAAGTGCCGGACCTTGTCGCTGTCGGGTCCGTCGTAGTTCATCGTGTCGCCCCAGGGCGTCCGGTAGCGATCTGTGAAATAGGGACCGAAGTCTGCCAGATAATTTCCTTCGGGGCCCAGATGGTTATAGACGACATCCAGAATGACGGCGAGCCCAGCGGCGTGGCAGGCATCGACGAGTGTCTTGAGCCCTTGCGGCCCGCCATAGGTGGAGTGGGGCGCGTAGAGATACGTGCCGTCATAGCCCCAATTGCGTCTGCCGGGAAACTGGGCGACCGGCATGAGTTCGATTGCCGTGACCCCCACATCATGTTTGAGATAGTCAAGGTGAGGAATGATCGCGTCGAAGGTTCCGGTCGCTGTAAACGTCCCGGTATGCAGTTCATAGATGATCAGGTCTTTGAGCGAGAGTCCTCTCCATCCCCCGTCCGTCCAGCCGAATACATCGGGATCGACCACGGCAGAAGCCTGATGGACGCCGTCCGGCTGGGACCGGGAAGCCGGATCGGGCCGGACCTTTTCGCCATCCAATATATAATGGTAGCGGTCGCCCACTCGAACGTCCTCGACCGTGACCTGGAAGTAGCCGTGCTCTCGAGGTTCCATCGGAATCGGATTATTCCTCGGATCGAGCAGCTGCACTGAGACGGTCTTCGCACGAGGGGCCCACACTCGAAACTGGACGACCGATGAACCGATCGGCCTCGCACCAAGATCCAATCGCCAGCCTCTGTCAGATTGCAGATCTATCACTGCTCCCCTCTCTTCCGGTTTGCCTGTAGGACGTGCGTGGCCATTTCGTAGACGAGCGCATCCAGCCAATCGACCAGCAGCAATTCATGATCAGGCGCCTCACTGATAATCGGGACCGAGTATGTCGACGCAGCAGATCCCGGGTCGGTGATCACGGCCGTCAAGGCATGCGCCGTGCTTTCAAACGCCTTCGCCTTGGTTGAACCGATCTCTCACACACCACTATCGACCTGGTGTGGGAAATGTTCCCAGCTTGCCTCCTTGGTTTCGGAACGATGAGGTTGCATGGCCGAATGCCATTGCAATGGACACGAGCTGGCTCTCGAAAGATATGAAATTGCAATCTTTTGGTGTGAGAGGCTACGACCTTTTGCTACAACGCTTCCACTCTGTCGTGTAGCGGTTTTCCTCACAACACGAGCACCCAAAGGTGATGGCTTTGAGAGATGGTGGACGGTCTGCGCCGATCGAGCCAAACAACTGGAGTCAACATTTTCACACGCTGCACAGCTCCGTGGAGGGCCAGAATGAAACGCCGTTCTATCAGCACCTCATCGAGGACCCTTACGACAACCGCCCAAACGGCAACTGCGAGACGGCTGCCGGTTATTTCACGTTAATCGTCGCCGTCGGTCCGTCCACGTCCATGATGGTTCGAAAAGCCTTGCACTTGCCCTGCATGGTTCGTTTGAGGAACTCCCACTCCTGCTGACTGGCCAAGCGGACACTCATATCCTCGATACGGGTCGGATACAGTCTGAGCCGGCTGATGCGATTCGCCTCCCCCTCCAGCACAAATAGGAACGAGAGATCGTTACGCTCATCCTTGTCAACCATGTAGTCGTCGATAAAATCGCCCGTCGAGTAGAGGATGGCCTTCCCTTTGTAGAGTTCGACTCCCTGGGGGGTATGGTTGGAGTGCCCCCAGTAGACGTCCGCTCCCATGTCGATAATCTCGTGGGCCAGCGCCTGCATCGACCGCGATGGCGCTCCCCAATTGGGACCAACATGGGCGCTAACGATCACGAGTTCGGCTTGCCGCCGAACCGAGGAAAGCACCTGCGCCACTCGAGACCGGTACGGCTCCACCAGCCCGCGATCCTCATAGCCCACATAGTTGACCCCGGGTTGTGTGCTCGTGGCCTCCCACTCCGCTTCATTGTCGGTCAGGGCGACGACGGCGACACGGACATCCCGCAACCTGAACAAGGCGGGAACGCATGCTTCCTCCAAGGTCGCGCCGGCGCCCGTTCGCTTGATACCGGTCTGGTCCAACAACTTGAGGCAATCGACAAGCGCATCGGTGCCATAATCCAGCACGTGATTATTTGCCAGCGTGACGCCATCGATCCTGGCCACTTGAAGAAAATCCAGGGCACGAGGGCTCGCGCGAAAGTGAAATTCTTTGGTGGTTGGATGCCATTCCTCTCCTTTATCGCTGATGACGCATTCCAGATTAATCAATCGGCAGTCGGCCGTGAGCATGATCGGAAGGACATCACCCCAGAGGGCGGGCGGACGCACGGACCGGTTCTGGATCACATATTGATTCACCAGCCGCCCGAGCATGACGTCGCCTGTCAGCGCGATCTTCATGGTTCACCGCTTCTGTCGTACCGGCTGCTCATCGTCCGCTCGATTGGCCACGTGAAGTCTCAACATCCCTGCACCATTCCGGCGAGATTCCCGAGCCTCTATCGACGCCTCACTCTCATCGAGCGTGGCTGTGGCTCAATCCCTCATTTAGAGCCAATCCCGTTGCGCCTTCCCTGCCTGTTCCCCCCACAAGGCATCGAGTGGTATGTCCGACAAAGTGTACGCGCCGGGGTCGAGGCCGGGCAGCGCGTGGGCTGCTGCGAGCATGACTTGAGCCGTCAGGACGGATTCGTCAATGCGAGCCTCCAGCAGAAAATGATGATGCCCGAGTCGCCCTGACGGACCACGTCGGTCGAGGACCACTCCCCGTTCTCCTTGTTCGAGTGCGGCGAGACTCTCAACGGGAAACACCTGCGTGTCCTCCCCCAGAAAGAGTGGGTCGGCGCGAATGGCTCCAGCCACGCGATCAGCACTCGCTCCCTGTTCCAATTCGACATAGACGTACCGCTGCAGCCTACCATCAGCGCCTCGTACCTCGGCGCAAAGCGCATCGCGCACGCCGATCACGTTCCGGGCCATGGCAGTGTGGCGAAGCGTGACTCCCGGCCGACGCGTCGTCTCGGTTTTTCCACCCGGCGTGAGCAACGCAAACCAGGATCGAAACACCGACAACGCGCCTGGATCCCACCCAGCTCCCACAATGGCCGGCGCTTTATGATGGAGGGCCAGTTTGTGGATGGCTCCCTTATGGACATGGAAGGCATCTCCGTGAAGCGTGGCGCAATCCACGGTCGGGATCCCATGTTGCAGAACCTGAGCTGTTGCATCCGCGGCAATCTGTGTTGGCACACAGATGAGGGCCCCGTCCACGTCCCTGGCTTGACCGATGTGGGTGAAGACCGGAATGTGTCGGAGCGGTTCCGGGAGCTTGCCACCTGCCGTCGTCGCCCGCCGTATGAATGCCGCGACGCTGAGGTCGTGACTCAAGCAGACAGCCTCCGCGCAGGCCTGTCCCACCTCACCAAAGCCTACGACCGCGAGACGCAACGGTTTCACTGACGACATCGTCCGTCACTCCCAGAAGAGAATTTCCGGTGCCCGCCGCTGAACCGGGGATGTCTCTCCGCTCGGATACCCCACCACGACGGGGAACACCGCCACGTAGCCGTCCGGAATGCTGAGACTCCGTTTGATTCTGGCCTGGTTCAACCACGGCCGCGCGAAGCCGATCGGACAAGTGCCGAGCCCCATGGCATGAGCCGCGAGCATGAGATTCTGCGCGGCGAGGCTGCAATCTTCCTCTCCGTTATGGGCATCCGGTCTCGCACAGATGATGATCAAAGTCCCCGCCCGATGAAAGACGTGGTAGTCGGGATTCGCGATCATGTCCCGATATTTCTCCAATGGAGAGTCCGGCTTGAGACGCTTCAGGACGTAAGCCTTGATGCGTTCCGACCATTTCGCCAACTGCGAGGCATTCTGAATGACCATAAACGCCCAGGGTTGCTCGTTCATCGAACTGGGGGCGTGAGTCGCAGCTTTGATGAGCGCTTCGACTGTCGCTTTGTCGACCGGTCGGTCGGTGTAGGCTCGCACCGCGCGGCGCTGGTAAATGGCTTCCATGACATCCATCGCACCCCCCCTGCATTCAACGAGAACAACGGAAGTACTTATCCCGCCTCTTCAGGTCGCCAAAAGCGCTCCCCGAGTCGGACGGCCTGAAGATGATGCTGCGCCGCCTCCGGATCTTGAAGGCCACGGAGCCGCATGACCTGCTCGCCTCTGGCGGAACGAAGCACGAGCGTGCCGATGCCCAAGAACCATGCGATCAGTCCCTGCTGAACCGTGATCTCGCCGATGTCTTCAAGGTCCATCGACTGAATCTCCTGGCCCGTGAAGACGTTGGTGATGACCACACGATGGGGAGTGATGGCGTAACGCACCCAGTACCGCAGAACGACCGCCAAGACGACCAATGCAACCGACCCGATGAACCACATCTCCCAGCCCGGAACGTCGAACAGCTTCAGGATCGCTCCGCGCAGAGCCGTAATCAAGCTGACCAGATAGAGCCAGGCAAACTGGTTCCAAGCGGCGTAGGCCTGCCACAGTATCGTCTCGCGCCCTTGTACAGTCGCAGCCATTTCAAGCCCTGAGCATGCAACAATGATCGAGGCCCACATTCATCGGCCGAACCTCCCGCGATGCGCGGACGGAATGCTAGGTGGGAATCGGCGGCCACCGACCGCTACCAGAGTCCAAAGCACACATCCCTAAACGGGATCGTTTCCCACTGCTCGCTTTCGACGTCGAGAATGGCAATTTCGAGGTTCGAGGGGACGATTCTCATCCCCTTCGGCCTGACCCAGCTATCCGACTTCAAGGACTTGAAGTACAGATGCGGTCTCGCTTGGGCATAGTCCCGTTCATGAAACAACTCCAGTAATCGCAATGTTTCTGGGAGCGTCACAGGTCCTCCTTTCGTCCACGCGCAGGCCTCATTCCGATGTGAAATCGAAGAGCGGGCCACCGGCATTCGTTCTCAGCGACACCTCGCAAGAGTTCGGCCAGGCTTCCGCGGTCTAGGTCGAGGATGGAAATTTCCTCAACCCCATTTTCGCCGCCAACTCATGCAGCTTCTCGTGAATCGACTCATTATTGTATGCCTGAAGGTCGCCGAGGGCCCGGCAGTAGGCCGTGAGAGCTTCCAGCCACACTTTCTGGTTCTCACATGTCACAGGCCCCTCGCGAACCTGTTCGATCCGCAACGAGGCCTCCTTCAGCCGTTGCGCAGCTTCTTCTAAGTGACGAGGCACTGTCATGGCCCCTCCTTCCTTCCCGGCCTCACGCCGGCCTATGGGACTTTGACGAACGGGTACCGTTCACGCAGTGACTTCGTGATCACGCCAACTCCACACTCGTCGCCGACGATCTCGATTGCAATCGTCACATCAGGGTTCTGGAAATCGACCCGTGGCGTGCATCCTCTGCGTGTCAACAATTCGATGAGCGCATGGTCGAGCTCTTGCTCGATGTGCTGGCTGTGGATCTCACCTTTGTGACCCCTCCGTTCGACTCGTACATAAAATGACCCGCTCCCGATCAGGTCGGCATAACCCTGCACTTCCGCCTTCAGCGTCGGAAGGAGCGAGGCCGCGTCGATCGTCAGGGTCTTGTCGAGCGGAACAACTCTGGCGAGCGGCAGGAGATATCCCGGCTCGATCTCCTCGCTGCGGCGCAGCTGATCGAAAAATGCCTGATGATCCTCGACCCGTCCGATCAAGACTCTGAGATAGGGAGACCACCGGAAAACACCCAACCGTTTCAGCCTCCTGGCCAGATGCCTCTGTTCATGATCTTTGGCCGTGGCCAGCACATTCCAGCCCATCGTCGCTCTCCGGCCCGAGCCGGTTTCGTGAACCGCCTCGTCTTGCATCATCATGCCCCGCACCGATACGCCTTGAGGTGCCCAGCTTTGGCCGCCCGTTGGAGCTCGTCGATCGTCCGGCCGGTCAAGACCGACGTCTCCCATTCTTCTTTGCTCTCTCGATCAGGGCGAGCCTCTTCATCCCGCTGTTTCATCAAGAGCCACTGCCTGGGGCGCCCCTTCATCCTGATGAGGGCGAAGCGCCCGCGCAGCCGGCGGCCATGCAGGATTAGATCCAACACGCCCGCTTCCCACATTGCCGCAAGCGAACCGTGACCTTCTGCCGGTTCATACCAACCTCTATCCCACACCAGCACCGGCCCTGCGCCGTAGTGGCCTTCTTCGATTACCCCTTCAAAGTCGGCATAGGCCAGATCGTGATCCTCTACCTCAACCGCCAACCGTTTCGTCCGCGGATCGAGCGACGGCCCTTTTGGGATCGCCCATGATTTCAATACCCCCCCTATTTCCAACCGGAAATCAAAATGGAGATGGGACGCCTGATGCTTTTGCACCCTAAAGATCGGTCGGTGTATCGGCTTCGCCATCACAGTTTTGATCACGTCGGGTCACACAGCCCAAGCCACCATGGCCGGGATTAGACCGTCGTGTTCGAAATGAATGAGCAATTGGGATGCCGACTGAGGCCCAGCCGTCCCTCGAATGCGAGCGAAACCACTTTTTTCAGAGAGAACTCGATGAGATCGGATTCCCCAGAGAACCTCGAACCATATCGGAGGGGTACCGCATTGACCAGATGAACTGTAAGCCGCTGCGACCTTTCGCTACATCGTGCGGGCGCCTCTTGTAGCGGATTTCCTCAGAAGGATGTGCTCCTTACCTCATCCTTGCAATCCAAGCCTCACGGTTTTCAACAAGTTGCGCTGCTTCACTTCTTGATGCCCCTGGCGTTCTTTTTGCCCATATAGTAATGTCAGCGTCTTCCGTGAACTCCAGATCGACGAACGCACGTAGGAAAGGAGGGTCTGCCTCGATGAAAACCAAGGCGCGCCACGCAGGTCTGGTTCTCGCCGTCGGGGTTGTTATGCTGACGGCGCTGGCCGTCAACGCCTCAGCAGAAACCGCAGAAAGGATGGTGCGGGGGACTGTGATTGCCATAAATCTCACCACTGAGCCGCAGACAATCGTGGTAAAAGTGCTGCTCCCAAACAAGGAAGAGCTGATCGTCGGAGCTCGTGTGTCCGCGAACACAAGGATTACCCGGGGGAAGCATGCCGCTCGTTTGGCCGATGTGAAGGCAGGTGAGTCGGCAGAGGTCACGTACCTGAAGGAATCCGATGGACTGATTGCCCGAGCCATCCACGTTCGCTAACGCAAGGAGGCGCAAGGAGGCGCGATGTCGATGCATATTCCCTATTTCAAGAGACTCCTCGTTCTAGGGCTGATCGTCCTGACCGTGATGCCCGCTTGTACCGGTCGCCGAGTCAGCACCGGGGTCGAGGATCAGACCTTCCAGCCTGGTCCCACAGCTGCCCCTGTTGTGGAAGCCGCGAAAGTCGAGCCTCCACCCGCTGCACCTCCTGAACCACCCAAAGCCGAGCCGACACCAGAGCCGACACAAGCGGCCAAGATTGAAGCGCCACCCACGGAGGTTCCTCCACCCCCTGCCCCGGCCGAAGAGGTGCGTGTGGCAGAACAACCGATCGCGCCGCCGCCTCAACCGGAACCGGCGCCCCAACCGGCACCGGCGCTTCCACCGGAGCCGGCTCCTGCGCCAGCCCAACCGGCAGCCGAGCTGTCGGACATTTATTTTGATTTCGACCAGTTTGCGCTTCGCAGTGATGCTCGATCGGGACTCGAAGCCAATGCGAAAATTCTCAAGTCACAGTCCAATCAAAAGTTTGTGATCGAAGGCCATTGCGATGAGAGGGGAACGAGTGCTTACAACCTCGTCCTTGGCGAGCGGCGCGCCCAGGCTGTCCAACGGTACTTGAAGGATCTGGGGGTTGCGCCCTCCCAAATCCAGATCACCAGCTATGGGAAAGAGCGGCCCTTTTGCAGGGAGCATAGCGAAGACTGTTGGCAGTCAAACCGCCGAGCCCACTTTCGGCGTCCATAGAACCCATCGCGAAAAGGAGAGACAAGCCCAGTCGCTTGGTACTTGAATGAATCGATGGAGGATGACGTGACGCGAAGAATCGTGATGATCATGGGCTCGATTGGACTGGCGGCCGTGACGGGATGCGCGGGGACCGGCGAGGTGATTCCTCTTCAACTCCATGCAGTCCCTGCCGGCGTTGAAAAAGCGGTGAAACCTGCCGAACCCCTGCGGGTCGCCATCGGGGATTTTGAGGACGGGAGGAGCTACCATACAGGCCTGGGAGTCCGGACTCACCTGTGGGGAGGGGTCAGCTATTTCGATGTGGCCGGAGGCAAACCGGGCGACGCGATCGTGCGAGCGCTGACCGACTACTTGACGGCTAAAGGCTGGCAAGTGGTCAAGGAAGGAAGCGGCGGAGGAGCGGATGTCGTGATCGCGGGAAAGATTCTGGAACTCTTCGTGCACGCGAAGAGTCGAGTCTTTTTCACGGAGATTACGACGAAGACGAAGCTGGCCATCCGGGCGAACAATTCCTCGGACGGGAGCGTCGTACGCATGACTCTGGACGGAGCAGGGTCTGAAGACGTCTTCTGGTTCGACCCGGAGGACGTGGCGGCTGTCCTCAATGACGTGCTCGCTGACAATTTCAACAAATTAGTCCAAGACACGAAAGTTGAAAACAAATCGCTGCGGCTAACAGGGCCGTAACAAGATCGAACCGATTCATCCAGGGAGGTAGACCATGAAAGTCCAGGAGATCATGACCAGCGATGTGCAATGTTGCGGCCCCGACACCAACCTGGCGGCCGCCGCGAAAATGATGTGGGACAGCGACTGCGGCGCCCTGCCTGTCCTCAATATCCACGGCCAGGTGGTGGGCGTGATCACGGATCGCGATATCTGTATGGCCGCTGCCACGAAGAATAAACCGGCATCGGACATCACCGTCTGGGAAACGGTGTCCGGCAAGGCCTTCACCTGTCAGTTGGGCGATGACGTCCACACTGCCATGGACATCATGAAACGGGAACGAGTCCGAAGGCTTCCCGTCGTTGATGAAGACGGAATGCTCCAGGGCATGGTCGCCATGAACGATTTCGTCCTCCTTGCAGGAGAGGCGAAAGGGGGAAAGATCCCGGGTATTTCCTATGAGGATATCGTGCGAACCATGAAGGCGATCAGTGCGCATCGGGTCCTTGTCGGCAGCTGAGCACTCGCTGGCTACAAGTCGTGCCTGAGGATTTGAACAGCAGGAGGTAATAGTATGAACAACACGCGAACTACCCACC
>Ga0335070_10009656_pt1 | contig 11289 bp, 8 predicted proteins | sample Lox_Sample_13_FD_206722 | JGI IMG/M metagenome (GOLD analysis project Ga0335070, IMG submission 206722) | Soil microbial communities from Loxahatchee National Wildlife Refuge, Florida, United States - Lox_Sample_1.3 | ecosystem: Environmental > Terrestrial > Soil > Wetlands | place: USA: Florida... | reverse complement strand
TCGACCGGATAGAGCTTGTCCTGGTGAATCGAAATCGTCAGGACGGTCGGGTCCTCATAGAAGGCCCATTGCGTTCCGTTGCCGTGATGCACGTCCCAGTCAATAACAGCAGCGCGGCATATGCCACGCTGCGAAATGGCATGCGCTACGGCGACGGCAACATTGGAGAAGACGGCGAACCCTCTGCCTCGATCGGCTTCCGCGTGGTGGCCGCAAGGGCGAACCAGGGCGAACGCATTGCGTACCGTTCCATCCAGCACCGCATCGAATGCGGTGATGCAACCGCCGGCAGCGAGGCGGCAGATGTCATAGCCCCCTGCACAGATCGCGGTGAAATCTCCTACGACACCGCCGTACCCATCGCTGAGCTCCTTCACGCGCGCAATGTAGTCGCGCGTATGGATGCGGGCCAGCTCATCCTCGGTCGCCATCTGCGGTTTCAGTTGCTTGAGGTGGTCGATAACCCCGCTCGCCCGCAACAGGTTCAAGATTCGACGCTTGCCGTCGGGGCTGTCCATTGCCGGAAATGGCTGTGTTAATGGCCCCAACGGCAGATAGGACCCAAGCTCGATCCAAAAGTATCGTTCGTCATGCACCAGTCCGGTCGTCATCTAGGCATACCCCGATCGAGTTGCGGCTAGTGTGAGCAATCGCGCCGAGCGCATCTCACCTTTAGGCGTCGGCCGTCTCTGCAAAATGCCTTTCTTCGGCCCTGCAAGGACGGTGCCTTGGCGAGCAATAAAAAACTCACCGGATGTTCGCATCTCAGCGGCTCATAGCCCTGCCCAAATCCAAGAATCGGCTGCTGTCGCATTGAACGATCTTGATCGAGGTTCTCTCTCGATCGCGAGCGTGGTCATCTTCAGCCCGTTAGTGGGCACAAATATTATTGAGGCTTGATAAAGTTTAATTGACTAAAGATTTGGTTGTCAACGCGCTACTGCCGCACGCAAGCTCGTCGGACTGTACCAGCAGGTGGGCGCAGGTGCTTGGCGCCGTGACAAGAAGCGGATCACAGGCAACGGCCTATATGGGCGTCGGCCTTCCTTCGAGGCGTCGCATAGATGTCCAAGGGCCTTTCGCTTGACTATCGGCATTTTCAGCTGACGGCAGATTTGTGGCTGGTTGCAATAGGGAACACCAAGATCGGAATGTGAAATGAGCAAGAGCCTCCCCAAAATCGAGATCAGCGCCGAGGAGTTCGTCGAGCGCCGGCGGCGGGCAACCGTCCAGGCAGGAGAGGAGGGGTTCGCAGGCCTCCTTATCTGCGGCCGCGGGGGCGGCGCCGTCGACCGTTATGGCGATATCGCCTATCTGACCGACCACTACACCTCCTTTCCCTATATACCGGACGTCGAAGGCAAGTGGACTGGCCGCGCCCATTCCTTCCTGATCCTGCCGGTCAGTGCCGATCCTTGTCTCGTGGTCGATATTCCCTATCGCGACAAGATTGTCATGCCGGCCGACCAGATCCTGGTGACGGATCTGGTCATCGAAACCACGATCACGGCCCTGAATGAGCGAGGTCTCGCCGCCGGCCGGATCGGGCTGGTCGGCAACGACACCATTGCTCTCAACATGTACCGCAAGCTTGCGGCCGCTCTGCCTGGCGTTGAATGGGTCGATGCCGATCACATCCTGGCCGGGATGCGCGCGATCAAGTCGCCGGGGGAGATCGAGCGGCTGCGGGCCGCGTCACGCATCGGCTCCCGCATGATCGAGGCGATGATGGAGGCCGCGGTGCCCGGTGCCACTCACGGCGAGGTGCTGAAGGCCGGCATGGGTATTCTGATCCCCGCCGGCGGAATGCTTTACAATTCCTTCATGGCCTCGGGCACCGGTGGCAAGAACGGGCGAGCCGTCAGGGCGAACTTTCCGACCTGGTCGGCGGATGAGCCCCTTTCTGAGGGACAGTGGTTCCGCGCCGGCATATCCGGGGTGTTGCAGGGCTACTATTTTGATCTGTCGCGATCGCGCCCCATTGGGCGGCCCCAGCCGGAGCAGATTGAAGCTTTCGAGGCGGCCATTGCCATTGTTGAATGCGGCATCGCTGCGATACGGCCGGGGATCACGGCTGGTGAGATTGCCGAAGCCGGTATTAGAAAGCAGAAGGAGCTTGGCTATCCCATTACCGGGGTTTTTACCGGTCTTGGTCATGGCGTCGGGCTGGGCTGGGATTCACCCTGGCTCAATCCAGGTGAGCCAACGAAGCTCGTTCCAGGCATGGTGCTTTGCCTGGAGAAGACACTCTCACGGGACGGTTATCTGGGTGATTTCGAGGAAACCGTGCTGGTAACCGAGCAGGGGGTCGAGCGGATCACGAACGCGCCAGTTCGCCAATGGTAGCGCGGTTCGATCCGTCCTCAAAGGCGATCACAGCCGTGAGCTAGTTCCCGCCGTGCTTCCAGCTGACGACCCACCGGCAGGGTGATTGCGCCAGCGCCCCTGGGCCAGTTGGCATCTGCCACCGCCCAATGGATGCGCCTGCCGCGAGCACGCTAGCAGGCTGTTGAAAAATCTGCCACGAGCGCGATAGGCGGGGATGCCGCGGTGGTTTTGTGGATGGGTCGGGGTTCTCGATTTGGCGATCGAGAGGTTGGAGCAGCAAGTTCGGCATTTCAATGATGCGCCTCTTACCGCTCGGGGTCTGGGCGGCGGAGTTCGTCACGCCGGAGCCTCCAGCAGCTTTGGCAATCGGATAAGATTGTAAGCCGCCAAGCCGAAGGTGAAGGCGGCCTTCGCCTTTTCCAAGCCGCGCACCTTGAGCTGGGTCAAGCCGCCGGTGGTCTTGGTCCAGCCGAAGATCTCTTCGATCCGCTTGCGGCAGCGCTGCCTGATGGCATAGCCCGGGTGCGGGTAATGCGCTGGTCGACCGCGGTCTTGCGCACCTTTCCCGTCTCGGTGACGTGGCCGTCGATGGCGATGTGTGGTGTCACTTTCAGCGCTCGGAGAGCTTGCACGAAGTCAGCAACATCGTACACTTTGTCCGCGCCGACGTGAGCCGGCGCCTCGCGCGGCGGCGGTCCACCAGGTCCAGCGCCGCATCGCGCTCAGCGGTGCCGCTGGCTCGGGTCACTTTGCCCAGGACCGCCAAGCCGTTCCGGTTCGCCATCAGCACACGGCCCATATAGCAGAGCTTGCTTTCCTGGCTCTGGCCCTTGCGGTAAAGCCGCGCATCCAGATCGGTCGTGCTCTCGTGGGTCTCGTTGGAACGTGCCTCCTTCTTGAAGTCGCGCTCGCCATTGCGACCGCCCGTCGGCGGCTTGCCGCTGCCATCCTCGGGCCGAAAGCTCTTCATCGAAGCCCAGGCCTCGAGCAACGTCCCATCCACCGAGAAGTGCTCGTGCGAGAGCAGGCGTTTGACCTTGGGCTCCGCCAGCAGCGCCCCCAGGAAGTCCTGGGTGATCTCCGCGGCCAGCAGGCGATCACGGTTCTTGGAGAACACCGAATGATCCCACACCGCATCATCGATCCCCAGCCCCACAAACCGGCGGAACAGCAGGTCAAAATCCAGCCGTTCCATCAGTTGTCGCTCGGATCGGATCGAATACAGCAGCTGCAGCAGGCTCACCCGAATCAGCCGCTCCGGTGCAATCGACGGACGCCCCTTCGCCGAATAAAGCTTCTCGAACTTCCGGTCCAACGCTGTCAGCGCGCCATTCACCAACTCTCGGATCAGCCGCAACGGATGAGTAGCCGGCACCCGCCGCTCAATATCTATGTACGAAAACAGCAACCCCGACCGCTCGTCCACACCCCACATCACAGATCCCCTGGTGCCTTGATCCCACCAACCAGGAATCACATCACCGCCGGGCAATCGAGGAGTTTTTCAACAGCCTGCTAGCGAGGCCCTCGGAAGCGCCTTCCAAGATCTCGAACAGCGCAGGGCGGCCAGCCGTCATGGTCCGATGCCAGGTACGGGTTCGAGCCGACCATGATAGGCAGCGATTTCCAGCCGACGGGGCATGTGCATTACCTCACGAACCTGATCTATTTCGGCATGGACCCTCAGGCGGCGCTCGACCCGCCACGGGTCTTCTTCAGCGGCGACATGGCCGAAATCGAGCGCGGCGTGCGGCCGGACGTGATCGCGGTCTTGCAGGCCAAGGGCCACCGCACGCTGATCGCCGGAGATCCCTTGGGCGGCGGACAGGGCATCCTGATCGACTGGCAGGCCGGCACCCATAACCGCGGGCTCGGTTCCGCGCAAGGACGGCTGCGCGCTGGGGTGCTGGACCGGCCGTCTCGCCTTCAGTCAAACACGTCTGTTACCAGCGAAATTCCGGTCGCGGCAGAATCGACATCGCAAAGATTTCGTTCACCAGCGACGCCGGCTCTTGCATCGGACGATTTTGTTGCGTCATCCTCCTTTCATTCTTGAATGAAGATCGCGCTGTGCCGGTCTCATTGTCGACAAGGCGCGGTTTGAATCGGCGCATCGAATGTCATCAAGGAGGCTGTCGTGATCACCTCTCGCCCCGAGATCGTCGGAACCTTCGGCGTCGTCGCCACGACGCATTGGCTGGCGACAAGTGCGGCAATGTCGATCCTGGAGAAGGGCGGCAACGCCTTCGATGCCGCTGCAGCGGCGGGCTTCGTGCATCACATTGTCGAGCCCGATCAGAACGGGCCCGGCGGCGACGTACCGATCATTCTTTGGAGCGCCGAGCGCCGGAGAGTCGAGGTCATCTGCGGCCAGGGCGTGGCGCCGGCAGACGCGACTGTCGCGCGCATGAAGGCGCTGGGGCTCGATGTGCTGCCGGGGACTGGGCATTTGCCGGCCGTAGTGCCGGGCTCCTTCGGCGCCTGGATGGTGCTGCTGCGCGAGCACGGTCGATTGCCCCTGCGCGAGATCATGACACCGGCGATCACGGTCGCCCGCGACGGTTTCGTCGTGAAGCCGGAAGTGGCGGCATTGCTGCGCCAGACCGGCAATTTCATGAAGGAGTACTGGCCGAGCTCGGCGGCGGTCTTCCTGCCCGGCGGTCAGGCCCCGGTGGCCGGCTCGATGCTGCGCGTGCCAGCGCAGGCCGAGAGCTATGAGCGGATCCTGCGCGAGGCCGAGGCCGCAGGGGGCGACCGCGTGCGGCAGATCGAGGCGGCGCGCCACGCCTGGTATCAGGGCTTCGTCGCCGAGGCGATTGATCGCTTCTTTCGGCAGAAGGTGATGGACACCAGCGGCGAGGCCCATGCCGGTTTTCTGACCGGCCAGGACATGGCGCAATGGTCGCCGCCGCTCGAAGCGCCGGTGACGTTTGACTATCACAGCTACACGGTCTGCAAGCCGGGTCCCTGGGCACAGAGCCCGGTGCTGTTGCAGCAACTGGCCCTCCTCAAGGGCTTCGACCTCGTCAAAATGGATCATTGCGGGCCAGACTTCGTGCATCTGGTTCAGGAATGCACCAAGCTGGCCCTGGCCGATCGCGAGGCCTTCTATGGCGATCCGAAATTCGTCGAGGTGCCGCTCGATCGCCTCTTGTCGGAGGATTACAACGCCGCCCGCCGCAAGCTGATCGGCGAGCAGGCCTCGCTCGAGATGCGCCCCGGCCATATCGATGGCAGGGGCGGGCAGATCCCGTTGCGCGCGCGCGGCTCGACGCGCTCGGCCCATGCGGAGACGACCGTGGGCGCCGAGGAGGATGCCACCGGCGTACTGAGCTGGCCTGAGTTCCTGGCGCGAACGCGCGGCGATACCTGCCATCTCGACATCGTCGATCGCTGGGGCAACATGATCTCCGCCACGCCGAGCGGTGGCTGGATGACGGGCTCGCCCGTGGTGCCGGGCCTGGGATTCTGCGTGTCCGCTCGCGGGCAGATGTTCTGGCTGGACGAGAGCCATCCCAACGGGCTGGCGCCGGGCAAGCGGCCGCGCACGACCCTGACCCCCGGCCTGGCCCTGCGCGATGGCGAGCCTTACATGGTGTTCGGCACGCCGGGCGGCGACCAGCAGGATCAATGGTCGCTTCACGCCTTCCTGCGCCATGTCCATCACCGGCTCAACCTGCAGGAGGCGATCGACGCGCCGGGCTTTTATACCGAGCATATGCCGAGCTCGTTCTACCCGCGCGAATGGGACCCGGGCCATCTGGCGGTCGAATCCGAGTTCCCAAGGGCGACACTGGCCGAGCTGCATCGGCGCGGGCATCGGCTCGCGGTCTATCCACGCTGGGGACACTACAACTCGATGACCATGGCCACGCGCGCGGATGGCATGTTGCGAGCGGCGGCCAGCCCGCGGCGCATGCAATGCTACGCGATAGGGCGCTGATGATGCGGTCCTGCCGCCGCCCTCAGTGCCCCGCCGCATAGCATTGCGCCTCGCGGGGGCTCGCGGCTGCTTTCAACAGCCCGTCGCTGGTTGCAGCCGCGGTGACATAGCCTAAAAGATAGGGATCGTAGATCTCGAGCCGGTGGCCTCTGCGCTTGAGCTCGCGCAGCGCCTCCTGCCCGATGCTGTCCTCGATGGCGAGATGGCCCGCGTCGTACTCGCGCGGGAAGAAGGAATCGACCAGGTGATAGGTGTGGAAGGCGGGCGCGTCGATCGCGGCCTGGAGGTCCATGTCGAAATGGACATGGCGCAGGAACATCTGCAGGGACCACTGGTCCTGGCAATCCCCGCCGGGCGTGCCGAAGGCCATATAGGGCTTGCCGTCGCGTAGCGCGAGGGTCGGGGTCAGGGTCGTGCGCGGCCGCTTGCCGGGCATGACGGTTCCCGGCAGCCCCGGTTCCAGCCAGAACATCTGGGCGCGAGCCGGCATACCGAAGCCCAGGCCCGCCACCACCGGCGCCATATGGAGCGAAGAGCCGCTGGGCGTCCCTGAGATCATGTTGCCATGCCGGTCGATGATGTCGAAGTGCGTGGTGTCGCCTGTCGCAACCGGCTCGGGTCCGAGTTTCTTGGGCTTGGGGTAGTTGAAGTCGAGCGATTCCGGTGTCGCGATCGTCGTCGATCCCTTGGGCCTAACGATGAGGTGAGGCTCGATGCTAGGCACTTTGCCGGGACGAAGTTCGAGCGAGGCTGTCGCACCAACCAGGCCGCGCCGCTCGCGGTTGTAGCTGTCGCTGAGCAATGTCTCGAGCGGCACCTTGGTAAAGTTGGGATCGCCGTAATAGGCGTCGCGATCGGCGAAGGCGAGCTTGGCGCATTCGGTCACGGTATGGACGAAATCGGCACTGTTGGGCCCCATCGCCTTCAGATCGAAGCCCTTGAGCAGGGCCAATTGCTGCAGGAAGGCAGGACCTTGCGTCCAAGGCCCGGCCTTGCAGACCGTGTAGTTCCCATATTCATAGGTGACCGGCGTTTCGATCGTGGCGCGCCAGTTGGCGAGGTCCTCGCCCGTCATCAATCCGCGATGGCGGTTACCGGTGGTGTCGAGCAGCTCGGTGTTGCGGAAGAAGCGATCGACCGCCTCGGCCACGAAGCCCTCATAGAATGCCTTCCTTGCCGCTTCGATCTGGCCCTTGCGATTGCCGCTGGCCGCCTCAGCCTCGCGCAGGATGCGCTCGAAGGTGGCGGCCAGATGCGGACGGCAAAAGCGGCTTCTTGCCTTCGGTACCTCTCCGTTGGGTAGCCAGACCTCGGCCGAGGCGACCCAGTCGGTGCGGAATAGGGTCGCGACATTGCTAATGATCGCGGCGGTATTGGGGAGGAGATAGAACCCGTCGCGCGCATAGCTGAGGGCGGGGGTGAGGACCTCGCGCAGAGAGAGGCTGCCATACTCGGCCAGCAGCAGCATCCAGGCGCCGAACGATCCCGGCACGACCGCGGGCAGCAGGCCGTTACCCGGAATGACGTCGAGCCCGAGCCGGCGGAAGGCATCGGCCGTGGCGGCCCTGGGCGCGCTGCCTTGGCCGCAGATGACCTTGATCTCCTTGCGGTCGGCGCAATAGAGGACGATCGGCATTTCGCCGCCGGGCCCATTCTGATGCGGTTCGACCACGTGGAGCGACGTTCCCGTCGCGACGGCCGCGTCGAAGGCGTTGCCGCCCTTCTCGAGGATCGACATGCCGGCAGCGGTTGCCAGCCAATGTGTCGAGGTCACGACCCCAAACGTGCCGTTGATCTCCGGCCGCGTCTTGAACATCGAATCGTCTCCCGGATTGAGGGGCGAAGAGGGGTGGGGCGCCGCGAAGAGGACCGGTATCAGGGGAGCGGATTGCGCTTGCTCGTTCTTGTAGGAACGGAGCCTGCTGGCGCGGTGCTGCCATATGTCGCCCATCCGGACAGGAGCAGCGCCATCTGCCGGCGCGCCATGTCGCGGATCATCTCCGGCGTACGGCGATCGGCGGCCAGCATATAACGCAGGTTGTAGGTGTTGATGGCATAGACGAGCTCGGTCGCTTCTGCGAGCGGCAGGATCCGCGAAAGCCGTCCGGCATCGACATAATGCTGGAGCAGCCGCTGGATCTGCCGCTTGAAGACCTTGCGGCTGCGATCGTACTCCTCCTGCTCCTCGTCATGGGCGCGCACGATGGCCGCCAGCATCTCCCGCCAGAGCACCTTGTCCTCGGTCCGGCGTAGCGCGACCATGTTGGCGTGAATGAGCTGGGCCAAAGCCTCTGCCGGGTCTTCCGGCGGACGGTGCAGGATCGCCTCCACTGGCTCCTGCATGTCGCGGCGGTCCTGCGCCAGGAGCTCCTTAAGCACGCCGTGCTTGGTGGAGAAGTAGTTGTAGACAGTCGGCGTCGAGACATCGGCGAGCGTGGCGATGTCCTCCATCCTAGTCTTGTCGTAGCCCTTCGCGCTGAACAGCTCGGCCGCGGCCTGCAGCAGCTCGGCGCGCTGTCGCGCCTTCTTGCGGTCGCGCAAGGCCGGAATGTCCTTCAGGTCGTCGGGCATCGTTCGTTCGCCGTTGCGTTCTTTTGGATCGATTCCGACTGGCAAGCTTCTTCACGCTTGACTCGAAAAATGCCGCTGCCTAGATTTTTAGTCAACTAAGAAGTTTTATAGAAATGAAGAATGGGAGGGTATCATGCGAGGGAACGTCTTTGCCAATCTGATGAGAGGGCCCGGCTTCACTCGCCGCGACGCGCTGCGAGCGCTCGCGTCGGTGGGCGTCGGCGTGGCGACCATACCGTTGCTGCCCCGTCTCGGCGCAGCGGCCGACCAAGTGTCGGTCTATACTTGGTCGGGCTACGACGACCCGCGGCTATGCGCTGACTATGTAAAGAAGCACGGAGCTCCTCCGAACTTCAGCTTCTTCGGTGATACGTCGGAGGCGCTCAACAAGCTTCAGGCGGGCTACAAGGTCGATGTCGCGCATCCTTGCGCCGACGATATGACCCGCTGGGTCGGAACCGGCGTGGTCAAGCCGATCGACGAATCCCGTCTTGAGCATTTCGACGAATTCTGGCCCGAATTGAAGAACCTGCCTGGCACGGTTAGCGCCGACGGCAAGCAGCGCTTTTTCGTGCCGTTCGATTGGGGCAATTCTTCGGTCGTCTATCGCACCGACAAAGTCGACGTGAAGGATCCGTCGTGGCGCATCCTTTATGATGACGATCGCTATAAAGGCAAGGTCGCAATGTATGATTCCGGCCCACCCGCGGTGGAGATTGCCGGCGCCATTCTCGGCGCCAAGGATATCTTCAACATGACCGACGCCGAGATCGAGGAAGCAGCCAAGCTTCTGCGCCGGCAGCGCGAGCAGGTGAAGTTCTATTGGTCGGATAACTCGACCATCGAGCAGGGTCTGGCATCGGGTGAGCTGGTTGCCGCCTACTCCTGGAACGACTCGGTGCGGCGTCTCAAGAAACAGGGTGTGCCGGTCGCCTATATGGATCCCAAGGAAGGAATGCGCACTTGGGTCTGCGGTCTGGTTATGCCGAAAGATGTCGAGCATGAGGATCTGGCCTACGACTTTATCAATGCATTTACCTCTCCCGAGACTGGCGTCGTCATGCTCGACGAGTTCGGCACCGGCCATGTCAACAAGAAGTCGTTCGACATGGTGAACAAGGAGACATTGGACGGACTCGGTCTCGACGACCCGACCACAATGATGAAGCGCACGGTCTTCCTGCGCGCGGTCAACATCGATCGCGAGCAGAAGTACAACGAGGTCTTCAACACGGTGAAGGCCGGCGGCTGAGCATCATCAGCGCACGATCTGCCCATGCCGGCGCCGCCGCGGGCGCGGGGCCGGCATGCGGAATAGGGCGCCGGTCACAAACTTGTAACGACGGTCCGCCCCCTATCGGGTTGACGCCTGGCAAGCATCCTGTGTCATCCTCGACCGCAACAGGAAAATCGGCAGAGGGTGCTATGCGTCAGAATATCATCGACCTGTACGGCGCCTTCACCCATGGCCGCATGAGCCGGCGCGCCATCATGGAGCGGATGACCGCGCTCACCGGCAGCGCGGCCGCGGCGATCGGCGCGCTGTCGAGCGGCTCGGCCGGATTGTTGCCCAGCCCATGGTCGGTGGCCTTCGCCACCGCTATGCTCGAACTTAGTTTTTGAGTAGGGACAGGGCTTGAGAATAGCCAAGTTCGGCTGCCGGTCGCTGCTGGGATCCATAACCACCGAGATTTGCACTTGTCCGCCCGAGCGCGTATCGACCCCGAAGAGCACAGCCCTCTAGCGGCATGCCCTCGAATGGCGCTTGCACCTGCCACAGACCGCGGCAAGATCGAGCATCGGCCCTGCCGGCCAGCCCATGAAACGCCGGCCCGGCCGGCCACGGGGGAGCGGCCAGCTTGCCGACAGCGATGACGGAACGACAGGCGATCAAGATCGGGGTCGAGGTCGGCGGTACTTTCACCGACCTTGTCTGGATGGATGAAGCGGGCCGAGTGCGCACCCATAAGGTGCCCTCCACCCCCGTCGATCCCTCGGGCGGCGTGATTCGCGGTCTCGACGAGGCGCTCGAGGGCAAGTTCGCCGCCTTGTCCCAGCTCTTTCACGGCTCGACGGTCGCCACCAACGCGGTCATCGAGCGCAAGGGCTGCCGCGCGGCGTTCGTCGCCACGCAAGGATTTCGCGATCTCCTGGTCCTGCAGCGCCAACTCCGGCCGAACGTCTATGCCGTCGCTTGCCGCAAGGCGGAGCCGCTCATTCCGTTGAGCCGTACCGCCGAAGTGCCGGAGCGGATGGACGCCTCAGGAGCGGTCATCGAGCCGCTGGACGAGAACGCCGCGATGACGGCGCTCGAGCGCTTGATCGAGGCCGAGAAGCCCGAAGCGATCGCGATCTGCCTGTTGCATTCCTATGCCAACCCGCGCCACGAGCACCGGCTGCGCACCCTGCTGCAGGAGCGCTATCCCCGGCTCCCGGTCGTGCTGTCC
>Ga0335070_10009655_pt1 | contig 11289 bp, 7 predicted proteins | sample Lox_Sample_13_FD_206722 | JGI IMG/M metagenome (GOLD analysis project Ga0335070, IMG submission 206722) | Soil microbial communities from Loxahatchee National Wildlife Refuge, Florida, United States - Lox_Sample_1.3 | ecosystem: Environmental > Terrestrial > Soil > Wetlands | place: USA: Florida... | reverse complement strand
CGGCCGAGGGCGGCTGCGATCGCCCCGCGCTGCGCTGCGCTCTCCAGGGGCTCGAGCACGTGGGCGATCGGACGGGCGCGCAGGATGCCGATCGAGGCGCCGAGCAGACGCGCGGCGGCGGCGTTGGCGTCGAGCACGAGGCCGTCTGCGTCCGCGAGCAGCACGCCGTCGCGCATGTGCTCGATCACGTCGCGCCGGGCGAGGGGCAGGGCGTCGAGGACGCGGAAGCGCACCACGGCGACGGCGATCAGGATGGCGGAGAACGCGAAGCTCGAGGGCACGGGGTCGTACGAGAAGCGGACGACGCTGAAGAGGTGGAGGACCGACGTCACGAGGGGCGGCACCGCGGCGATCGCGAGCAGGAGCCCGCGCGCGCGCTCGTGGCTCGCGACGAGCCGCAGCGCGGAATGCGACTGGAGCGCGACGGCCGCGATCCCGCAGGTGAGGCCCCAGGCGGCGGAGATCCAGAAGAGCGGGCCTGCCCACTCGATCGGTCCGCCGCCGAGGGAGCCGATCGGGACGGGGCCGCGCAGGAAGAGCCCGTGGGAGTCGTTCGTGAGATACGCGACGTAGAAGACCGTGCAGGGGAGAAGGAGCAGCGCGGACGTCACGGGCCGCTCCTCGAGCACCCCGACGCGGGCGAACCGCGCCGCGAGGAGCAGGTAGAGCGTGGGGGTCGTGAGCGCGCCCAGGAAGGCCAGGTCCAGCGCGAGATGCTGGGAGGGCAGCGTGTTCGCGCGCAGGAACAGCACGCCGCCGCCCGTCCAGCACGTGACCGAGGCCATCAACGCGATGAGGTGCCAGTGGAGAAGGCTCTTCTCGCGCCGCAGCAGGAAGAGCGCGGTCGTCGCCGCCACCGCGGCGAAGCCGAGCGCGGTCGAGATCGCGATCCCCGACATGCCGGAACTCATCGGCACGGGGGTTGGGTCACTTCAACCCGGGCGCAGGTTCTCGACGGCGCCCCGGGTCGGCTCCGGTCTTCTCCCGAGCCTCCGGGCGCGCCCCCCCCCGCCAGGGGCGCCGGCCGAAGTAGAATGGCCGGGAAGGAGGCTGCCCATGTCCGCCGCTCCCGCGCCCCGCCCCGCCGCCCGGCCTGCCGAGTTCGTCCATCGCACCTGCCCGCTGTGCGAGGCGAAGTGCGGGATCGCGGTCGAGGTGGACCGTTCGCTGCAGCGCGTCGTGACGATCCGCGGCGACCGCCTCGACCCGCTCAGCGCCGGCTACCTCTGCCCGAAGGCGTACGCCCTGAAGGGCCTCCACGAGGATCCCGACCGTCTGCGCCGGCCCCTCCGGCGCGACGGCTCGACGTGGCGCGAGATCGGCTGGGACGAGGCACTCGACCTCGTCTCCTCCCGGCTGAAGGAGATCCGCAGCGCCTACGGCGCCGACGCGATCGCGACCTACCTCGGGAACCCCAACGCCCACGACGGCTTCGCGGGCCTCTACACGCCGGGGTTCCAGCGCGCCCTGGGCACGCGCTGGCGCTTCTCGGCCACGAGCGTGGACCAGCTCCCGAAGTCGCTCTCGTCGTGCCTCATGTTCGGCTCGCCGACGCACTTCCCCGTGCCCGACGTCGACCGCACCCGGCTCCTGGTCGTGCTCGGCGCGAACCCGCTGGCGTCGAACGGGAGCATCATGACCGCGCCCGACATGCCGGGCCGCCTGGCGGCGCTGCGCGAGCGCGGCGGGAAGCTCGTGGTGGTCGATCCGCGGCGCAGCGAGACGGCGCGGATCGCCGACCGGCACCTGGCGATCCGCCCGGGCACGGACGCCTTCTTCCTGTTCTCGCTCGTGCACGTGCTGTTCGACGAAGGTCTCGTCGCGCTCGGCCGACTCGCCGACTTCACGAACGGCACCGAGGCCGTGCGCGCCCTCGCCCGGGAGTTCCCGCCCGAGCGCACCGCGGCGGTGACCGGGATCGCGCCCGACCAGACCCGCGCCCTCGCGCGGGAGCTCGCGACGACCCCGCATGCGGCGGTCTACGGGCGCATCGGCACGTGCACCCAGGAGTTCGGCACTCTCGCGAGCTGGCTCGTGGACGTGGTGAACGTGCTCACGGGCAACGCCGATCGGCCGGGCGGCGTGATGTGGCCGCGCTCTCCGGCCGGCGCTGCGAAGGACCGTCCCGCGCGCCGCGCGGCCGTACCCTACGCGCGCTGGCGCTCCCGCGTGCGCGGCCTGCCGGAGTTCGCCGGCGAGCTGCCCGTGGCGGCGCTCGCCGAGGAGATCGACTCCGCGGGAGACGCGCGCGTGCGTGCCCTCGTGACGGTCGCCGGAAACCCGGTGCTCTCGACCCCGAACGGCGCGCGACTCGCGAAGGCCCTCTCCTCGCTCGACTTCATGGTCTCGGTCGACATCTACCTCAACGAGACCACGCGCTTCGCGGACGTCATCCTGCCGCCGACCGGACACCTCGAGCGCGGGAACTTCGACTTCTTCTTCCACGCGCTGATGGTCCGCCAGAGCGTCAAGTGGACGCCGCCCGTGTTCGAGAAGCCGCCCGGCAGCCGACACCAGTGGGAGATCCTGCGCGACCTCACGGCGCGCCTCTCGGGCGCGACGCAAGAGGCGGTGGACGAGGCCATGCTCCAGCACTTCCTCGGCTCGGCGGTCGGTGAGGGCAGCGCCTGCCCCGACGTGACGCCCGAGGAGGCCCGGAAGAAGCTCGGCGACGTGGCCGGCCCCGAGCGCCTGATCGACCTGCGCCTTCGCGCGGGACCGTTCGGCGATCGCTTCCGCGACGACGCGCCCGGGCTCTCCCTCGCGAAGCTCCGCGCGGCCGAGCACGGCATCGACCTCGGCGCCCTCGAGCCCCGCCTGCCGGACATGCTCGCGACGCCGAGTGGTCGCATCGAGCTCGCGCCGCCGCTCCTGGTGGAGGACGTGGCGCGGCTCCGGGCCGCGCTCGACGAGCGCGGCGGCGGCCGCGGTCTCGTGCTCGTCGGCCGCCGTCACCTGCGCTCGAACAACTCCTGGATGCACAACGTGGCGGCGCTCGCCAAGGGCCCCGAGCGCTGCACGCTGCTCGTCCACCCGGGCGACGCCGCGCGTCTCGGCCTCGAGGACGGCGGCCGCGCGCGGGTGCGCTCGCGCGTCGGCGAGGTGACCGTTCCGGTGTCGGTGACGGAGGAGATGATGCCCGGCGTGGTCTCGCTGCCGCACGGCTTCGGGCACGACGCCGAGGGCGTCCGGCTCTCGGTGGCCCGGCGACACGCCGGAGTGAACTCGAACCTCCTCGCCGACGAGACGCTGCTCGACACGGTGTCGGGCAACGCGGTGCTGAACGGGATCCCCGTGGAGGTCAGCGCCGCATAGGCGGCCGCAGGAGATGCCATGCGTCCGATCGCAATCGCCTCGACGCTCGCCACGGTCGGCGTCGCCCTCGGAGCCCTGCTGGTGGGCGGCTCCGCGCCGACCCGGGCCGCCGACGACGTGCGGATCGAGGAGGGGAAGGCGCTCTTCCGCCAGTACTGCTCCGCGTGCCACGGCCTCGAGGCGAACGGCAAGGGCCCGCTCGCCTCGGTGCTGACGCCGCCGCCCGCGAACCTGACCCTGCTCGGCGACAAGTACGGCATGCCGCTCCCGAAGGCGCGCCTCGCCGAGTTCATCGACGGGCGACGCGAGGTGCGTGCCCACGGCTCGTCCGACATGCCGGTCTGGGGCCGTCGCATGAACGACACCACCCCGCCGAGCTCCGGCGGGGAGGCCCAGACCACGGGCACGATCCTCTTGATCATCGACTATCTCGAGTCGGTGCAGGTCCGCGCGAAGAGCTGAGCGCCGCGGCGGCCGCGGCCGCGCCCGCGCACCAGCTGGTGCTGCGCTGCGGAGCGATCCGCAGCCAGCACGGCGCGTCCCGGAAGAGTGGAGTCGTCGCGTACTGCGGGTACTTCCGCCGCAGCGCGGCCTCGGCCGCGGCCTCGTTCGCCTCGACGACGCGTGCCTCGCCGTCGATCCGGAGCCACCACAGGAGCGCCCAGTCCGCGTCGTAGTGGTCGAGCAGGAGGGCGACTCGCGGGCGCGCGCGGACGTTCGCGAGGCGCGCGAGCGGCGTGCCACGCTTCGGCTTCCCGTCGATCGGCGACCAGAGGTGCCCGCCCGAGCGCGCGAAGACGACCGGCACCAGGTGGGGGGCGGCCTCGCGCTCGCCGGCGCGGAGCGTCGCGAGGCGGGCCACGGGCCAGGAATCGAGCAGCGCCTCTCTCGTTTCGGGCGGGAGCTCCATGCGGGCGATAGTCTCGCGCGAGGCGCCGCGCCGAAAGGGCCGGCCGCGGAGGGCGCCGTGCCGCGCATCGTCTCGCTCCTGCCGAGCACCACCGAGATCGTCTGCGCCCTGGGCTTCGAGGACGAGCTCGTCGGACGCTCCCACGAGTGCGACTTCCCGCCGGCCGTCGCGCGGCTGCCCGCCTGCACGGCGCCGAAGTTCGAGACCGAGGGCAGCTCGCGCGAGATCGACGCGCGGGTGCGCGCGCTCGTCGAGCGCGGCCTCTCCGTCTATCGCGTCGATGCCGAGCGGCTGCGGGCCCTCGCGCCCGACGTGATCCTCACCCAGTCGCAGTGCGAGGTCTGCGCGGCGAGCGAGCGCGACGTGGAGGAGGCCGTAGGCGCCTGGCTCGGCGCGAAGCCGCGCATCCTGAGCCTCGTGCCCGCGCGTCTCGAGGACGTGTGGCGCGACATCCAGCGCGTGGCCGACGCGCTCGACGCCTCGGCGCGCGGCTGCGCGCTGGTGGACGAGCTCAGCGCGCGCGTCGAGTCGGTCGCCGCGCGGGTGCGTGGCCTCCCGCGCCCGAGCGTCGCCCTCGTCGAGTGGATCGATCCGCTGATGACGGCAGGGAACTGGATGCCCGAGCTCGTGGCCTACGCCGGCGGTCACGCGCTCTTCGGGAAGCCGGGCGAGCACTCGCCGCGCCTCCCCTTCTCGGAGCTCGTCGCGAGCGATCCCGACGTGATCGTCGGCATCCCCTGCGGGTTCGGGCTCGAGCGCACGCGCGCCGAGCTCGTCGCGCTGGGGGCGCGCGCCGACTGGCGGAAGCTCCGCGCGGTGCGCGAAGGCCGCCTGTTCGCGGCCGACGGCAACGCCTACTTCAATCGCCCGGGCCCGCGCCTGGCCGACTCGACGGAGATCCTGGGAGAGATCCTCCACCCCGAGGCGTGCGCCTTCGGCTTCGCGGGACGCGCCTTCGAGGCCGTGACGGGCGCGAGCTAGAGGCGCAGCCGCTCGAGGGAGAGCTCGCGCGCGTCGGGCGGGAGCGCCTTGCCGCGCACGAGGTCGGTCACGAGCCGTCCCGTCTCCGGGGAGAGCAGCACGCCGTTGCGATGGTGGCCCGTCGCGACGAAGAGGCCGTCGAGGCCGGGCCACGCGCCGATCGCGGGCAGGCGGTCGGGGAGCGCGGGGCGCAGCCCCGCCCAGGCGTCACGGAACGTTGCCTGGCCGAGCGACGGCACAAGAGAGCGCGCGCCGGCGGCCAGGGCCGCGACACCGTCGGCGGTCACGCGGCAGTCGAAGCCGACGCGCTCCTCGGTCGCGCCCACGCTCAGGCTGCCGTCGCGCTTCGCCACCAGGTAGATCGTGCCTCCCCAGAGGATCGGCCCCGGCGCCGCGACGCCGGGCGGCGGCTCGAGGCGGAGGATCTGGCCGCGCACCGGCTCGATCGGGAGCGCTCGCGCGCCGAGCCCCTCCGTCGGCGCCGCGCTCCAGGCGCCCGCGCAGAGCACGATCGCGCCCGCGGCGCGGACGCCTTCTGCCGTGCGTGCTCCGACCACGCGCGCGCCTTCGCGCACGAAGCCCTCGACGCGCACGCCCGTCTCGACCTCGGCGCCGAGCGACACGGCCGCCGCGGCGTACGCGCGCGCGAGGACGGGGCTCCGTACGTGCCCTTCGCGCGGCGAAAGCACGGCACCGGCGATGCTCGGCGCGAGGCAGGGCACGAGCCGGCGCGCCTCGTCGTGACCGAGCCATGCGAGCCCGAGGGCGTCGCCGCAGGCCGCGGCCACCGCCCGCATCGAGGCACGCAGGCCCTCGACCTCCGCGGCGTCCCGGGCGATGCGCAGGATGCCCGACGGCTCGTACTCGGGGTCGATCCCGCCGCGCTCGCGCAGCTCGGCGCAGAGCGCCGGGAATGCGCCGAGGCTCGCGAGGCCGAGGCGCAGCAGCGGCCCGGGCGCGAAGCCTTCGCCGATCGGTGCGAGCATGCCGGCAGCCGCGCCGGATGCGCCGGAGGCGAGGGCACGCTCCTCCAGGAGCAGCGTGCGGAAGCCTTCGCGTGCGAGGAAGAAGGCGACGGCGCAGCCGACGACGCCGCCACCCACGACGAGGACGTCGGGCGGCGGTCGGCTCACGACGCCGGTCGGACGAGGCCATCCACGTCGTGGGCGATCGCGGCCGCCTCGTCCTTCAGGCCGAGGTAGCGCCGCGCGACACGACCCTCCGGGTCGATCAGGAACGCCACCACGTTGTGCTCGATCTGCCCCTCGCCTTGGCGGATCGTGCCTACGCCGTAGGCCTGCAGCAGCTTCGCCACGTCGTCCGGCGGTCCGGTGAGGAATGCCCAGTCGGACAGATCGGCACCGCGGAGCTTCGCGTAGCGGCCGAGGGCGAGGGGCGTGTCGTGGACCGGATCGAGCGAGACCGAGAGGAATTGCACGCCGCGCCTCGCCTCGGGAGAGAGCGCCTTCTGCACGTCGACGTGCAGGCCCGTCACCAGCGAGCAGGGGCCCTGACAGTCGGTGTAGACGAAGTCGAGGAGCACGACGCGGCCGCGGTACTCCGAGAGCCGCCGCGGATGGCCGTCTTGGTCGACGAGCGCGAAGTCGGGCGCGAGCTCCGCCTCGGGCAGGAGCTTCTCGAGCGCGCCCTCCCCCGGCGCTCCCGGCGGCGCGGCGACGTCGGCGTCCGAGAGCCGCTCGATGCGCGTGATCGTGTAGGACTTCCCGTCGAAGCGCACGTCGAACTCGATGCTCTGGCCGGGGCCGAGGGCATCGAGGAGCTTCGCGTCCGCGACGTCGTAGTTCATCGTCATGGCCGGCATGAGGCCCGGCAGGTCCCCGTGCTCGATCACGACCTGCTTCCACTCCCGGTTCACGTCGCGGACGATCCCGCGGCCGGTCGAGGTCTTCGCGCTGCCGCCGCAGGCGAGGGCGAGGAGCAGCGCCGGGAGGAGCGCGGCGAGGGGGCGGAGGATTCTCATGCCGCAAATCTAGCCGTCGCCCGGGGCTCAGCCCATCGGGTACAGGATCTCCTTCGAGACCTTGTCGCACGCCGCGAGCACGTCGTCGGCGAGCTTCACCGCGGCCGCGGCGAGCGTCTCGTCGAGCTGCTCGGGCCGGGTCGCGCCGATCAGCGTGGACCCGACGTAGTCGCGCGAGAGCGTCCACGCCGTCGCGAGCGTGACGGGCGAGAGGCCCGCCTCGCGCGCGATCTCGGCGTAGCGCGCCGTCGCCTCGAGGGTGCGATCGTTCACGAAGCGCGTGGTCATGATCTTCGTGCGCGGGTCGCGCTCGCGGTACCAGGTGAAGCGCGCGCCCGGCGGAAACGCTCCGTTCTGGTACTTGCCGGCGAGCACGCCGCCCGCGATCGGGCTGTACGGCAGGAGCGAGATCTTCTCGCGCCTGCAGACCTCCGCGAGCTCGTCGTCGAAGCGGCGGTTCAGCAGGCTGAAGTTGTTCTGGATCGTCTCGTAGCGCGCGAGCCCTCGCGCGTCGCTCGCCCACAGGCTCTTCGTGAGGCCGTAGGCGCTCTGGTTGCTGCAGCCCACCGCGCGCACCATGCCGGCCTCCACGAGCCCGTCGAGCGCCTCCATCGTCTCCTCGATCGGCAGGTCGGGATCCGGCCAATGCGTCTGGTAGAGATCGATGTAGTCGGTGCCGAGGCGCTTCAGGCTCGCCTCGACTGCCTGCTCGATCGAATGGCGATCCAGCGCGGTGTGGCCCGAGCGCACCGGCGCCTTGAACCAGCCGCCGCTCGGACCGGCGACCTTCGTCGCGACCACGACCGCGCTCCGCGACTTCGACTTGAGCCAGCGGCCGACGATCTCCTCCGACAGGCCCGCCCACTTCGGATCGGGCGGAACCGGGTAGACCTCCGCCACGTCGAGGAAGTCGACGCCGGCGTCGAAGGCCTTGTCGAGGATCGCGACGCTCGTCGCCTCGTCGGCCATCGAGCCGAACGTCATCGTGCCGAGGCCGATCTCCGAGACGACGAGACCGGAGCGTCCGAGGCGGCGGCTCTTCATGCAGTGCTCCTCGCGGGCAGCAGGATGCGGAGCGCGGGAAGCGCCTTCGCCGCCGCGCGGGGCGAGCGTCGGCGGGCGGCCGCCCCGCGTCAAGCGCCCGCACCTGGGACGTTCCGCCCCGCACGTTGCGTGGCGGCCCGGTGAGGTTCGCGGGGCGCTGCAGCGCAGGGCTCGCCTTGTGCTCGCCTCGGCCTCCGTGCGAGGATTCGCGCGGATGGTGCGAAGATGATCTGCTCGCACTGCGGATCGACCCCGCCTCTCGGGGCGCGGCGGTGCGAAGGCTGCGGGGCGGCGCTCGAGTCGGCCTGTGTGGTCTGCGCGAGCGAGGTGCCGTCCGACGCGGCGTTCTGCCCGTACTGCGGGCGCCGTGTCTCGCGTGCGGCGAGCACCGATCCCTCCCATCGCGCCCTCGCCCGCGGCGAGCGGCGGCGGGCGACCGTCCTCTTCTCCGACCTCTGGGGCTACACCGCGCTCGCCGAGGCGTTCGACCCGGAAGAGGTCGCGGCCGTCATGAACCGGCTCAAGGAGTCGGCGACGCACGTGATCGAGGACTACGGCGGCACCGTGAACCAGTTCGTGGGGGACCAGGTGATGGCCCTGTTCGGCATCCCGATCGCCCACGAGGACGATCCGGCGCGAGCGGTGCGGGCCGCCTTCGAGCTCCATCGCGTGGTGCGCGCGCTCGGCGACGAGCTCGCCCCGCGGCTCGGCCAGCGCCTCTGCCTCCACACGGCGGTGAACACCGGCCTCGTCATCAGCCAGCGTCGCGACGCGCGCGACGGCGTCTTCGGCGTGATCGGCGACGTGATCAACACCGGAGCGCGTCTCATCCACGTGAGTGGCGAAGACGAGATCGTCGTCGGGCCCGAGACGCGTCGCGCGATCGAGCCCTACTTCGACGGCGAGGACATGGGACCGGTGTCGCTGCGCGGAAAGGCGGCGGCGGTGTCGGCGTGGCGCGTGCTCCGGCCCCGGGCGGACTCGCGCTTCGAGGCGGCGCGCCAGCGCGGGCTCTCGAGCTTCACCGGTCGGGAGCGCGAGCTCGCGCGCCTCCAGCGCCACCTGCGCGAGAGTCGCGAGGGCCGCCTCCGTTTCGTCGCGGTGCGTGGAGAGCCGGGCGTGGGGAAGAGCCGGCTGTTCCACGAGTTCGAGCGCGCCCTCTCGCGCGAGGGCGTGATCGTCGCGCGTGGGCGCTGTCCTTCGTACGGGACCGTCGCGCCCTACCGCGCGTTCCTCGACGTGGTCCGCCAGTCGCTCGGGATCGGCGAGGCGGGCCCGGGCGCCCTCGAAGACGGCACGCGGCTCGCGCCCGAGCTCGCGCCGCACCTGCCGGTCTACCTCCACCTGCTCTCGATCCGAAGCGAGAGCCACCCGCTGCCACGCGCGCTCCAGGGCGAGGCGCTCCGGGAGGCCGTGCTCGACGCCCTGGCCGCGCTCGTCGCGAGCCTCACCAAGCGCGCACCGGTGGCGCTCTTGCTCGAGGACTGGCACTGGGCGGACGACGCCTCCGAGCGGGCGCTCCGCCACCTGGTCGAGGGCCTCGGCGGGGAGCCCGTGCTCGTGCTCATCAACTACCGCCCGAACTACCGCACGCCTTGGGGAGGCCTCGCTCCCACGATCGTCGACCTCGCGCCGCTCGACGCAGGCGAGACCCACGCGTTCGTCTCGTCCCTGCTCGGCGCCGCGGCGGGCGACGAGCTCGCGTCGCGCGTGCACCGACACACGGAAGGGAACCCGCTCTTCATCGAGGAGCTGTGCCGGTCGCTCGCGGAGGAGTCGCAGGAGCCCGTCTTCCCGTTCCGGCGCCCGGGCCTCGAGTCGGACGAGCTCGACGTGCCTGCCACGATCGCGGCCGTGCTGCGCGCGCGCGTCGACCGCCTCGACCGCGACGCCGCCGAGGTGCTGCGCGTGGCGTCGGTCCTGGGCGACGAGTTCTCCTCGCGCGTCCTCGGGCGGCTCGTGGCCGAGCCCGAGACGCTGGAGGGCGCGCTCGGCCGCCTGCGGGCGGCGGATCTCGTGCTCCCGTTCCCCGGGCCTCGCGAGCCCACGTTCCGCTTCAAGCACGCCTTGATCCGCGACGCCGCCTACGAGACGCTGCTGCTGCGCCGCCGCCGCGAGCTCCACGCCGAGGCCGCGCGCGCGCTCGAGGCCCACGTGGGACGGGACGGCCTCGACGCCCACTGCGAGCAGCTCGCGCACCACTACGCGCGCAGCGACGAGCGCGAGCTCGCCGTGTTCTGGCTCGACCGCTCCGGCGACAAGGCCGTCGCCTCCGGCGCCATGATCCAGGGCCTCGAGCACTACCGGAACGCCGTGGCCGCCCTCGACGCCCTCGAGCCGAGCGAAGAGCGCATGCGGCGACGCATCGACCTCACGCTGAAGCTCGCCAACGCGGCGATCTACCGGCCGTCCCTGGAGAGCGTGCGCGTGCTCGAGCGCTCCCACGCCTATGCCGAGCGGCTCGGCGAGACGCGCGGAGTCGTGCGCACCCTCTACTGGATGGGCTGGCTCGAGCACGCCCTCGGACGCTGGAACGAGGCCGTGCCCCACTTCGAGCGCTGCACGCCCCTCGCGAAGCAGCTCGGAGACGAGAAGCTCCTCGCACAGCTCTCGTCGAACATGGGACAGGTCTACTTCTACGCGGGCGAGTACGCGCGCGCGGTCTCCTACCTCGAGACGGCGATCCGGCTGCGCCGCGGCATCGAAGGCGGGCGCGCGCGCGAGCCGATCATCGCCTACTCGACGGGCTTCCTCGCCATGATCGACGCCGAGGCCGGGGTCTTCGATCGGGCGTACGCACGCGCCGAAGAGGCGCTGGCGCTCGCCTGCCACGCGGGCCCGCAGATCGAGGGGGCCCTCGCGAGCATCCTCGCGGTGGTCCAGCTCTTCCGCGGCGACTGGGCGCGCTGCCGCGCGACCGCCGACGCCCTGCGCCCGCGCGCCGAGCGCATCGGCTCGACCTACATGCTCTCGATGAGCCGCAACGTCGGCGGATACGCAGCGTTCCGCCAGGGCCAGCACGAGGTCGGTCTGCGTCTCCTGCGCGAGTCGGTGCGCA
>Ga0335070_10009654_pt1 | contig 11290 bp, 8 predicted proteins | sample Lox_Sample_13_FD_206722 | JGI IMG/M metagenome (GOLD analysis project Ga0335070, IMG submission 206722) | Soil microbial communities from Loxahatchee National Wildlife Refuge, Florida, United States - Lox_Sample_1.3 | ecosystem: Environmental > Terrestrial > Soil > Wetlands | place: USA: Florida... | reverse complement strand
CTCTTACGTGACCAGGGGCATCGGGTCGGGAGCGCGGCCGGTGGGGGCTTCGCCCTCCCCGGCCGCGTGAATCCGCCTGCGGCCAACGCGCCTGCGGCCGCGTTGGCCTCCGGCCTGGACCGCTCGACGAGCGACGGTTTCAGCCTTCTCCGGGCCGACGGCTCAGGGCCGGAGCGAACGCAGCCGTAGGCGCGTTCGCGCAGGCCGGATCCACATGTGCGGGAACGGCGCAGCCGCCACCGCGCATGCCACTGCAACCCGCCGCTCGGCGTCAGAACAAGAGCGCGGCGGCTTTGCCGCCGCGCGCTCCGCGAAGCACAAACCAGGCACGTAGCGAACCGCAGGTTCGCTACGTGATCGCAATGAGCGTTCGCTCGAGCTCGAGGTCGGCGGGCATCCGCGAGCCGCCCTTGGCGGCCGCGTCGAGCTCGGCGAGGCGCACGATCGCGGCCGCGAGCTCCTCCGGCGAGAAGTTCGCTGCCTGCGCGAACGCCTTCTCGGCGGCGAAGGGGTGCATCTTCAGCCGCCCGGCTGCGTCCTTCGCGCGGATTCCCTCCTCGGCGAGCCGCTGGCAGCGCCGGACGCGCCCGACGTGGCCGGCGAGCGACGCGATCAGGCGCATCAGCTCGCCGGAGCGCGGCCGGTGCGAGCGTTCCATGATCTCCTCGGCCGCACGCAGCACCCCTGCCACGTCGCGCCGGCCCCACGCGTCGGTGAGGACGAAGATCGACGTCTCGGCGCGGCCGGCCGCGAGCTGCTCGACGTCGTGGAGCGTGATCGCGTCGCCGCCGGCCCAGGTTGCGAGCTTGTCGATCTCGCTCGCGAGCTCGTCGAAGTCGTCGCCGACGATGTCGACGAGCGCACGGCACGCCTCGGCGTCCGCCTTCGCGCCGGACCGTGCGAACTGCTCGGCCACCCACTCCGGGAGCCGCCGCTTGGGCACGTCGTAGGCGAGAATGTCGCCCGCCTTCGCCACCGACTTCGCAAGCGCGGAGTCGCTCCGGATCTCGTCGGCGACGAGCGCGAGCACCGTCGCCGGCGCGGGCGAGGCGAGATAGGCGACGACGTCCTTCACATCGGCGACCTTCCAGCGCTCGACCTCCTCCACGATCACGAGCCGCCCTTCGCCGACGAAGAGCCCGAGCGCGTTGCACGCTGCCGCCGCGTCGGCACCGGACGTCTCGCGCGCGTTCAGGTGCTCGGTCGACTCATCGCCGATGCGCTCCCGCAGCCGGCGCAGCGCGCGCGCGATCTTCGGACGGTCGCTGCCGGTGAGGAGATAGACCGGCTTGAGCTCGTTCGCCACGCCGCCAAGCATAGGCGGCTGCCAGGAGCAGACCGGCGGCGACCGCCGCGGCGGCGGTCGGAGAGCGCAGCTGGGCGCCGGGCAGGCCGCCGAAGAACCGCGCGCAGCCGGCGAGGTAGGCCGCGCACCAGCCGTTCGGCTCGGCGAATACGAGCGCGAGCGGCCGCGCGACGGGGGCGAGCGTCGCAGAGAGGAGCGCGAGCCCGAGCATCGGCACGACCGCGGGCGCCGCCGCGGCGTTTGCCGGGACGGCGACGAGCGAGACCTGGTGGAACTGGAACCAGGAGACCGGCGCGGTGCCGACGCTGCATGCGGCAGAGATCGCGACGCCGGTGCGCAGCGCGTGCGGCAGCGGGTATCCCTCGAGCCGGCGGCGGAGGCGGGGCGCGACGAGGAAGATCGAGAGCACGGCTGCGAACGAGAGCTGGAAGCCCGCGTCGAGCACGAGGTACGGATTCCAGGCGAGCAGCAGCGCGGCAGCGAGCAGGAGCGCGTGCCAGGTGTCGCGCTGCCGTCCCGAGAGCCAGGCGAGCGAGGCGAGCGCGCCCGCCACGCCCGCCCGCAGCACCGACGGCTGCGGGCCGACTGCGAGCACGTACGCGGCGATCGCGGCGAGCGCCGCCGCCTCCGCCCAGAGCCGCGAGACGCCGCAGAGCAACAGCAACCCGAGCGCGCCGCCGGCCACGCACGCGACGTTGGACCCGCTCACCGCGAGCAGGTGGTAGAGCCCGCTCGCCCGGAAGCGCTGCTTGAGCGTGTCGCTCAGGCCCTGATCCTCGCCGAGCACGACGCCCTCGAGCACCGCCTTTCGCTCGCCGCCGAGTCCCGGCGCCCCGTCGCGGGCGAGCCAGGCATGCACACGGTCGGCGACGGCGCCGAGACCGTGGCGGCGGCCGACGACCTTCCAGGTCTCCGCACGTAGGACGACGTGCATGCCGTGGCGGCGCAGCCAGGTGCGCTCGTCGAAGCCGTGCGACGGCCCGCGCGGCGGCCGCAGCTCCCCGAGCAGCGAGAGCGTCGTGCCCTGCGGCGGGGCTCGGCCCGGCGGGAGCTCGAGCAGCGCCGGCTCGTGCGGACGGAGATCTCCCCAGCGCACCACGAGCGCCCGCACGCGCGTCTCGTAGCGGCCGGGCCGCGGCGGCTCCTCGATCTCGACGACCGCGCGCTCCGCTGTGCCGACCCGGACGGCGAGCACGCTCCGGTCGAGCGCGGCCAGCCGGTGGCTGCCCCAGCACCAGCCGCCGAGCGCGACCGCACACGCGACGCCGCCGAGCCGCGCCCGCCGGTCCCGCGCCGCGAGCGCCACGGCGACGGCTGCGGCGCACATCGCCGCAGCCGTCGCCGTGGCAACCCGCGTGAGCGTCGCTCCCGCGACCCCGAGACAGAGCGCGGCGACAAGCAGCGACGGCGCCCGGACGGTCACGGCAGCACGAGCCCCTTCAGCTGGGCGATGCGGCCCGCGCCGATACCCGGCACGGCGTCGAGCTCCTCGACGGAGCGAAACGGACCGTGCGCCTGCCGGTAGGCGACGATCTTCGCCGCGGTGGCGGGACCGATGCCCGGGAGCGCGTCGAGCTGCTCGGCCGACGCCGAGTTGAGGTCGAGCGGCGCAGTCGCCGAGGCGCCGCCGGCCGCCGCCCCGGCGCCTCCGCGCACCGGGACGACGACCTGCTCTCCGTCGGCGAGCGGCGCCGCGAGGTTGACGAGGTTCACGTCGGCCCTCGCCGTCGCGCCGCCCGCTCGCGCGACCGCATCCGCGATCCGCGTCCCCGGCGCGAGCCGGTAGAGGCCTGGACGGCGCACGGCGCCCGCGACGTCGACGACGAGCAGCTTGGCGGCCGCACGAACCGGTGCGGCGGTGCGCAGCGGCGGGATCGCAACGCGTGCGGCACCGCCGTGCAGGTGCCGCAGCCCGAGCACGAGCACGACCACGAGCAGCAGCGCGACCGCCAGCAGGCGCCGGCGTGCCGGTGTCAAGACCTCTGGACCCATGCCGCAAGCCTGGCGGAGCACCCGTGACAGCGGTGTGCCGCCTTCCCGGCGGGCCGTTCAGAGCTCGGCGCGCACCTGCCGCTCCAGGACGCCGTCTTCCACGAGGTCGCCGTCGCGCTGCAGCGGGAAGTGCACGCGCGGGTCCTTCAACCATTCGAGGACATGCCGTCTCCTCGGAAAGGCGAGCGCGCCGAACGTCTCCGGGTGGAACAACCGCCTACGCCCGCAGCTTGCCGCGAGCGACGATCACGGCCGAGCCGCCGTCACGCGCCCGCCTCCCGGTGCGCGATCACCGTGAGCTCGATGAGCATGCCGCCGAGGAGCGACGCTCCCACCGTCGTTCGCACCGGCCGCGGCTCTGCGAGCTGTCGCTCGTAGACGGCGTTGTAGCGGGGAAAGAGCGAGAGGTCGCTCAGATGGACGAGGCAGGAGACGATGTCGTTCCTCGAGAGCCCGGCCTCCTCGAGCAGCGCGTCGACGTTGCGGAACGCCTGCTCGGTCTGACCTTCGATCTCGGTCGAGGCGAGCTCCCCGGTCGCGGGATCGAAGCCGCCCTGCCCGGACAGGAACAGCCACTCGCCGACGGCGAGCCCCGGCGAGTACGCCCCTGCCGGCGCCGGCACCTTGCTCGAGACGATCGCCGTCTTCGCCATGAATCCCCCTTTCGGTCGGATATGACCTTTGCGTACGGGACCTACGCGATCGCGACGGCGGGCGTCAGCCGACGACGAAGTTCACGAGCTTGCGCGGGACGACGACCGTCTTCCGCACCTGCGCGCCGTCGATGTGCGCCTGCACGCGCGGCGACGTCATCGCCAGCTCGACGAGCTCTTCCTCGGACAGCCCGACCTCGGCGTCGAAGCGGTCTCGCACCTTGCCGTTCACCTGCACGACGAGCTCGAACGTCTCGCGCACGAGCTGCGCCTCGTCGGCGACCGGCCACGGCTGCTCCCACAGCCGCTCGTGACCGAGCCGTTGCCACAGCTCCTCGGCGATGTGCGGCGCGTACGGCTGGATCAGGCTGACGGCCGTTTCCGTCGCGAAGCGCGCGCCCGGGTCGTCGGGGGTGCGGGAGATGTCGTTCACGAGCTCCATGACGGCGGCAATCGGCGTGTTCATCGCGAAGCGGCGGCCGATGTCGTCGGTGACCTTGGCGATCGTCGCGTGCGCCTTGCGTGCCAGCGTCGTGCCGGTCGTCACGCCGGCGGGCGCGTCCACCGCCGTGAGGCCGACGCGCCAGAGCCGGTGCAGGAAGCGCACCATCCCCTCGAAGCCGGAGTCCTGCCACTCGGCGTCCTGGTCGACCGGTCCGAGGAAGGGCAGGTACAGCCGCACGGCGTCCGCGCCGTGGCGCTCGATGTACTCGTCCGGGGAGATGACGTTCCCCTTCGACTTCGACATCTTCGCGCCGCGGTAGTAGAGCATCCCCTGCGTGAACAGCCGGGCGAAGGGCTCGCGGAAGTCGAGCAGCCCGATGTCGTTCATCACCTTGACGAAGAAGCGCGAGTAGAGCAGGTGCAGGATCGCGTGCTCGACGCCGCCGATGTACTGGTTGATCGGCAGCCAGTAGTCGACGATCCGACGGTCGAACGGCGCCTCGCCGTTGTGGGCGTCGGCGTAGCGCAGGAAGTACCAGGACGAGTCGACGAACGTGTCCATCGTGTCGGTCTCCCGCAGCGCGGCGCCGCCGCAGCTCGGGCACGGGACGTTGACCCAGTCCTCCGCCGTGGCGAGCGGCGAGCGGCCCTTCGGCAGGTAGTCCTCCACCTCGGGGAGGAGGACGGGCAGCTCGTCGTCGGGCACGGGGACGATGCCGCACCGCGCGCAATGGACGACCGGGATCGGGCAGCCCCAGTAGCGCTGGCGGGAGAGCAGCCAGTCGCGCAGCCGGTAGCTGACCGCTGGCATGCCGCGGCCGCCCTCCTCGAGCCACTCGACGATGGCACGCTTGCCCTCCGGCGCGGACATGCCGCTGAACTGCGCGGAGTTGACGAGCACCTCGTTCTCGCTGTGCGCAACGAATGCCGCTCCTTCCTCGGCCTCGCCGCCGGCCGGCGCGACGACCTGCACGACCGGCAGGTCGAACCGCTGCGCGAACTGGAAGTCGCGCTCGTCGTGCGCCGGCACGGCCATGATCGCGCCCGTCCCGTACTCGATCAGGACGTAGTCGGAGACCCACGCGGGGATCAGCGCGTCGTTCACGGGGTTCACGACATAGCGGCCGGTGAACACGCCGTCCTTCTCCTTCGTCTCCCGCTCTTCGGTCGAGCGGCCCGCGGCATGGCGGACGTAGTCGCGCACCGCCAGCTCCTGCGGCGTACCCGCGACGAGCTCGTCGATCAGCGGGTGCTCGGGCGCGAGCACGAAGAACGTCGCGCCGAAGAGCGTGTCCGGCCGCGTCGTGAAGACGGGCAGGTCGATCTCCGTGCCGTCGACGTGGAAGACGATCTCCGCGCCGTGCGAGCGCCCGATCCAGTTCCGCTGCATCGTCAGGACGCGTTCCGGCCACGACTCGAGGATGTCCATCTCGTCGAGCAGCCGGTCGGCGTACGCGGTGATGCGGAAGAACCACTGCTCGAGCTTGCGCGCCTCGACCTCGGCGCCACAGCGCTCGCACCGGCCGTCGATCACCTGCTCGTTCGCGAGCACGGTCTGGTCGTTGGGGCACCAGTTCACCGTCGCGTCGCGGCGGTAGGCGAGCCCCTGCTCGAGGAAGCGCAGGAAGAGCCACTGCGTCCAGCGGTAGTACTCGGGCGTGTGCGTGGCGAGCACGCGGTCCCAGTCGATCCCCCAGCCGATGCGCTCCATCTGGGCGCGGATCGCCGCGATATTCCGCTCCGTCACCTCACGGGGGTGGCCGCCCTCCTTGATGGCCGCGTTCTCGGCCGGGAGGCCGAAGGAGTCGAAGCCCATCGGGCGCATGACGGCATGTCCGTGACGCCGGCGGAAGTGAGACACGACCTCGCCCAGCATGTAATTGCGGACGTGGCCCATGTGCAGCTCGCCGGAGGGGTACGGCAGCATCTCGAGCACGTACGACTTCTCGCCGAGCTCACGCTCGTCCGGGTTCGGGACGTGGAAGGCCTGCGCGTCCTCCCAGACGCGCTGCCACTTCGCCTCGATCGTCTTCGCGTCGTACCGGTCCATCGTCCTCCGGATATGAAAAAGCCTCTCGCAAGAGAGGCCGTGGGAGACCGGCGCGGCCCTCGCCGCGTGTGCTCCCTGCGCTAGATAAGAAGCTCCGTCACGTCTCTGACTGTAGCAACCAAGCCGGATCGGCGCCTCCGATCGTGCACACTCCCGGCATGCTCGACCTCTTCCCGGTGACCGCACGGATCGTCCGCGGCGAGCTGTCGCTCGGCGGCGTGCCCGTCTCGCGGCTCGTGGACGAGCACGGGACGCCGCTCCTCGTCTACTGCGAGGAGACCGTACGAGCGCAGGCGCGCGCCTATCGGGCCGCCGCGCCGGACGCGCTGATCGTCTACGGGACGAAGGCGTTCGCCAGTGTCGGGCTCCTGCGCGTGCTCGCCGAGGAGGGCATCGGCGCCGACGTGTCGACGCTCGGCGAGCTGGCGTTCGCCCGCGCCGCCGGGCTGGCCGGCGACCGCCTTCTCTTCCACGGGAACAACAAGTCGGACGACGAGCTGCGGGCGGCGGCCGAGGCGGGCGCGACGGTCGTGCTCGACGCGTCCGACGAGCCGGAGCGGGCGGCCGCCGCCGGCGTGCGCCGGGTGCTCGTGCGGCTGACGCCGGGAGTCGAGGCCGTCACCCACCAGGCGATCGCGACCGCGCACGACGAATCGAAGTTCGGGCTCGGCGCAGACGACGCGCTGGCCGCGATCGGGGCGGCACGGCACCTCGGTCTCGATGTTGCCGGCATCCACTTCCACGTCGGCTCCCAGCTCGAGCAGCTCGACGAGAGCCTGCTCGCGATCGACCGGCTCGCCGCCTTCTGCGAGCGGGCGGCCGGTGAGCTCGACTGGAGCCCGGCCGTGATCGACCTCGGCGGCGGGCTCGGCGTGCGCCACAACCGCGACGAGCATCCACCCGAGATCGGCGACTGGGTACGGCCGCTCGTCGCGCGGCTGCGCGAGCGCCACCCCGATCCGGCGCAGATCGTGTTCGAGCCGGGGCGATCTCTCGTCAGCCGCGCCGGCGTCTCGCTCTACCGCATCGGCGTCGTCAAGGAGAGCGGCGGCGTTGCGTACGTCGCCATCGACGGCGGCATGTCGGACAACCCGCGACCCCAGCTCTACGGCGCCCGCTACGAGGCGCTGCTCGCAAACCGGGCGGACGAGCTCGCGACCGGCGTCTACCGCGTCGCGGGCAAGCACTGCGAGTCGGGCGACGTGCTCATCGACGCGGCCGAGCTGCCGCGCCCCAGGCGCGGCGACCTGCTCGCCGTGCCCGCGACGGGCGCGTACACGCTCGCGCTCAGCTCGAACTACAACGGCATCCCGCGGCCGGAGGTCGTGCTCGTGCGCCACGGCCGGGCGACGGCGATCCGCCGCCGCGAGAGCGTCGACGACCTCCTTCGCTTCGAGGGCTAGGGCTAGGAGACGGCAGCGAACAGCCGCCGCCGGCCCTCGACGCCTTTGAGCGTGAAGAGGCCGCGGTCGACGAGCTCGGTCCCCGAGCCGGCGACGAGGTCCCGCACGGTGCTCGAGACGAGCACCTCGCCGGGAGCCGCCTCGGCGGCGATCCGCGCGCCGACGTGCACCGCCTGGCCGGCCAGCTTCTCGCCGAGCACCTCGCACTCGCCCGTGTTCACGCCCGCGCGTACCTCCAGTCCGAGCGCCGCCACGGCCTCGATCACCGCGCGTGCGCAGCGGATCGCCCGCGCGGGTCCGTCGAAGGCCACGAGGAAGCCGTCGCCGGCGGTGTCGAGCTCGCGGCCGCCGAAACGTGCGAGCTCGCGCCGGACCGCGTCATGATGCGCCTCGAGCAGCTCGCGCCAGCCACGGTCGCCGAGCGCGCGCGCTCGCTCGGTCGAGCCGACGATGTCGGTGAAGAGGATCGTGGCGAGGACGCGGTCCGGATCCGGTGCCTCGCGTACACCCGTGAGGAGCTCGCGGATCTCGGCGAGGATCACGTCGGCGTTCTCGCCCCACGGCACGTGGTCCTCGCTCTGGAGCTCGACGTAGCGCGCGCCCGGAATCGTCCGTGCGAGGAAGCGCGCGTTCTCGACGTGGCAGATGCGGTCGCCGGCGGAGTGGACGATCAGGGTCGGCACGCGGACAGCGGGGACGACGTCGCGGACGTCGATCTCGAACGCCATGCGGATGAACGCCGCCGCGGCGGTCGGGCTCGCCGATTGCACCATCAGGCGGCCGAACCAGTCGACCAGGCGCGGGTCCTCGCCGGCGCTCGGAAGGATGTTGAGGATGCCCCGGCTCTTCCCCCACCACTCGCCGATCGTTCGCATCGCCTCCTCGTGCTCCTCGCGCGTCGCCTCGCCCCAGGGCCAGTCCGCGGTCGTCTCCTCCTTCACCTCGCCGCCGCAGAGCAGGAGGGCCGTGGTGCGCTCGGGATAGCTCGCGGCGAAGAGCATCGACATCGGCCCGCCCTCGGAGACGCCGAGCAGCGCCGCCCGCTCGGAGCCGGCGGCGTCGAGCACCGCACGCACGTCGTCCATCCGCTCCTCGAGCGTGCCGGCCTCGACGCGGTCGGACAGACCCATGCCGCGCTTGTCGAAGAGCAGCAGGCGCGAGAACGAGCCAAGGCGCTCGCAGAAGCGGCGGTAGCCGGGGTCCTCCCAGAGCACGTGGAGGTTCGTGACGAAGCCGCCGACGAGAACGATGTCGACCGGGCCGTCACCGACGACCTGGTAGGCAACATGGACGTCGCCGCTGCGGGCGTACGCGATCTGCGGCGAGGTCGTGCTCATTCGCGCAAGCGTCGCGCTGCCCACACCTGGCGTCAAGCGTTACGCTCATCGCGATGGTGCGCCGCCTGAACAGCGTCCCCGGAGTCGTGCTCGTCAGCGTGGCGGCCGCCATGTGGGGCCTCGACGGCCTGATCCGGAAGCCGCTCGCGAGCTCGACCTCCGCGACGACGATCGTCTTCGGCGAGCACGTCGTCCTCGTCGCGATCGCGCTACCGCTGCTCGTACCGGCGCTCCTCGCCCTCTGGCGTGCGGGTCCGCGCTACGTCGCCGCCGGAGTCGCCGTCGGCGCCGGAGCGTCCGCCGTCGCGACGATCCTCTTCACCGAGGCGCTGTTCCACGGCGACTTCATCACCGTGCTCGTGCTCCAGAAGTCGCAGCCGCTCGTCGCCGTCGTCGGCGCCTGGCTCGTCCTCGGAGAGGAACCGCGGCCGCGCTTCGCCTGGTTCCTCGTGCCGGCGCTCGCCGGAATCTGGCTCATCGCGCTGCAGCATCCGCTCGCCCCGCACGCGAAAGGGCTCGTCCCGATCGTCGAGACGCTCGCGGCCGCGGCGCTCTGGGGCCTCGGCACCGTCTTCGGCCGGTACCTCAGCAGGCGGCTCGCCTTCGAGCACGTCACGACCGTCCGCTTCGCCTTCGGGCTCGTCGCGAGCGCGGCCGCGCTGCCGATCCTCGGCGCCGCCGCGTTCTCGAGCGCCCACGACAGCGTCTGGATCGCGGTGCTCGCCCTCGTCACCGGCGCCGCCGCCCTCGGCCTCTACTACTACGGCCTCCAGCGAACGCCGGCGATCCTCGCCGCGCTCGGCGAGCTCGCGTTCCCCGTCACCGCGGCCCTCGTCGGCATCTACGTGTTCCACGACAACCTGCGCTGGACGCAGTGGCTCGGCGTCGCGATCACGGTCGCCGTCGTGAGCCTTCTTCCGGTGCGCCGCCGCGAGATCGTCCGCGTGCCTGCGCCGGTGCCGGCTTCCGCCTGAGCGGCAAAGCGTTTACCGTAAGGCCGTGGACCTGCGCGACACGCCGGAGGAAGCCGCCTTCCGCGCAGAGCTGCGTGCCTGGCTCGAGGCGAACCTGCCGGAGGACAAGCGCGGCTGGCGCGGCGGCTCGCAGCGCTTCGACGACTCCTTCGGGCGCGAGTGGAGCCGCAAGCTCTTCGAGGGCGGCTACGCCGGGCTCACCTGGCCGAAGGAGTACGGCGGCGCCGGCGCGCCGTACAGCTACCAGGCGATCTTCCTCGAGGAGATGGCCCGCGCCCAGGCGCCGCCGCACGTCGGTGTGATCGGGCTCGGCATGGCCGGGCCGACGATCATGGTGCACGGCAGCGAGGAGCAGAAGCAGGCGCACCTCGCGAAGATCCTCTCGGCGGAGGAGATCTGGTGCCAGGGCTTCTCCGAGCCCGACGCAGGCTCCGACCTCGCAGCCGTGCGGACGCGGATGGAGCGCCGCGGCGACGTGTTCGTCGTCAACGGCCAGAAGGTGTGGTCGTCGTTCGCCCACATCGCCGACTGGTGCATCCTCGTCGGCCTCGGTGACCCCGACGCGCCGCGCTACAAGGGCCTCACGTACCTGATGATCGACATGCACTCGCCCGGCGTCGAGGTGCGCCCGCTGCGGCAGATCACCGGCGAGGCCGAGTTCAACGAGATCTTCTTCACCGACGTCGAGGTGCCGACGGCGAACCTGCTCGGTGAGGAGGGCCAGGGCTGGCAGGTGGCGATGACGACGCTGCTGCACGAGCGCGGCACGCTCGGCTTCGCGCTCACCGCGGCGCTCGAGGTCGCGGTGAACAAGCTGCTCGACGTGGCGCGGGAGCGCGCGAACGGGGACGCAATCGCGCGCGGCCGTGTCGCGCAGGAATGGATCGAGCTGCAGGCGCTCCGCTACACGAACTACCGCGCGCTGACGACGTACGAGCGCACGGGCATCCCGGGCCCGGAGGGCTCCGTCGCCAAGCTGCGCTGGTCGGAGCAGAACCAGCGGCTGACGAAGCTCGGCCGCGAGCTGCTCGGCCCGGAAGGCCTGCTCGACGACGGCTGGTGGCACTACCAGCAGCTGCGCAGCCGCGGCAACACGATCGAGGCCGGCACCTCGGAGGTGCTGCGCAACAT
>Ga0335070_10009653_pt1 | contig 11290 bp, 6 predicted proteins | sample Lox_Sample_13_FD_206722 | JGI IMG/M metagenome (GOLD analysis project Ga0335070, IMG submission 206722) | Soil microbial communities from Loxahatchee National Wildlife Refuge, Florida, United States - Lox_Sample_1.3 | ecosystem: Environmental > Terrestrial > Soil > Wetlands | place: USA: Florida... | reverse complement strand
GCGAAACCAACACGGCAAACAACAATTTCACATGTCCCATTCTGGTTCACGTAGGTGTTCCCGGCGACGTGTCCAGCACGACTATTGGAAAATACGACGGAACAACCAACATGAAAGACGTCGCCTACATGATTATGCTGTTCAACGCCAAGCCAAACTCACCCAATTGGAACCCTAACGCGGACGTCAACAACGACGGCGTCGTCAACATGAAGGACATAGCCATAGCCATTGCCTACTTCAACAAACATGAATAAGCGTCAAGAGAAGAAGCCCCACTGGACACGTGATATTTTGCCCCAAAAACGCACCCTTTGTTGAAGCTCTTCCTCCAAGTCGCAAGACTGAAATGCGCGCGTAGCCCATTATCCTTTTGATGATAAAGACACCCGAAACACTCCGCAAAAAGCTCTTTTTGATGAAGCTAAGCCTCGCAAAAACTGTAGGCATAACGGAAGGTGTGCGAGTCCTTGATGTCGGTTGTGGACAGGGCACATTCACCGTTTGCGTTGCAAGACTCGTGGGAAAAACTGGCAAAGTTGTCGCAGTCGACGTCAGTAATGAAAACCTGGAAGAAATGAACCAAAACCTGCAGAGATACGACGTCAAGCGACGAGTCGAATTTCTGAAAACCGATGCAACCAACCTGCCCACCTTGATTGCTCGAGACAGTTTTGACATGGCCGTGAGCTACAGGCTGATAGAAGAACTGAAACACCCCAAACAACTGCCAAAAGTGATCTCGGCCATTGTCCAGGTGGTCCGGCAGAATGGAACGGTTGCGATGATAGAATTGAATACGGAAACGAATAGCATCGCCGAAGAGAACCTGATCAGCCTTCACAGAGACATTGGCGACGACTTCTTCCCGCCACAAACAACCATCCTTCGCTGTATGAAGCGGGCAGGTTTGACGGATATCAATGTCAAAACGGTGTCAACGAACATCTCGTACTCGGGTGAGGTGTTCCTGAGAAGCAACATCAGCCAAGACGAAATTTGGCCAGAGTTCAAAGAAAAAATAATCAAGCAACTATGGCCTTCAGTGAAAAAACACGGAATGAAATATCCCCCAATCAAAGTTTTTTCAGGGCAAAAGCGTAGAGTCACCAGCTGAGATTCTCGAGTTTGGGGAAAGAATTCAATATCAACCACATGAATATGTTGCCATTTCACATGGTTTTCAGTTTCGATTCGCGCGCGGCAGTTCTATTGTTTTTCTCCTTTCATATGAAAACGCGGACAAAGTGCTTCCAGTTCGTCATTAACTTGAGAACGTGCGCGCTATCTTTAACTAGTGATAAAGCGTTGGTTTTTGCTGGTCTGAAATGGACATTGTTAACAGTCCTGAGGTTTCGAGACCGCTTGCATGGTTCTACATAGGAACGGCTACGCTAGTGGCTGCTTTAGCCTTGTTCATCGTCTACATGTACTCACAGAAACCAATTCTTGTGGGTCTTCTGGGTTTAGTTGTCATCATCGTTGTGGAGATCATAATCGTCTCAATAACAGTTTCAATATACACGACGCGGTACACATTGACACAGAACAATTTGATTCTGAGAGCGTCCATATTCATCGGTGGCACGAAAAAGATCCCCTTGAACACGATAGAAGCAACCGAAAAATCGCTCATTCCCTTCGGCATCAGGCTTTTCGGCGCAAGCGGCTACGGCGGATACTGCTATTTCCCCACCATCGGCAAGGCGTTTGTGGTGATAACCAATTTCAAGGATGGTGTACTGATAAGAGCCAAACAGGGAATCTACCTCATCACTCCTAAAAACCCTGACGAGTTCATCGAATCCATCAAAAGGACGGGAAAACCAGACAAAGCGTGAAGCCAACGTTGATCTGACGCGTGCGCCGAACGTATGAGCGTATTCTAAAAATCACTAAGCAATCTTTATATCCAAAATACCGCCTCTGAAACCAAATCTGAAGGAAGCTGGAAACGTTTGTTAATGGCCCGTAACAGCCGGAACACGGCATCGATCTGTTCAGCTTCGCAGACCGGCAAAAACCGAGGGCGTGTTGAACAATGCCATTGAGAACCGTCAAGAAAGACACGTCAAATTCACTCTCACTGGAATGGATACTCCAGATCAAGAAGTACAAGCTTGAATTGGACAAGAACAGGTGCACTGGCTGCGTAATCTGCAGCCTGGCTTGTCCTAAAGAAGCAATCAAAACCGAAAGACTCCCGAAACATCAAGGGGAGAAGGCACGCAAGCCCAAAGTGGATGTGGACCTCTCCAAATGCAACTTCTGCGGCATATGCGACATACTCTGCCCGTACGGAGCAATCAAACTGTCCATTGATGGACAACACGTGCTATCGGTCGTGGACAAGAAGAGCTTCCCAACCCTTACCCGCGACATCCAAACCAACTCCAAGAAGTTTCCCGCAAACCCTAAACAGGCCGAAGAAGCGTGTCCTCTCAAACTCATCACCGCCTCATACTCAACGACCGATGGAAAAACGGTACAGGACCTCGCCTCGTTGCTTGAGCCCCAACGCAGCTGGGTCAGCCTCAACGTCAAAATCGACAAAGAACACTGCCCTTGCTGCACCGTGTGCGAATCAAAACTTCCGCAAGGAGCCGTTCAAGTACGGAAGTTTCTCTCCGGAAAAATCACGATCAACCAGCCAAAATGCCCCCAAGGCTGCACAGACTGCCTAGACGTCTGCCCCATCACGGGTGCGCTGTACCTATCCGACCAGGACGGCAAGGTGCACACCAACGAAACGTTCTGCGTATACTGTGGAGCATGCAAGATGGTCTGCCCGGTCGACGGAGCCTTGGAGCTTAAACGAACCCGCATCAACCACTCACCGGTGCGTTCAGGAGCTTGGAACAAAGCTCTCGAGCGCCTTACCTCACCCATCGACATGACGAAAGAACTGAAAACCAAGGGTTCTCTGAGGGCAAGAGAATCAGTGAAGAGAAGGATGAGATTGGAGGAGGAGCAAGTTGCCTAGGAAAACCAGTCGAAAGAAACCTGCCACCGCAAAGAAGCCCAGAAAACGAGCAGAGAAAAAGAAGGCGTTGCCAAAACTTGAAGGTCCGCGCATAGGCGTGTTCGTCTGCCAATGCGGTTCAAACATATCGTCAGTGATAGACGTTGACGCTTTGACGAAGTACGCTCAGACTCTGCCAAACGTCGTACACGCTGAAAACATGAACTACCCGTGCAGCCATCAGGGCCAGGAAAAGGTAAAGGCGGCGATCAAGAACAACAAACTCGACCGGGTCGTGGTAGCCGGTTGCTCGCCTAGACTCTACGAACCCACCTTCCAGACCTGTGTTTCACAAGCCGATCTGAACCCATGGCTTTTCGAGATGGCCAACATCCGAGAATTCGCTTCCTACGTCCACAAGAACGCGCCCGCAGAAGCCAACGAAAAAGCAAGAGACACGCTCAGGATGGCCGTTGCCAAAGCAAGGCTCCTTGAACCATTGAAACCTCTGGAACTTCCGATGACGAAGAAAGTCATGGTTCTCGGCGGAGGAATATCGGGCATCAACGCTGCCTTGGATCTGGCAGACATGGGGTTCAAAGTCTACGTGGTTGAAAAGACCGAAACAATCGGCGGGTACATGGCGCTCCTCGATAAGACCTTTCCAACCCTCGACTGCAGCATCTGCATCGAAGGACCCAAAATGGTCGATGTCAGCAGACATCCTAACATCGAGATAATCTCTTACGCGGAGGTCTTGAAAGTCGACGGAAACGTCGGCAACTTCAAAGTGAGAGTCCGCAAAAACCCCAGGTACGTGATCGCAGCAAACTGCACTGGCTGCGGTGAATGTCGAGACGCATGTCCGATAGAATACCCGAACTACGCCGACATGTACCTCGGCGTGAGAAAAGCCATTTCGCCTCCGTACGGACAGGCTGTTCCGCTCACTCACACGATCAATCGTGATTACTGCATCGAATGCTTCAAGTGCGTTGACGCGTGCGGCGCTCGTGAAGCGATAAACTTTGATCAGAAACCAGAAGAAGTCGAATTGAACGTCGGGGCTATAATCGTCAGCATCGGCTACGACATGTACAACCCCAAAGATTTGGAATGGACAGGCTACGGCAAATACACCAACGTGTTCACCGCCCTAGAGTTTGAGAGACTCATACTGGCAGCAGGACCCACGGGCGGCAAGGTCGTCCGCGCCTCCGACGGTGAAAAACCCCACTCAATAGCCTTTATCCAATGCGTCGGCTCACGCGATGTCAACCACTACGAGTACTGCTCCAGCTTCTGCTGCATGTACACCCTCAAACACGCCGTCATGCTCAAAGAAAAATACAGAGACGCAATCGAAGTCTACGTTTTCTTCAACGACATGAGAAGCAACTTCAAAGGCTACGAAGAATTCTACAACAGAGCCAAAAAAGGCGGGGTAAAGTTCGTTAGAGTCAAACTTGAAAACCGACGGATAACCGAAGACCCGAAGACCAACAACCTAACGGTCTGTGGCGAAACCGAAGAAGGGCAACCCGTGTCCGCGAACGTGGAAATGGTCGTGCTAGCAAACGCCGCTATACCGCAAACAACAGCGAATGAGCTTTCGAGGCTACTGGGCATCTCTCTGGGCAAAGACGGTTTCTTCGTCGAATGCCAACCCAAAATCAGACCCACCGACACGGCAGTTCCAGGAATATTCCTTTCAGGAGCATGTCAGGGACTCAAAGACATTCCTTACTGCGTCGCCCAAGGCAGTGCCGCTGCCGCTCAAGCAGCATCAGTCCTAAGCAAGGACTCATGGAGCGTGGAACCCATCGTAGCCAAAGTCAACGAAGACCTGTGCAGCGGTTGCAGAGTGTGCGAATCGGCCTGCGGTTATAAGGCAATCAACGTCGAAAAAGTCGGCGAAAAATCAATCGCCAAAGTCGCGGAAGGGCTCTGTCGCGGATGCGGAATATGCAGTTCAGCTTGTCCAATGGACGCCGTAACGATGCCGAACTACTCTGACAAGCAGATCGTTGCCCAGATCGAAGCCGTCATGGAGAAAAAGGTGAAGAGCAAATGACCGAACAGGCAGCAGTAGTTCAAACACCGCAAAAAACCGAGGAGCTTCGCATCGGCGTGTACATCTGCTACTGCGGTCTCAACATAGCTGGAACGGTTGACGTTGAAGCCGTGGCTGATTACGCACGCACACTTCCAGACGTCGTCTACGTCAAGACCAACCGTTACACGTGTGGGGACCCTGGGCAAGAAGAGATCAGGAAAGGCGTTAGAGAGCACAACCTGAACCGGGTCGTCGTTGCCGCGTGTTCACCGAGAATGCACGAACCCACTTTTCGAAGAACGGTCTCGGAAGCCGGTTTGAACCAGTTCTTGTTTGAAATGGCCAACATCCGTGAATTCGCTTCATGGTGCCATCAAAGCACGCCCAAAGAAGCGACTGAGAAAGCCAAAGAAATAGTGAAAATGGCCGTTGCCAAGGTCAGGTTTCTTGAACCATTAGACGTCATAGAGGTCCCTGTAACGAACAGAGCTTTAGTCGTCGGCGCAGGAGTGGCTGGCGCGAGCGTAGCGGTGGACCTCGCAGACATGGGCTACCAAGTCTATCTTGTGGATCGCGCAGAAATGATCGGAGGACACATGGCTCAGCTCGGCAAGACTTTCCCCGTGTTCGAATGCTCAAACTGCCCGCAACAGATACACTGTCCAAGGTTCTCATGTGTAGCCACGAGAATAGGCGCCGCAGCCGTTAACCCGAAGATCAACCTTCTGGCTTACTCAGACGTGAAACACGTTGAAGGCGTGATCGGAAGCTACAAGGTCACTGTGGAAAGAAAGCCCAGGTTCGTCGATGAAAACAAATGCACAAGCTGCGGCAAGTGCTCCGAGGTTTGCCCGGTCGAAACGCCCAACAAGTTTGACGCAGGAATCAAAAGGCGAAAAGCAATCTACATTCCCTTTCCCAACGCCACCCCCAGCACGTACACGATAGACAAAGAAACGTGCCTCTACTTCAAAGACCGAAGCTGCAAGAAATGTCAGGAAATCTGTCCCGAAGGCGCGGTGGACTTTGAACAAAAGCCAGTTGAAGAGAAGCTTGAAGTCGGATGTCTGGTCGTTGCCACGGGCTACGAAATATACGAGCCAAACGACCTCGCAAACTACGGGTTCGGCAAGAGCAAGAACATCGTCACGGCGTTGCAGCTCGAGAGGATAATCGACTCCAACACTCAGGTTCTCGGAGAACTCTACAAACCGTCAGACGGGACGATGCCCGAGAGTCTCACGTACATACAATGCGTCGGTTCAAGGGACATCAACAAATTCGAATACTGCTCAGGCTTCTGCTGCATGCTCACACTCAAGAGCGCCGTGTTCCTCAAAGAAAAATACGGCGACAAACTGAAAATCAACGTGCTCTACACCGACATGCGAGCCAACAGAAAAGGCTACGAAGAACTGTTCCTAAAGGCCCAGCAGTTGGGAGTCAAATTCATACGCGTCACTCTGACAAACAGAAACGTCACCGAGGATCCGCAGACCAAAAAACTCACCGTCCGCGCAGAAAAAGAGAACGGCGAACCCGTTGAAGTGACGAGCGACATGGTCGTGCTCGCCACAGCTGCAATACCAAGCAAAGGCTCGGAAGAGGTTGCGAGACTGTTCAACATCAGTCGAGACGGCGACGGCTACTTCATGGAAAGCCACCCGAAACTCAAACCCATCGACACCCCAGCAGACGGCGTCTTCGTGGCTGGCGGCTGCCAAGCACCCAAAGACGTTCCATACAGCGTGTCCCAGGGAATGGGAGCAGCCTCAAGAGCAGCGACGATACTATCACAGCCAAAATGGAAGATCCAACCGATCGTTGCAGTCGTTGATCCATCAAAGTGTCGAAACACAAAAGTCAAGTGTGGACTGTGCGCCAAAGCCTGCCCCTACGGAGCAATTCGCGCGCCCGAAGGTCAGGTGGCGGAACCTATAAGTGCAATGTGCCATGGATGCGGCACGTGTGTCGCAGAATGCCCAAGCGGTGCTCTTACTCAGAAGCACTTCACAGACGTTCAGATAATGTCACAGATACGAGCCGCCCTCGAAACGAACCCCGAAGAAAAAATACTTGCTTTCCTGTGCAACTGGTGCAGCTATGCAGGTGCGGACCTCGCGGGCATCAGCAGGTTCGATTATCCACCGATAATAAGGCCCATCAGGGTGATGTGCTCGGGAAGAGTTGACCGCAGCTTCGTGCTCGAAGCGCTGAGACTCGGCGCAGGTATGGTTCTCGTGGGCGCGTGCCACCTTCCCTACGACTGTCACTACATCAGCGGCAACTACAAGATGAAAGCCAGAATGGATGCTCTCGCACCGATGCTGCAGAAACTCGGCATGAGTCCCGAACGACTGCGCGTCGAGTACGTTTCAGCTGCCGAGGGCATCAAATTTGCCGAGCTAATCAAGGAAATGGCGGCTCAGATGAACGCGTTAGGCAAAGAAAAAATCAAGGCTGAAAACGCCAAACTGCACCCGATACTCGAGAACATGCTCAAACGAAAAGAACAAAAGTGAAAAGGGCACGCCACATTCTCCTTTTCGGTGTGCTCCTAGCGTTTTTGGAATGTCAGTCTTGGACATTATCTTGCTTTGGTAGTGCTATCTCTTCTTTTCGCAGATAAATCAGCAGATTTCCTGCCAAGGGTGCGGCGAAAAGAGGAAGAAAATAATAGAGTATTGATTGCCACAACACCGGTAAAGGCTGAACCAACGACACTATGAAAACACCCGCACCCGACAAGGTACAGAACATTGCCGACGCTATTGCCCCGTTTTGACTCTTTCTGCTGTATATGAACACAGCTGCCAGTGCCCCAAATACAAGTCCTGAAAATGAAAAGACCGTGATTAACTCATCAAAAACAAACCACTGCTGAGCAACGAATTGAGGATACCATCTGTAAACGCCCTGCAAAGCCGATAACGAAAGGATGAAAAAGATCAACGAACCAGCCGTGGCTACGATCATCAGCCCAACTGCAACCCTCGTGTAAACAGTCGTGGCACTTGGCTTAAGCCCATGTCCACAGTAGGCGCAATAGATCGCATCAGCCGACACTGGCCTACCGCACTTCGGACATCGCGCAGACATGACAATAGATCTGTACGTGTCGAGATAAAGATTTGCGCAAGTTTTATCAAATTCTGCCCAGAAGTGTTCACGGTAGGGGTTTGGATCAGTGAAAGGTAGCGGGTTTGCAGGAGCCTTTCTAATAGTCATTCTTGGAGCGCTGGTCGTTTCTGGAGTGAAAGGCTCAGATGTGCCCGCCTTCGATCTTGTGGCTGACCATCATGTTGCTGCACTCAACTCCAACCTACCCTACGTAGCTGGTTTCCACGTGATCGCTGACGATCTGAGCACACGAGAGACTACCAATGCCACTGAGGTTACGATCAATTTTCTAACCACCGAATCTGGATATTTCCCATCTGATTCTTGGATTGGCGGCGGAATGTTCGTTCAGGCTCAAGATCACGTTTTTCGAAACGTAGATTACGGATTTTACATGATGGCCGTGCTCGACGCCGCCGGCAATTTATTCATCGATTTGGGGTTGCATCAAACGGAGGAGATGACACCGCCGATTCATACATCTATGTCGACTCTTGTTTACGCTTACACTTGGCAAATCAGCGGAATTGACAGGTCGATGCCGATCACATTGGTGCAGAGTTGGGTCGACGGCGGTTTGGTGGAGTATTCTATCTCAGTCTCTGGAAGCATTGAAACGCTGACGCAAGTGAACGTGTCTGCTATGCCTAGCTGTCAAAACATCATACCGAGGTTCTATGCGGGAAACGTGGTCATCGATCCTTTTCCTTACAGCCGATACATCAATTATTTCCAGTTCGGTGTCATTAGCAGCGAAATCCTATCTGACACTCATTGGCGCGTGGACGTGAAAGATCCTGAGCTGCTCACGCAAACAGGCTGGACGCTTGTTGACAAGGCATGGTCACTTCAGGGCGACCACTCATACCTCGATCATGACCTTATGTGGGGAGGCGCAGCGTACACCGGCGTGGAGGCACAATACTATCAAGATCCTTTGCCGAACCCCTACGAGATCATTTTCTCTCACGATACGCACGCCCTGGCATCGGGCACCGTTCTTTGGGACGTCAGTGGAACCAGCAAGAATGAAACCGAGTCCTACGCGACTGAAAATCAAGACCTGGTCACGATCACGCGGCGTTTTCTCCCAGCCATAGCAGCGGTATTGGGGACGATGTGGCTTGTTGCCTTTTTGCTAGTTAGACGAAAACGAATGAAAGCATACGGACCTTAGCCAACATGTAAGCGTGAATCCCCGCGTCCTTCGAGGGTGGGACGAAAGCGACAGTTTATGGCGCGCGCTAGGTTTCAACCGATCTTCGTCTGACTCTCTTTGTCTTCCCAATAGGCCCTTGTTCGCAAGTACTGAATTTTTGCCTTCAAGAGATCCATGTAGAACTCGTCTTCCTTCGTGTGCATTTTACCAAGGATTCTCGAAGCTGTCTCAGGACCAACCCCTTTGACTTCCATGGCCACGATGGCTTTTTTCCCGTAGCTCAGCGCCAAGTCGGCCTCGCGTCTCGCATGCGTGAGTTCTTTCAATTCTTCCTCGGTGACTTCTTTGCCCTCGTGCCTCTTTTTCCAAGTGTCGCGCAGATGATTCAGATCTTGGCTTGGATAGAGAACTGCAAGGAGTCTCGACCCGCATTTCTGGCATGCAGGTTGGTCAGCGAGATTTCTCACCTTCTCTTCGAGGGACCAGTCGCCGCAGGACATGCAGAAAACCTTCACGGTTCGGGCTTCAATTGCCTTTTTCATTCTGTCGATGTTGCTCAACAGTAACCGTTCGGGTGCCATCAACTCGGACATGTCTGAATACTTGAACAAAATGTGATAGGCCAGCGGCGTGGGTTTGTCAACACTGCAGAAAGTGCTGACCCTTATTTTGCCGCATCCGACTTGACGCAATATTTCTTTGGCTCTCTTCATATCGACTTTTTCGACCATTGCTTCCCGCAAGGTCTCGTCATAAATGGGTGTTCTGTCGAATCTGCCGGGAAGATGGCTCAGTCTCTCGTAGCTCATTGTTTTCCCGCGTGGCAGCGCTCCAAATCTTTCGGCCACGAACTTCATTTTGTAGGAGAATGGAAACTTGGCGTCCATGTAGTCTTGGAAAGCTTTGTCCGCTTCCTCCCCTGTCAAGTCGAACAGCCTTGACGTGATCCTCGTCACTTCTGGGGCTGTCATTTTTCTGGGTGTTTCGATCAGTATGCGGTAACCGTCATTCCACCAACCCACTATCATTTCTTCTTTTGAAAGAACGGCGTCGAAAATGCTGCCTAGTGTACGGTTCACGAGTTCGCCAAATGAAGCGTGAACTATCAAGTACTTGTCAAACGATTCTACAACTATGTGGTTGTTTGTCGGTAAGGGAGCTCCAGTCCTCAGTTGTTCCTCGACTTCTTTCACGGTGTCGAGCAAATCTTTCTTGTCGGTTGCGAATCTCGGAGCAAGTGCTTCTGCAGTTGCCTCGGCGCCTGGAGTTTTATGAAGTTGCTCTGCGATCCGTTCACGTAACTTTCCGGTTTCGTTGGCCAAGTCAAATGGAACGGGAAGCATTTCGCCGTCCCATCCTGGAATAGCAGCCATGGGGTCCTCTGAGGGAACAACGTAGACGTTGCCTGTTTCTTCTTCTATCTGGACTATCCTCCAGACTCTACCTCTGACGATGATGTTTAACCCCACTCGGGCTTTCAATGCCATGAACTCGTCGCCTAGAGTTCCTATTTTTCTGTCAGAAATCACGTTAATGATGGGATAGCGTACCTCGTCAGGTATCATAGACAGATTCCCGTAGTAGTAGCTCCTCGTTTTTCGGTTCATCTTCAGGACTTTACCTTCTTCCTCAACCCTTATGTTGCCTAGACGAGCTAAAAAATCTACCAGGTCCAAGAAATTTTCATATGAGAAATCCTTATAGGCGTACGCCTGCTTAACCATCGTTAGCAGATCTTCTGACTTCACAACGTTCCTGTCCATTACCGCTCCGGCAACTTGGTGCGCCAGTACATCCAGCGCGTTTTCGTGAATCACCACAGGTTCAAGTCTGTTCTTGTACGCGTTTTTTACAGCCGCGATTGATTCTAGTGTGTCATCCGGGAAAGCCGTTATTATCAGTCCCTCTGAGAACGTGTCAAGACGATGACCACTTCGCCCCACTCTCTGTATCAGACTGTCGACCTGCCTCGGAGAAAGGTATTGGATCACAA
>Ga0335070_10009652_pt1 | contig 11290 bp, 8 predicted proteins | sample Lox_Sample_13_FD_206722 | JGI IMG/M metagenome (GOLD analysis project Ga0335070, IMG submission 206722) | Soil microbial communities from Loxahatchee National Wildlife Refuge, Florida, United States - Lox_Sample_1.3 | ecosystem: Environmental > Terrestrial > Soil > Wetlands | place: USA: Florida... | reverse complement strand
TCTGAGGCCCGGAACAGATAATGCCCAGTATGTCAAGATTTTTAGAAAAATAATATGCCCCCTATCCATGAAGTTCAAGCCTGACCTGGTGTTGATTTCAGCAGGATTTGATCCTTATTACAAGGACCCTTTAGGTGGTATGAAAGTAACACCCGACGGTTTTGCCTGTATGACCAGGATGCTGATGGATATTGCAGATAAATGCTGTGGGGGAAAAGTGGTTGTAACCCTGGAAGGAGGATACCACCTTACTGGTCTGGCAGAGTCGATAAAATCTGTGCTTAAAGAAATGTGTGATGGCACTCATGTATCAGATGATGTACTTGCCCGCGTTGAACAGGAGGCAAGTAGCAATATAGATCCGGTGATAAAGAGAGTTATTGATCAGGCGAATCCCATCTGGCGGCTGTTTTAAAGTGTGTAATTAAGGAGATGGAATTGAAGATTACAAAAGATGAAGTGGAGTATGTTGCTCATCTGGCAAGGCTTGATTTCAGTGAAGAAGAAAAGGCAAAATTCACTTCGCAGCTAAATGATATCCTTATGTATATGGAGATGTTGAATCAGGTGGATACAGCAGGAGTCGAACCGGTAAGCCATGCAATTTCTCTGCAGAACGCTTTCAGAGATGACGTTGTCATAGAATCCCTCAGCCAGGAACTTTCCCTATCCAATGCCCCCGAGGCACGTGGCCCCTTTTTCCGTGTACCGAAAGTTATAGAGTAGCATAAAGCGTATGGAACTCAATCAGTTAACGATTCACGAGTTGCAGAAACTGATCAGGTCGGAAGAAGTTTCTTCGTCTGATATAGTCAAGTCCGTGTTCGATAGGATTGATGCTGTAGAAGGTAGCGTCCATGCATATATTACCGTCATGAAGGAGTATGCATTCGAGGAGGCGGCAAAGGCCGACCAATTTATTAAGACGGGAGACATCAAACCCTTAACTGGCATACCTGTTGCCCTTAAGGATATCGTATGTACGAAGGGTTTTTTGACAACATGCGGATCCCACATCCTGCATAATTATATCCCGCCGTATAATGCGACCGTGGTGGAAAAATTAAAAGAAGCAGGTGCGGTATTTACCGGGAAGACCAACATGGATGAGTTCGCCATGGGTTCATCAACTGAGACCTCTTATTTTGGGATTACGAGAAACCCCTGGGACCTGGAGAGAATCCCGGGCGGGTCGAGCGGCGGTTCTGCGGCGGCTGTCGCTGCCGATGAGTGTATCGCCTCTATCGGGTCCGATACAGGCGGCTCTATCAGGCAGCCAGCGGCGCTATGCGGCGTCGTCGGGTTAAAACCCACCTATGGCAGGGTGTCACGTTATGGACTTATCGCCTTTGCCTCATCCCTGGATCAGATCGGTCCTTTCACCAAGGATGTGGAAGATTGTGCTATCATGATGAATGCTATTGCCGGTTACGACCCAAGGGAATCGACTTCAGTTTCCATGGATGTGCCCGACTACCGGGAATTTGTCTCACGGGGTATTAACGGCTGGAGGGTTGGTATTCCGAAGGAGTACTTTATAGAAGGGATAGACCCGGAAGTCATGGATGCAATGAAGAGAAGTATTTCAGCTATTGAGAAGGACGGGGCTGAGTGCATTGAGATATCCCTTCCCCATACGAAGTACTGTCTGGCTGTTTATTATATCATTGCTCCCGCGGAGGCGAGCTCCAATCTGGCCCGCTATGACGGTGTGAAATACGGCTTCCGGTCTCAGGACGGCAGGGATCTCCTGGATATGTACAAAAAAACACGCTCGGCGGGTTTCGGCGCTGAGGTGAAAAGGCGGATAATGATCGGGACGTACGCGCTGTCTTCAGGCTATTACGATGCCTACTATAAGAAGGCGTCCCAGGTGCGGGCGCTGATCAAACGGGATTTTGAGGAGGCCTTCAAACAATGTGACGTGATCCTTACTCCGACATCCCCCACCCCGGCCTTTAAAATCGGCGAGAAAATGGACGATCCTCTCCAGATGTATCTTTCCGACATTTTCACCATATCAACAAACCTGGCGGGGATACCGGGGATATCGGTGCCATGCGGATTTACAAAAGATGGTCTGCCTATCGGCGCGCAGTTTCTGGCGGGACACTTTGAAGAAGGCAAGTTGATCCAGGCGGCATCTGCTTTTGAAAGGCACACAAACCCTGAAAAAAGGAGACCGGCACTCTGATGGCGTATGAACCAGTCATAGGGCTGGAAGTTCATGCCCAGCTCCTGACAAAATCAAAAATTTTCTGCAGCTGCTCGACTAAGTTTGGGGCTGATCCCAACACGCATACCTGTCCCATTTGCATGGGGATGCCGGGGGTACTGCCCGTTTTGAATAAGACAGTGGTCGAGTATACGATGAAAATGGCCCTGGCGACGAACTGCAGGATCAACGAATCATGTAATTTTGCGAGAAAAAACTATTTCTATCCTGACCTCCCCAAGGGATATCAGATTTCCCAGTATGCACAGCCACTGTCAGAACATGGGTATGTGGACATTGGACTGGACGGCGGGAAGAAGAGGATAGGCATTACCCGGATCCACATGGAGGAAGACGCGGGGAAGCTTCTGCACGATGAGCATCTGCCGTCGAGTTATGTCGATCTGAATCGTACAGGAGTACCGCTGATCGAAATTGTCAGTGAGCCGGATATGAGGAGTGCCGAGGAGGCAGCTGCCTATCTCAGGAGACTCCATGAAATACTGGTCTATCTGGAGATCTGCGACGGCAATATGGAAGAGGGAAGTTTCCGCTGTGATGCCAATGTATCCCTCCGACCCAAAGGTGAAAAGGCCTTTGGCACGCGGACAGAACTGAAAAATATGAACTCTTTCAGGAACGTCCAGCGAGCCTTGGAGTATGAGATCAGACGGCAGCAGTACATCCTTGAGAATGGTCAGGAAGTGATCCAGGAAACCAGACTGTGGGATGATTCACAGGGGGTTACGCAATCCATGCGGGGCAAGGAAGAGGCTCACGATTACCGTTATTTCCCCGATCCCGACCTTGTTCCCATTGTAATTGATCATGAATGGATAAAGGATGTAAAAATCAGCCTGCCTGAATTGCCCCTGGAGAAACGGGAAAGATTTATCAGAGACTATCAGATACCGCCATATGACGCTGGGGTATTGACGTCAAGCCGAGCCCTTGCCGAGTACTTCGAAGAAGTGGCGACGCTTTCCGGGAAACCGAAAATTGCCAGCAACTGGGTCATGGGGGATGTTCTCCGATTTCTCAATGAGGAAAAAAGGGACATCAGGGAATGTCCAATCTCGCCCAAGTCACTCGCGGAAATGATTCTCCTCATTGAAGACGGAACCATCAGCGGCAAGATGGCCAAGGATATTATTGTAGAGATGTACAGGACCGGTAAACCGCCCAAGATGATTATCGAAGAAAAGGACATGGTTCAGATCACCGATGAAAAAGCACTGGCAAAAACAATTGCCGATGTTATAGAGGCAAATCCGGCCCAGGTCCAGCAGTACCGTGGAGGGAAAGAAAAACTTTTCGGGTACTTTGTCGGCCAGGTTATGAAGGCTACCCAGGGTAAGGCCAACCCACAGCTCATTAATGAACTCCTGAAAAAGATGTTAGCAGGGAAATAAGCATCTCGCATAAATTACATGACTTCCGCTGACAATTTTCAGTTGTGTAAAAGTTCTCGAGAAGGTTAAAAACAAATAAAATGCAAAGCGACATCAGAACGGTATTCTGGGAGAACGATGAGGTAGTAATGATCGACCAGAATGCCCTTCCCAATGAAGAGCAATACCTGAGATTTACGGATTATAGAGATGTTGTCGCCGCCATCAAGGATATGACTATTCGCGGTGCACCGGCCATCGGCGTAGCCGCTGCCCTGGGGATTGCCCTCGGCACACTACAGCTTTCTCTCTCATCGAAAAAAGACCTGAAGGCAGCTTTCTATGAAATCTGCGAACAATTTTCCCGTACGCGCCCCACGGCAAGGAATCTCTTTTGGGCTATAGAGAGGATGAAAAGGCGCTTCGAAGAAGTACTGCCGCTGCATCCGGATCAGATAAAGAAGGCCCTTGTGGAGGAAGCTGTCCGCATCTGTGAGGAGGATATTGCCATCAACCGCAGGATCGGAGTCAATGGAAGATCACTGATCAGGGATGGCGATAGTATACTCACACACTGTAATGCCGGTGCGCTGGCAACGGCAGGTTGCGGGACGGCCCTCGGTGTGATCAAGGCCGCCTTCGAAGAAGGGAAAAAAATACATGTCTTTGTTGATGAAACAAGACCGGTCCTCCAAGGGGCCCGGCTGACGGCCTGGGAGCTCACGAAGGAGAATATTCTTGCCACACTGATAGCCGACAACATGGCCGGCTTCCTGATGAAACAGGGAAAAATCGACAAGATCATCGTCGGGGCGGACCGGATTGCTGCCAATGGCGATGCGGCGAACAAGATAGGCACATATTCAATCGCTGTACTGGCTAAAGAACATGGAATTCCCTTTTACGTGGCCGCACCGCTGTCAACTATAGATGTATCCATTCAGAGCGGTGATGAAATACCCATTGAGGAAAGAAATGGCGAAGAAATTACGACAATTCGGGGAGTAAAAGTGGCGCCCGAGGGAGTTAATGTCTATAATCCTGCCTTTGATGTTACGCCAAATCGCTATATAACTGCCATTATCACCGAGGCGGGAGTTGCCTTTCCCCCTTATCTGGAAAGCATAGCTAAATTAAAGAATTAATCTCTGTATGTTTCCCCCTGCTTGATTTATTCCTGCCGCCGTTTTATTATTTACATGAAAATTTATAAACACATGCAGCAAATTCTTCAGGATGGCATAAAAGATTGATAAAAAAATTAAGAGATCCAATGAGCGGCTTGACACACTTTATCGGTGCTATCCTTGCTGTTGCCGGTCTCGTCATACTGATTTGTAAATCCGTGAACCCGGTTAAGCCCTGGCACATTGTCTCATTCTCGGTATTCGGCACCGGCATGATCCTGCTTTATACGGCCAGCACTTTATATCACTGGCTGCCGCTTTCAGAAAATGGCATCCGGAACCTGCGAAAATTGGACCACATAATGATATTTATTCTGATTGCGGCCACGTACACCCCTGTATGCCTGATTCCGCTCCGGGGTCCATGGGGATGGAGTTTATTCGGCAGTGTCTGGGCGTTGGCTGTAATTGGGATGTTTCTCAAGTTATTCTGGATTCAGGCTCCACGCTGGTTCTCTACAACGATTTATGTAATAATGGGGTGGCTCGCTGTTGTCGGTGTTTGGCCGCTAATAAAGGCCCTGCACATGGGTGGATTCATCTGGGTTCTCTTGGGGGGATTATTCTATACAGTCGGCGCTGTCATCTATGCGGTCAAAATGCCGAACCCCTGGCCCAATGTATTCGGGTTTCATGAAATTTTTCATGTTTTTGTCATAATGGGAAGTGTTTCTCATTTCTGGGTGATGTATGGATATGTTGCCAAGTTCAGTTGATATATTATAATCGGCATGTTTTAAAGGTCACCTATAACCGGGATAATAGCAATTATACTCTTTGTGGAAAGAGAGATGTTTTTTAGACATCTTGTTTATATAAGTATATGAAGCGGAAACAAACGATCTTTGCGATAATAACAAAAGAGCGGATAATTAGATGCTTTAGCCTTTTTTTTGCTTTTGTTTTCATCGGGGTATTGCTCTACTGCCTGTACAGTTCTTTTTTGATAGGTAAGCGATTCTCGACAAGAAGGTGGAGCATACCGTCAAAAGTATTTTCCGACACCACGATCCTCTTTCCCGGCCAGAGGATCAACCGTGCCCTCTTTTTAAGCAAACTGCGTCGTCTCGAATATCGTGATGTCTGGCATGTCCCAGGGAAGAGCGGTGAAATGAGGATTCTGGGATCGGCCGTTGAATTGTATCTCCATGACCTGGAAATGCCTGATAAAAACCGCAAGGGCTTCCCCTTAAAAATTGCATTCCGGGATCAGGAAATTGAGGAAATAGTCCGTTATGACCGTAATGAAAAGCTGCCACTTCTTGAACTGGAGCCGGAAAAAATCATGCTGTTTTTCGGCCCGGAAAGGCAACAACGGCAGCTTGTTTCCATAGATCGAGTTCCTGAATATCTTATTCAAGCCGTTCTGACAGCAGAAGACAATAAATTCTATGAACATCATGGAATCAATCTTCAGTCCATTCTCCGGGCCTTATATGTCAATGTCCGGCACGGGACAATAAAACAGGGTGGGTCAACGCTGACCCAGCAATTGGCCAAGAGCTACTTCCTGACACCGGAGAGAACATTTATCAGGAAAAGCAAGGAACTGCTTATGGCCTTGATAATGGAGGTCATGTATAAGAAAAAAGAAATCCTTGAGATATACCTGAATGAAATTTATCTCGGCCAGAAGGGTTCCGTATCAATCAACGGTGTCGGTGAAGCCTCATTCTTCTATTTTGGGAAGCCTATTGATAGCCTTACACTGGCGGAGGCGGCAACTATCGCTGGTCTTATTAAAAGCCCCGGTCTATATTCTCCTTATATAAATATAACGAAGTGCAGGGATCAAAGAAACAAAGTCCTTCGTGATATGGAAAAGCTCGGTTACATCTCCCGGGAACAGATGGAGGTCGCCCTCTCGGCAACTATTAAAACTGTCGGATATACTGTGTACGGCAAAAAGGCACCCTACTTTGTCGACTATCTCTCAAAGCAGCTTCCCACACTGTACTCTGCCGAGGTTCTTTCATCGCAGGGACTCTCCATTTACACGACGCTGGATACGCAGGTCCAGGAGGCGGCGGAAAAAACTTTGGAAAAGGGATTGGCACGCCTGGAAAAGATGTATCCTTCCTTGATGCGTTCCAACCCGGAGCGGAAACTTCAAGGTGCCGTAATTGTGATGCAGCCGAAGACCGGTTGTATTCTTGCCATGGTCGGCGGCAGGGATTACAGCACAAGCCAGTTTAACAGGGTGTCACAGGCGCACCGTCAACCCGGCAGCGCATTTAAGCCATTTGTCTATTTGACGGGTCTGGATCAATTTACCCCGGCGACGGTGCTTTCCAATAGTCCGAAGCAGTATGAAGTTGAGGGGAAGGTATGGACGCCGCATAGCCTGGGGCCTGTTTCTGAAAATGGCATAAGAATGAGAGATGCTCTGGCAAGGTCAGATAATCTGGCAACGGTTGATCTGGCGATGAAAGTCGGTCTTGACCGAATCGTGAATACAGCAAATATATTTCAGTTTTCAACACCCATAAAGCCACAGCCATCCCTTGCGTTGGGTTCTTACGAAGTCGTTCCCCTCGAATTGGCAAGGGCTTACTGCACATTCGCTTCTGACGGCGTGGAACCCTATCCTCTGTCCTTAAAAACTCTTGTAGCTGAAAACGGGAATGTCCTGGAGCGAAGGCATATGACCATCAAGAACGTCATTTCTCCGGCAAAGGCTTATCTGATAAGCGATATGCTGAGGAGTGTGATCACTGAAGGGACGGGGAAATCGCTTAAAAGCAGGGGAATTTCTTTTCCTGTAGCGGGAAAGACAGGAACGACAAACGATTTCAGGGATGCCTGGTTTGTCGGATACACCCCGGACATCCTCGTACTGGTATGGGTGGGTTTTGATAACGGGGATACGTTATTTGTGGAAGGTGCCGTTGCGGCGCTGCCCATATGGGCTGACTTGGTGACTGCCATACCTCAATATGTCTCAGGTGGTTGGTTTATAATGCCTCCCGGCGTTGTCAAGAAGAAAATTTGTCCACAAAGCGGGTTATTAGCCGTAGAAAACGGGTGTCCTGGCCCCATTGAAGAGGTTTTCCTGATGGAAAATGTGCCTGTCGGATATTGTCAAATTCCAGAGCATCGCAAGTCAGGCGGAGCATTGAAGAAATTGTGGAAAAAATTGTGGAGGAAGTAGGAGATGAACAGTGAGACTGGTAAAAAATTGTTGTCATATTTTTTTTGTTTTATCCTTTCAGGATGCTCTATAATTTTTCCTGCACCATCGAAATACACATCAACCGCATCTCAAGATAAGAGAGTGGAAAAAAAGGAAGTGCCCGAAGAAAAGCCCCATTCCAGGGAAATGGCCTCTCTTCACTTAACAGAGCAGGGACAAATGCTCCTAGAAAGAGGTAAAATAGATGATGCAATCAATGTCCTGGAACGAGCTGTCAGTATATACGGCGCCAACGGGAAAAATTATTATTACCTTGCAGAAGCTTGGGTTAAGAAAGGCAATATAATGCAGGCAAAAGAATGGAATAGGCTAGCGGAGATGTATCTGGCCGGGGATCGCGAGTGGTCACAGCGAGCTTCTGAACAACGCGAGAGGATCAAGTCGCTTATCAGGTAATAACAACAAAGATTATTACAACACCAATGATTAAATGAATGAAAAAAATGGTTTTAGATGATAAAGTTTGATGTACTTGGTGGATAAAATCAGCTATAAATATGATGTATTTTTAAATAAAAGAGAATCGAATATTGTTTGATTAATAGTGATCCTATTTCAATATATGTATCTTACGGAGAAGTGATTATGAAAAATGCAAAACTGAGTATTAAACTGGTTGGTGGTTTTATGATAGTTGCTTGCCTGCTCCTTGTGGGTGGTTTTGCCGGTTGGTACAGTGTGACTCTATTAAGCGATGATCTTGCGGTAGTCAATGGTGTCAGGGTCCCCGCCATGAAGGGACTTGCTGTGATCAGCGAATCTCATGCAGCGATACAGGAAGGGGAACGCACACTGCTGATTCCGGAGTTTGTCAGGGACGATGGCGAGAAAGCTCAACAGATGAAGAATCTGGAGAAGGAGTGGAAAATTGCAGAACAGGGTTTTAAGGCGCTCGATCCCTTGCCCCGGACGCAGGAAGAGACGAGTATCTGGAACAATCTGAAGTCTGCGTGGGAAAACTGGCGGAAGGAACACAGCCAGGTGATTGATCTTGTTAATATGGGTAAACGGGAAGAAGCAGTCACACAATCTATGGGCAAAGTGAGGGAGGCTGCCAATAATGTTGAAAAATTACTTGGTGAAATGGTTTCCGTCAATATGAAGTTGGTGGAAGAAAAAAGTAAGGCTTCTGCATTCACTGTAAAATGGACGAAGATCGTGACTTCTGTAGGTACAGGCGTAGGCATTGTAGTGGCAATATTACTCGGGGTTTTCTTTGCCAATTACATCACAAGACCCATTAATCAAATCATTAAACGTCTTACTGAGAGTGCGGAACAGGTGTCTTCGGCATCCAGTCAGGTTTCATCTGCCAGCCAGGCGCTTGCCGAGGGTGCATCCAAACAGGCAGCAGCTGTTGAGGAAACATCTGCATCGCTCGAGGAGATGTCTTCCATGACGAAGCAGAATGCCGAGAATGCACAGCAGGCCAGTTCGCTGATGTCCAGTGATGCCAGGCAGAGTTACCGTGTAATTACCGATAAGATGACGTTGATGCAGGAAGTCATAAAAGCCAGTGTCAGTGCCAGTGAGGAGACCGCCAAGATCATCAAGACGATCGATGAAATTGCCTTTCAGACGAATCTGCTGGCTCTTAATGCCGCCGTCGAAGCGGCAAGGGCCGGTGAAATGGGCGCCAGCTTCGCGGTTGTGGCCGATGAAGTGCGGAACCTGGCGATGCGGTCGGCAGAAGCGGCAAAAAACACGGAGGATCTGATTGCCGACTCCACAGCGAAAATCCAGCAGGCGTCAATCTTGTTTGAAGAGATTAGCGGTGAGCTGTCCAGCAATCGTCAAATTGCCAGAAAGGTTACGGAGCTTGTTGGCGAGATCGCAGCGGCATCTCAGGAACAGGCCCAGGGTATCAATCAGATCAACAATGCTGTTGCTGAAATGGACAAAGTGGTTCAGCAGAATGCAACAAACGCGGAGGAATCTGCCAGTTCATCAGAGGAGATGAACGCCCAGGCAAGGCATTTGAGTCATGTCGTTGGGGATCTTACAAGGTTAGTCGGGGGAGATTCGAGCGGTATCTCAACCGTGAGAACAGAATCTGCTGGAAGACAAAAAGGATTCATCATGGATAAGAAGGAGAGTCTCAAATCCTTAAAGAAAGGTGCAACTGGCGCTCCATCACTTCCGATGCACAAAAAAATCGATTTTTAAAAATATCTTTATAACTATATTGTATCAGACATACTGAATTGCAAAGGTAAATAGATGTTTGAGAAGCGAAAACACTTTCAAGTCAATCCTGTTTAATTCATGTATCATTTGATATCAGAATGGTAAGCTTGCAGAGATTTTGCACGGCCGTGCTTCTGTCGGTTTGCTTTAATCCCCTTGGCGGCGGCAACGGCTGCCGCAATCGTCGTGATGTAAGGAATTTTGTATTTGATTGCGTTTTTCCGGATATAAGAGTCATCGTATTTTCCAAGCCTTCCATTAGGTGTGTTAATGACAAGTTGGATTTCCCCGTTTTTGATGCTATCGACTATGTTTGGACGGCCCTCATGCATCTTGAGGATAGGTTCTGCCTTAATGCCGTTTCGAAGGAGAAGCTGATATGTCCCCTCCGTGGATTTAATACTGAAGCCCAGTTTCTGAAAAGACTTTGCCACCTCGAGTACGCCTCCTTTGTCCTTGTCATCAACCGTGATCAGTACTATCCCCTCATTGGGAAGGATCTGCTGCGCCGCCTCCTCAGCCTTAAAGAAGGCAAGTCCGAAAGAGTCGGCAATCCCTAGAACTTCTCCGGTGGATCGCATTTCAGGCCCCAGCACCGGGTCTACTTCATGGAACATATTAAAGGGAAAAACAGCTTCCTTTACACCGAAGTGTTTGATCGACCTTTCTTTGATATCCAGTTCGGCGAGTTTCTTGCCGAGCATGATCTGAGTGGCAATGCGTGCCATGGAAATATTGCAGACTTTGGACACAAGGGGCACTGTTCTGGATGCCCTTGGGTTGGCCTCTAGGATGTAAACAACATCATTTGCAATGGCGTATTGTATATTCATGAGGCCCACTACACTGAATTCTATGGCTACCTTTTTTGTATATTCATAGATGGTATCGATATGACGCACAGGAATACTTATGGGTGGTATCACGCAGGCCGAATCGCCCGAATGGATGCCAGCAAGCTCGATGTGCTCCATTACTGCCGGCACGAAAGCGTCGGTCCCGTCGGAAATCGCGTCTGCCTCGGCCTCGATGGCATTCTCAAGAAATTTGTCGATGAGAATAGGGCGTTCCGGTGTCACTCCCACGGCGGCGGCCACATAGCGTTTGAGCATCTGTT
>Ga0335070_10009650_pt1 | contig 11292 bp, 11 predicted proteins | sample Lox_Sample_13_FD_206722 | JGI IMG/M metagenome (GOLD analysis project Ga0335070, IMG submission 206722) | Soil microbial communities from Loxahatchee National Wildlife Refuge, Florida, United States - Lox_Sample_1.3 | ecosystem: Environmental > Terrestrial > Soil > Wetlands | place: USA... | reverse complement strand
AAGGAAAATCAAATGTTCCACACCATCCCAAAAGCCATAAAAGAAAGAATGGCTTATTTAGAATCCCGTGATAAAGAGGACAGGTTAGCTGGAAAATCTCCTGCGGAAAGATTGAGGCAGGTTCCGCCTGAGACCGGGAAATTCTTAGCTTTGCTTGCTGCCAGTGCCCCGGAGGGAACTTATCTGGAAATCGGCACCAGTGGCGGCTATTCTACCATGTGGATTTCCTTAGCCTGCAAAGAGCTGGGAAGAAAGCTTATAACTTTCGAAGTGCTTGAGGAAAAAGTCAAAATAGCACGGGAGACATTTAAAACAGCCGGAATTGAGGATATTGTCGAGCTGGTATCCGGGGACGCCAAAAAATACCTGCAGAATTATAAGAACATTGGCTTCTGTTTTTTAGATGCGGAAAAAGATGATTATCTTGAATGCTATGAAAAAGTCGTTCCCAATTTGGTTCAAGGTGGAATACTGGTTGCGGATAACGCAATTAGCCACCAGGAAGTCTTAAAACCGATGGTGCAGAGAGTATTAAACGATATCCGCGTGGATGCTCTGATTGTGCCGATTGGAAGCGGGGTTCTGGTCTGCAGGAAAATTTGAGATGGTAGAGACGCATGGCCATGCGTCTCTACGGGCTGTATACTGATTAATTAATATGACTATTCATTTTTCTGTTATACATTCCGTCGTTATAATAATCTTAATGCTCTGCTGGCTGGTTTTTGCCGGAGTATTCTTTCTTCGTAAAAAACCCAAAACAGGCAGAACTCAAAAACGGGATCGCTCCTCTTTAATCGGGCTGTTCATCCAGATAATAGGATTTTTCATAGTCTGGGTCATGCGCCGTCCTATACCCAGTGATCTTCTGCCGTTCGGAAAGGTTGTCGAGACAATTCTGGCCATAGTGGCAATTGGGCTGGCAATCGGCTCGGTTTGGATGACTTCGGCTGCGGTTCTTGTCCTCAACAGACAGTGGAGTCTCGGTGCACAGCTTATCGAGGGCCACAGACTTGTGACCACCGGTCCGTATAAGCTCGTGCGTCATCCCATATATTCCGGGATGCTGGGGCTAATGCTGGCGACTGCCCTAGCACTCAGCCGCTGGATCGCCATCATTCCGGCTACCATCCTTTTTGTCGCAGGTGCCGTGATTCGGATAAGCAGCGAAGAAAAACTGTTACGCCAGTCCTTTGGGCAGGAATTCGAAGATTATGTGCGAAAAGTCCCCATGCTTATACCGCGCTGTTTCTTGAGGAAATCATCAGCTTCATAAAGAAGTTGGCCAAGATGACAAGATCCTTGCCTGAAAAATATGTTCGTACTTTGTTATGGATATTTCTGTTTATCTGTTTGACGATGAATAGTGAATCCTTACAGGCTGGCCCTCCTTTCGTCACTGATGATCCTGAACCGGTAGAACTACATCACTGGGAGGTCTATCTGGCATCTCTTGCCGTTTGGGACGAAACCGGCACCAGCGGCACCCTGCCTCATATCGAGGTCAATAACGGACTTGTCCGTAATCTGCAGGTACACGTTATACTACCTCTTGCTTTTCAGCATACGCCGGGGATGTCGGCACAGTACGGACTCGGCGATACGGAGTTCGGCCTCAAGTACAGGTTTATTGAGGAAACTAAGGATCAGCCTATGATCGGAACTTTCCCTCAGCTGGAGATACCCACCGGCAAAGCTTCAAGCGGCCTGGGAAGCGGGCATTTACAGATTTTCATCCCGGTCTGGCTTCAGAAAAGCTGGGCTTCCTGGACCAGCTACGGAGGAGGGGGCTTTCACACCAACCCGGGACAAGGAAACAGGAATTTCTGGCTATTCGGCTGGGAAATACAAAAAGACCTTAATAGCCATCTCACCTTAGGGGGCGAGTTATTCTACGTTACTCCACAGGCAATTGATACCGACGAACAGCTGAACTTCAACTTAGGTGGACAATATAATTTCAATCCGGGCAATCATCTTTTATTCTCAGCTGGAAAAAGCCTGCTTGGAAAAATCGACTGGATGTATTATCTTGCTTACCAGTGGACTTTCTGACGTCGGAATAGGCAGTCAGATTTGTGCTTTTAAGGGTTTGGGCATTTACTTTCGGGGTCTTTTATTACTTAATGAATATTCAGATCGAAGGGGGTGAAAATATGAGCATAAAAATCAGGATCTGTATCATCTCCATAATTATTATGATATTCTCTTTGTCTGCTACCATCTCAGTGGCTCAAACATATCAGGGCACAGACAAAGAAGATGACTCCTCTAACATCGACCATTCCGTATATGAAAAAGTAAAAAGTTTTATCGCCGAAAAGCAGAAACTGTTTGATCCGGACAGGTTCACGAGTAACATGGGGTATCTCTTGGGAGGTTTCCGGGGTTGCTCTTACGGGACTGACGATTCGCCATACAGGGATTCTCTGATAGAGATCTGCATGCAGGGCATCGAATCGAAATATCTTCGTCCCAGGGGTCAGATGATAGATCGATTAGATGTCGATGCTGACCTTTCCGATGGCGAGAATTTGCTGGAGGAGCTCCAAGCTTACTATCCTGAGGCAGCGGCCGGGATGTTCAGAAATTATCTTGACAGTCTCGGAGCCTCGATAGACTCGCTAAATCAGGCTTACCTCTACGTTCTGGAGCCGGAAACCTCCGGCACCTGGCGCCAGTTCGAGACCCTGTCATCCGACTTGCTGGACAATGCTATCGACGATTATGTGCAGGCAAACGGAGACGAGATCTATCAGATCAGGCTCATGGCAGTCGACTCAGGAGAAAAAGTACGGAAGCTGGGGGATGAATTGATCGCTTTTTTGTCAAACTATATCCGGACGACCGGAAAGCTCTTTTGATTTGACTTAAGGGAGGTGGCGTAAGTGTGCAAGAGATGAGAATCGAAACCAGGGTAAAACTTAACGACGGGATCGAGATGCCCATTTTTGGATTGGGCACATTTCAGACCCGGAGCGGCAGAGAGACCAAAGATGCCGTGCTGTATGCCTTGAAGGCTGGCTACAGGTTGATCGACACTGCGGCTGCTTATGGAAACGAAGAGGATGTTGGGGAAGCAGTGCGCCAAAGCGGTATATCCAGGGAAGAAATCTTCATCACCACCAAATTATGGAATACTGACCACGGTTTTGACAGGGCTCTGTCTGCATTCGATAAAAGCCGAAAAAAATTGGGCTTGACCTATGTCGATTTGTATCTGATTCACTGGCCCGAGGGGGGTCTGAGAAACGAGACCTGGAAAGCGCTGGAAAAACTGCTCAAGGATGGAAAATGCCGGGCAATTGGAGTCAGTAACTATACTATCAGACATCTTAAGGAACTTCTGATAAATTTACCTACAATCCCTGCTGTGAACCAGGTGGAATTTCACCCGTATCTTTATCAAAAAGAGCTTTTGGAATTCTGCAGGGAGCATAAGATTCAGCTCGAGGCATACAGCCCTCTCACCAAAGGCCGAAAGCTGACAGATCCGGGTCTTGTGAGGATCGCAGAAAAGTATTCCAAAACATCCGCCCAGATCCTTATCCGCTGGGTCCTGCAAAAAGGGGTTGCGGTCATACCAAAATCATCCAGAAAAGAAAGAATCGAGGAAAACGCCCGGGTATTTGATTTTGAAATTTCACCCGAAGATATGAAAACTCTTGATTCCTTCAATGAAGATTACCGCACCAGCTGGGACCCAACCGATGTCCCCTGAACGTCATTCTGAGCCCCCGTAGGAGCGAAGAATCTGCTTTCCTCGCGATTATTTGTAGCGTCCTCACTCCTGTGAGGACGGATTTACGTTGCCATAGGAATGACAACGCTACTCCATTTATTTTACCGCTCTATGGATTGCCGTTACACCGAAAAGCAGGCGCTTGAAAGTTACTTCACCAAAACCTGTCTGCCTGATGATCTCTGCGAATTCCTCTGCCGGGTAAAAACGGGGAATAGTGGATGAAAGATATATATAAGCTGATTTAGACCCGGAAATCAACTGCCCGATAGGCTTTACTGCCAGACTAATATAAACGTGAAATAATTTTCTGATTATTTTTGATTTCGGCTGGCTGGTCTCAACTGCTACGAACCTTCCTCCCGGTTTCAGAACCCGGTTTATCTCTTTAAGAGCCTGAATAAACTTTTCCCGGTCGAGATTTATATTGCGCACGGCAAAGGATATGGTAACCAGATCGAAGGTGTTATTCGGAAAAGGAAGATTATTTATGTCCGAGACGATGAAGGTGATTTCAGATGCCTCTTTCTTCACCATCGCCTTCTGAATCATAGGAAAAGAGAAATCGCAGGCAAATACCTTTGTCCCCTTTGGGGCAAGCCGCTTTAGATAAACAGCCATCTCGCCTGTGCCAGAGCAGACATCCAGCCACATATTTCCGTTTCCCCCGACTGCAATCTGAGAAGCTTTTTTTCTCCAGAGGATATCCATCCCAAAAGTCAGAATATGATTGACCAGCTCGTAGGTATCTGGAACCTCAGAGAATATTTTGCGGATACCTTCTTTCATGATGTTTAATTAATTGTAGTTGCTTGACATATCGAAAAATAATGAGTGACGAAGCAGTCAGAAATTAAACGTGCAAGGAAGTTTCACTCTTACACTCAGATGAGTATGTCTGACCTACCCTGTTTGTAAGGTTTAAATAACTCATCCAGACTATACTTTCCCGGACCAATCAGAATTAAACTCAGGAAAAGAATTCCATCCTCGATCGCATGCGAGGCTATGGCTAAGCCCTGCCCGTTACTCAGATGCATAGAGGTTGCAACAATCATATTTATTGTCATCATCACAGTGATCGGCCTGAAAAAGAAACCAGAGATCAGAAAAATCCCTCCGAAAAATTCCGTAAACGAGGACATAAATCCCCAGAAAACCGGCACGAAATGGATGCCGAAAATCTCCACGGTAGTGCCAATCTTTCCCCACATAGCCGGTCCGCCTGAGATTTTTGGATAGCCATGGAATATGAACATCACCCCTATTCCTATTCGAAGAACCAAAAGACCGATATCCCTATATCTGTTCAGAGATGTCCAGATCATTTTCCCTCCTTGAGTCTGAGAATTTTCAGTTTATACGAAATGCTTAATGAATAGTGCAACAATGTTTTCTTTATAAGCTCCTGGACCTGATCCAGCAAAAAACGGTGGAACAAGCATCTTGCCTGTTCCAATCGTAGTGCGACCCTTTTAGGGTCGCTATGCGAGGCTGATCCGCCGCAGGCGGACGCGTTACGAAGAGAACCTGAGCCCTAATGTGGCTGATCCATTCTGCCCAATGAATTGGGCAACTACAATCAAACTGCAAGGTAGCCGCAAGTTTAAGCTTGCGTGGTAAACTTACAACTATAAAGACACAGACTAATGTCTACGGCTACCCGGTATGGTCAGACAGGAATGTCTGACCTACCACAACTTTACCGGTCCTGCCTAGTCCGTTCTAACATCCAGTGAGGATACACGCGTGGCGGAAGGCTTAAGGCGTCCAGCCGGGATACCTCCTCTGATGTCATCTCCCAGTCAGTGGTCTTCAGATTGTCAGACAATTGCTCGATCGTTTTTGCTCCGATTATGACTGACGACACTCCAGGCTTACGCAACAGATAGTTCAAAGCTGCCTGGGCTATAGTGGCATTATGATTTTTCGCTATGCGGTCTAACTCCTCGACTATATCAAATCCTTTCTCCTCATCGAACTGCAGAAACTGATTCTGGGGCTCGGAGCGGCGTGCTCCCTGTGGTCTAGGTTGGCGCCTGCGGTATTTCCCGGTGAGGAAACCAGCACCCAGAGGACTCCAGGGCAAAATGCCCAACCCCTGATCCAGGCAAAGCGGGACGTGTTCAAGTTCCAGGTCGCGCGAAATCAGGGAATAAAAAGCCTGCAAAGTGACGAACTTCTCCCAGTTGTGCTTTTCACAAAGCGATAATGCTTTCATCAGCTGCCAGGCAGGGAAATTCGAGCACCCGATATAACGCACCTTGCCCTGGCGCACCAGATCATCCAGAGCCCGGAGAGTCTCCTCTAATGGCGTGATGAAATCGAAGCTGTGAACCTGGTATAAGTCAATGTAATCTGTTCCCAGTCTTTTCAGACTGGCATTACACCCTTCCAGGATATGATGCCGTGAAAGTCCTACTTCATTCGGACCGGGACCCATCCTACCCCGGACCTTGGTAGCAATAATCACATCCTTTCGCCGGCTTCCCAAGGCTTTGCCCAGAATCTCCTCAGCCCAACCAAGGGAGTAAACGTCAGCCGTGTCGAAAAAGTTCACTCCTTCCTCAAGAGCAGTGTTCACCAGATTATCAGCCAGCTTCTGATCAACCTGTCCTACTATAGTCCAGTACCCTCTTCCTCCAAAAGTCATGGTGCCGAAACACAGCTCCGACACTTTCAAGCCGCTTTTACCGAGAAAACGCATTTTCATTTAGCCTACCTCCCTCAACGTGGTGTCAGGAGGTAACTCCTGACACCATTGAAATATTTATTTATTGATGTCGAACCCGCATCTGGATAACTGCTCCAAAAGCTTTTTCGGAGACGGATTCCATTGTCCCCATTTGCGGGAAATATGTTCGGTCCAGGAATAATTATCAAAGGTGAATTTTTCCTTGCGTCCTTTTTCCAGAGGAACCCTAAAGTTTATTTTCCGATAGTAATTTTGAGCCAGATACCCCTGGTCCATTTTCTTCATAGCAGCTTTTATATCTTTTTCCCAGAATTTCGGATATTCCTTTTCAAAAAGAACAAACTCCAGAGGATATCTTGGCCGCGTAGGCGGGTTTTCAGCGGGATATCCCATTGCGATCTGGGTCAATGGAAAAACCCGCTTGGGCAATTTATATTCTTTGGCAATTGCAGTTGCAATCAGAGGAGTATTCCCCAGAAAGCAGATTCCCAACCCCAGGCTCTCTGCTGCCACCGACATATTCTCCGCCATCAGAGAAGCATCCTGAATCCCCATCAATAAACAGAAAAGATCACTGGAGACCAACTCCCAGTTCTTTTTTTTCATAATGAGCTGGAGTTTGTGAAAATCGATGCAGATGGTAAATAAGAGCGGGGCTTTGAATGGATTTCTTCTAAGGTTACGCGAGAGTAAGACACTATAAACCTGAGAAGAAAATGGTGCCTGTTGTCCCGCGCGAACGATTGTTCTAATCGTCTCCATCGTAGGAGATTTTGGCTTAAACCGGCGAATAGATTTATGATTAAGCAGGGTTCTGATCACTTGATTTTCCTTCATCGATTCTCCTTTGATAAAAGTATATTTTGTCGGTAGGGGTACGGTGCGCCGTGTTCCTATGAATTACATACTTAGCCTTTCATTTTCCTGAAAAACTTTCCCCTTATTTCAGATAGCCACGGGTCATCCTGGATCAATCTAGCAAAATTTATCTCGACTGTCTGAATGATTAACTGATCAGTCGTATTTCTCACCTCTGCTACTGTCTGAACTACTTCTTTTATCACGGAAGGCATTCCGAATATTCCATTTGTCCACATCAGCCCGCCGGGATTATCAGTTTCAGTCAGCAGTCGTTCCATTGGAACCTTCTGGGCAACTTTTCTTATATGCTCTGAATTTAAAATTTCGACTCCGATAGTGAAATATGCCACTGTATCGAGTAATTTGTCAAGCATACCCAGAGAACCAGAATACCAGTGGATAATAGCCCTTTGAATCTCATATTCCCTAAGCAGAACCAGGACTTCTTTTTCAGCCCCCCTGGTGTGCAGATTGACCAGTTTATTCTGCTCTTTTGCCCTTTTCAGAAAGAATTCAAAAACTTTTCGCTGGGCAGTAACTTGAAAAGTATACTCGGCAGAAAGATAATCCAGGCCGATTTCACCGATGATTGGGGTTTGCTTTACGGCCTCATTTAAATCCTCCAGTTGATCAGCATATTCAGGTGCGTTCCAGGGGTGAATTCCGAAAGACGGCAACACCAGGTCACATTTTTTAGCAATATCCAGGTTCTGATGATATGAGGGAAGATCCATCGAATTGCTCAAAGTGAAAACCTGGCTCTGCCTTATTTCCTCCAATGCAGATTCCAGCTTGTCTTCATACCTGTCAAGATGTGAATGGGCATCGATAAGCATTTGTATCTCCCTATTTGATTGAGGGATTGCTTCGTCGTCCAGATGGACTCCTCGTAATGACGTATCAGATTCTTCTGTTCTGCCTGTAGGGGCACGGCTCGCTGTGCTCCTACAATAAATGGTCAAAAGCCTAACTTCTCTTTGACCAAAATTGCATAAAGCCTTCCTGGCGTGAGTTCCTGGTTGATAATCAGGATCTTATTAACCCCGCTTCCCCTGCCATAAGCTTTTCTTGCCCTTTCATCTTCCAAAGGCAAACTATATTCATAAATCCTTTTGAACCCTTCGTCTAAATTCTTGACGACCTTCTGTGCTCCAATTACCCAGATTACGTGAGCTGCACCATAAGCATAAGCCGGAAGCTGGCTGCCCGAGCGGGAGGCAATCATAAGCTGGCCTTCTTCGGTTACAGCGTGGACGCTGCCTATAGCCCATTCCTGGACTGCACCCAAACGCCGCATCTCGGGCCATTCGGTTTTCATATCCATCCGGTCAAGCTGGTTGCGGATCGATTTGAACCTGCCTGATTCGGTGATTTCCTTAGCAGTGCTAATAACCAGATGAGTCATCGAGGTCATATTCATCACCTCTGCACCTTCAGGGATCAGCTCCAGCAACTTGTTATTGGCATCCTCCCCGGTTTCGACCAGGAAAGCGGTAATCCTGTTTTTCTCCAGAGCATTTATCACTTTCAAGAGGGTTTTCTGGTCGGCTATTCTACCGAAATTTTCATTGACCTCCATTGTCCAGACACCTCCCTGACTAATTTAGCATTAATTAATTTAAGCTGAGAAATCTTTTCTGAATATCTTTATATTTTCTGCGGAGATTTTTCTTGAAATCAGGGTTATACAATTATTATACGACTGGGTTTATTTTACTTATTTTTATCCAAAAAGTCAAGCTTCCTGAAAAAACAGTCCAAAAATAAAAAAGGGGCGAGTCCGCCTCTGAGGAACTGCCCCTGCATCGAAATGTAACTAATTTTCGAGAAGTTTGTCAGGTATTCGACATCACCTCGGCAATAGTGTTTTTGACCTGCTCTAGATGAAAGGGTTTGGGCAGAACCTGGTCTACAAAGTTCCTTTCCAGCTGGTCTTTTTCCAGGGTAGCGCCCCAACCGGAGATGACTATGACCTTAATGGATGGCTGTATGGTTTTGACTTTCTGGGAGACTTCCCAGCCGGAGATGCCGGGCATCCCCAGATCAGTTATGATCAGATCCGGTTTTTTCTGCTCGAAAATCGAAAGGGCTTGTTCGCCGTCCTCGGCTAAAAGGACTTCATGCCCCTCTAACATCAGAAGATCAGCTAGAACCTCCCTCACGTTCTCATCATCATCCACCACCAATATTTTAAACTTATTTTCGGTTTTATCCTGCTCATTGATCAGATTATCCTGATTCAGCTCTTCGGGGAATTGAGCCACCTCACCTCCAGTTTTTTATTTCCACCCAGAAAAAATTTTACTCCTCAGATATTCTGCATTATATATCTTTTCGGAAGAGAACCCGTTTTTCTTGATTTTTTATAGGGGCAATCCCGTTTGGAAATTGCCTCTACGGAGAGCGAAAACAATGAATTCCTTCCTATATTTTATAAAGAAGTTCCCTTAATTTTTTATTTCTCGATAGTAACAGAATCCGGCTGGTCGAAAAACCTCTCCATATTCTCTTTTATCCGCAGAGCACCTTTTTCGATTATCTGAAGATACCTATCCTTTTTTTCCTCGGATAAATCTCTCTTCAGATTCAAAAGCTCCACTGAACCAATGATCGAGGTAAGGGAATTGTTGACTTGCAATCCTAAGCTTGACCATTCTCTGTCTGCCTGCGGAACTCTAGAACTAGGGAAAATTTCACCTGACTGACTGTAATTATGCGCCAGACTGATCTCGGTTGCGATTTTCTCCATAAAATCAATCTCTTTTTTTCGAATAGGTCTTCGCTCCCAGCTTCTCATCTCTCCTAAAGAGACCATTCCCACAATCTGCTCTTTATTCAGGAGAGGAAGAAGCAGGGCTGATTTCACTCCTGGGGCTAAGGAAAGTTTTGCCTCTTCACTGGAAATAGTGCTTTCCGGATCGTCCTGATTGATCAGCATAGGCTTTCCGGTCTCCAAAGCTAACCGGTGCCAGGGAAGAGCCTCTAAAGGCTGAGAGTTATAAGGTGAAAGGGATATCTCCTCCCTTCTTTTGTAGCTGGAAAAGGTCTCCAGAGCTTTTTTCTCAAAATCCAGAAATGAAACCCGGCAGAAGCTGGTTGGAAGAACCTGGGTTAAATCTTCGGTCAACCCGTCTAAATAACTCTTGAAATCTTTGTGGTTAAGAAATTCCAGAAAATGTCTGGAAAAAGTCTGGAAATACTTCTGCTCCTGGGAAAGAGATTCCCTCAGGCTTTTCTGCTGCAGATGAAGCGAGAAAAGCGAGGAAAAAAGGCTCATTCTTTTGGCATATTTTTGATTATAGAGATTTGGTTTCCTGCTTCCCAGAGTAAGTGTGCCTGCTACGTTTCCTTTGACCTTTAAAGGGACGATTATTTTGGAGCGAATCTTCAAGAGATTTGACAGATCGTCTTCATACAGACCCCTCTTTTCCAAATCTGTCTCGACCAGAGGCTCCCCTGAGTCGATCACCCAGCCGATCGAAGTCCCGTATACTGGCAGATTAGGTTTTACATCCAGGAGCAGATTCTCCCCGGTCCCCAAACTGATCTTTTTCACGTTCTTGCCTGAGCCCTCGATTAGGGACAGGGAAAGGTAATCGAACTCGAAAACCTTTTTGAAAATCTGGGATAATGCCGGAAGATCATCTTCGATATTCTTCGATTCCAGCAGTAACCTGGCGACCTCGTCTGCGGTCTGCAGACCTTTTTTTCGATCTTTGGCTTTTTCCGAAAGCAGAGACTGCTCGACTATCAGACCCAGCTCATCCCTTAAACTGGTGAGGAACTGGACCTCTTCAAAGGCGAACCTTTCCGGGTCAGAATCATAAATGCAGATAAGCCCAAAAAGCCTGGAGTTATGTCTTATCGGAACACAGGCAAAGGAACAGATTTTTTCCTTTTCCTGAAAAAGCTTGCTCCACCCGTCTGAACCCTGGGACTTGTTCTGGGTCAAAATCTCTTTGGCCTTGAGAGCCTCACCCAGAAAACCCTGGCT
>Ga0335070_10009649_pt1 | contig 11293 bp, 9 predicted proteins | sample Lox_Sample_13_FD_206722 | JGI IMG/M metagenome (GOLD analysis project Ga0335070, IMG submission 206722) | Soil microbial communities from Loxahatchee National Wildlife Refuge, Florida, United States - Lox_Sample_1.3 | ecosystem: Environmental > Terrestrial > Soil > Wetlands | place: USA: Florida... | reverse complement strand
GAACAATGTCGATCACTGCACCCGCCTCTGCCACGCCTCCTCGGTGGCGGCGCTGATGGAGTGCCTCAATTCGGGCGCCGTGACGGCGCCTTTCATGGCGGCCAAGGACGCCGAGGTGATCATCGTCATCGGCGCCAATCCGACCGTGAACCATCCGGTGGCCGCGACCTTCCTCAAGAACGCGACGAAGAAGGGCGCCAAGCTGATCGTCTGCGACCCGCGCGGCTCGGGTCTCAGCCGGCACGCGACCTACAATCTGCGCTTCAAGCCCGGCCAGGACGTGCCGCTCCTGAACGCGATGATCCACACCATCGTCACCGAGAAGCTCGACGACCAGCAATATATCGAGGGCTATGTCGAGGGCTTCGAGAACATCAAGAAGAACATCGTTGATTTCCCGCCGGAGAAGATGGCGCCCTTGACCGGGATCGACGCCGAGACCATCAAGACCGTGGCGCGGCTCTATGCCAAGTCGCGGGCCTCGATCATCTTCTGGGGCATGGGGATCTCGCAGCATATCCACGGCACCGACAATGCCCGCTGCCTGATCACGCTCGCCCTCATCACCGGCCAGGTCGGCCGCCCCGGCACGGGCCTCCATCCCTTGCGCGGCCAGAACAATGTTCAGGGCGCCTCCGACGCCGGCCTGATTCCGATGGTCTATCCCGATTATCAGAGCGTCGAGAACCCCAAGATTCGCGACCTGTTCCAGGAATTTTGGGGCAAGACACTCGATCCCAAGCGCGGCCTGACCGTGGTCGAGATCGTCAATGCGATCCATGCCGGCCAGATCAAGGCCATGTATATCGAGGGAGAGAACCCGGCCATGTCGGACCCCGACGCGCATCACGCGCGCCAGGCGCTGGCCATGCTCGATCATCTCGTGGTGCAGGATATCTTCCTGACCGAGACCGCCTTCCATGCCGATGTGGTGCTGCCGGCCTCGGCCTTCCCCGAGAAGGACGGCACCTTCACCAACACCAACCGCCAGGTGCAGATGGGCCGCGCGGCACTGCCGCTGCCGGGCCAGGCGCGGCAGGACTGGTGGATCATCCAGGAAATCGCCAACCGGCTCGGCTGCGGCTGGAGCTACAGCCATCCGCGCGACGTGTTCGCCGAGATGACGCAGGTGATGCCGTCCTTGAAGAACATCACCTGGGAGCGCGTCGATCGCGAGGATTCGGTGACCTATCCCTGCGACCGTCCCGACCAGCCCGGCAACGAGATCATCTTCGCCGCCGGCTTCCCGACCGCGAGCGGGCGCGGCAAGGTGGTCCCGGCCAAGATCGTGCCGCCCGACGAGCTGCCGGATGCCCAGTTCCCAATGGTGCTCTCGACGGGCCGCGTGCTGGAGCATTGGCATACCGGCGCCATGACGCGGCGCGCCTCGGCCCTGGACGAGATCGAGCCCGAGGCGACGGCGATGATGTCGCCCATGGACATCGAGGCGAAGGGCTTCCGGCCCGGCCAGATGATCCGCGTCGCCACGAGGCGGGGCGCCATCGACATCAAGCTGCGCTCCGACCGCGACGTGCCGACGGGCATGATCTTCATCCCGTTCTGCTACGCGGAGGCCGCGGCCAACATCCTGACCAACCCGGCGCTCGATCCCTTCGGCAAGATTCCCGAATTCAAGTTCTGCGCCGCCAAGGTCGAGGCCTCGCCGATCAGCGCGGTGGCGGCAGAGTAACCCGCTCCGAATAACCTCCGGGACCGGGGCTCGCTTTACGAGCGCCCGGCCGTTCTTCGCGCCGTCGGCAACAAAGATTAACGCGCCATCTTGATACGCGGCTTTCCGAAGAGCTGCCTTCGCGCTGATTTCCCGTGTTTTCGAAATTGCGAATCGAGTGTTGGGTCACAGATTGGCCACAACGACGACCGGCCATTTTAGCCAGTTTGATTACCAGTCTCAGGCAAGCTCGATATTGCTGATCACTCCACGTCAAACCCTATTCATGAGCCCAATGAGTTCGGACCGCCTTCTGATCCTCGATGCCGATCCTCGCTCCGGCGAGACCATCGCCGCCGCCGCCACCGCTTTAGGTTATGAAACCGCAACCGCGTGGTGTGTCGGTCAGTTTCTGCAATATCTGCAGCTATGGCGACCCGCCTTCGTACTGCTGGACGTCGGGGCCCAGGGGGACGACGACACGCGATTGTTGCGCCATCTCTGGGAAACCGGCAGCCACGCGCTGATCGCGCTGATGGGCCGCGTCGCGGATCAGAGCCGACTGCATATCCTGGCCCATCTGGGCGCAGGCCAAGGCCTCAGCATGGCCGGCACGATGTTCAAGCCGCTGCACCAGAAGGAACTGACCGAGACCCTGGCGGGATTGCGCGACAGCCGGCATTGGCTCACGGAAGCCACCGTCGCCCGTGCGCTCGAGCGCGACGAGTTCGTGCTCGAGTATCAACCGCTCGCCAATATCCGCACCGGGCATATCAGCAGCGTCGAGGCCTTAATCCGATGGCGCCACCCGCATCGAGGCCTGGTCGGGCCCGACGCGTTCATTCCCTTCGTTGAATCCAGCCAATCCGTCGGCCCGGTCACGCAATGGGTCGTCAGGACCGCGATTGCGCAGCTCGGCCTCTGGACCGCGCAAGGGCTCGATCTGGACCTCGCCATCAATCTCTCGGCCCGCAACCTGTGGGACGACAGCCTTGCCGATACCATCCTCGAGGCCTGCCGCGAAGCCGGCATCGCCACCTCCCGCATCGTCCTGGAACTGACCGAAACCGCAGCGATCGACCGTCCGGATGCCGCTGCGACCCTGTCGAATCTCCGGCTCCATGGCATACGCCTGGCGATCGACGATTTCGGCACCGGCTACTCGTCCCTTGCGCAGCTCCGGAAGCTGCCCTTCTCCCAGATCAAGATCGACCGGTCGCTCGTGACCGATTGCCAGCAGTCGCACAGCGCGATGCAGATCATCAGCTCAGTCACCGATCTGGCCCGAAGTCTCGGGCTTCACTGCATCGCCGAAGGCGTGGAAACCAAGTCCGACTTCGACGCGGTCGGCAATTTCGGCTGCGACGAAGCCCAGGGCTATCTGATCAGCCGTCCGCTCGCCGCCGACCGGTTTCGGTCCTGGCTCGCCGGCTGGCCGGTCATCCCCGGCCCGCGCCGCAGTCAGGAGCTCCTCCAGAGCATCGCGCGCGGCGCGCGCGCCTGAAGGCGGTCTCGAGGAGATGCTGCCTCAAGGCTGCAGCATCAGGACCTTGTCCTGGACCGCGCAATGGGCGCCGCCCTGCCCGCTCTCCTCGGGCTGATGCGCCCAGACCGTCGGCAGGAACAGCGGCCGATTCTTGACGATGGCGGTGGTCGAGATCAGCCGGGCCTGCTTGCCGTTCTGCGATTGCGAGTAGACCACGCCCAGCCCCGCCAAGAAGGCCCATTGATCCTCCCAACGGAGGCGGATGACCTGCACCGCGCGACCTCCCTCGTCGGTCGCGGACCAGCGCTCCAGGGCCGGAAGGTCCGCCGGCTTGCCGGCACCCTGGTAGAGCTGCCCGTCGAGGCCGACGCCGAGTTGGAACATATCGGTGGCCGGCATGCCCTCGGTGTCCGGACTCTCGGTGGCGGTCCAGATCTCGAAATGGGGCGTGTGAATCCAGCTCTTGCCCTTGGCCGCTTCGATCTCCTTCGTGGCGGTCGGGTCGTAGATCTGGAGCAGCACCTCGTTATAGCCCTGCGCGATGACGCGAATGTCGGCGGCGGCGGCAGCAGCAGTCGGCTTGCCGAAGACGAGGAAGCCCTTCTTGCCGTCCGTCGTCAGCTCAAGCGAGCAGTCGCCCAGCGCGGTCCCTTGCGCCAGGGGATCGGCCGCGCTGCCCAAGGGGGCAGCCACCACAAAGGCCGCCACGCTGTCGGCCGTAGGCTGCGACACGAATTTGCGATCCAGCGATTTGGGCCAGTCGGGGCAGCCCATCTCTCCGTCTTCGTCGGACCCCTGCTCCGAGCCGCCGCCGGCATTGGCGGTTGCGGCCCATCCCAGGGAACGGGCCTGCAGCTTGCGCATGTCGAGATCGAGAGTCGTGCCGGAATTGGGCGTCAGCGTATGAAACGAGCAGGTTCGCTCGGTCAGCTCGCGATAGGGCGACAGGCTGTAGGTGACAATGGCGTCCCAGCGCCAAGCCGAGCCGCCACTCTGCTCATGAATTAGCCGGTTCTCGCCGATTGTCACATTATCCCCGCCGACACCGGCGGCGCCGTAGCCGTCATTGCAGAGCGACATCAGGCGTTGCGGGGCGTCACCCGTGCGCATCAGCCAATATTCGACGCCGCCATCTCTTTCGTCCGAGTCGGGATTGGAAAGGCAGCCTTCCTCCGGGGCCTCAGGCGGCCTGTCGGCAAGCGCCAGATGCAGCTCGACGACGGCGAGTGCCTTGCCCTCGCCATCCTTCCCGGCGTCGGCCATGCGCGTCACCTTGCACGTCGCGCGCATTCCGCAGATCAAGGCCTTCTGCTCCGCGGTGAGCGTCGCCGCTTCGGCGCCGGATGCCGCCACGAGCAGCAATGGCAAGAGAAGGCTCGCGAGGATCGGTCGCAAATCGGGTCGCAGCCGTTTCGCAGGGAGAGTCATAGAGTGCTCTTGATGTGAGGGGAGGGGTTTGGGCGGTGGGTTACGGTGCCAGCGCTACCAGTCGTTCGGCTTCGATCAGATCCTCGGGCCGGTTCGCATTGAAAAAGGGATCGACAGGCTCCGCGGAGAACTCGACCGCCGCAAGCCGGTAGCGCGCGGTCCAGAGGTCCACCTTCCGGATTCTCTCCTCGACCAGGGCGCGGCGCAGCTGGCCCCGGGCCGAAACCGGCCAGAGCCCGACCACGGGATGCGCCTGACCGGCGCTGACGGCGCAAGCCATGTCGGCATCGCCGCGCAGGCAAGGCGCCAGCAGCCGGTCGACCAGATCGCGCGGCAGGAAGGGCGCGTCGGTCGGCACGCTCGCCACCCAGCGGCAGTCGGGCGCGTTCGCCGCCGCCCACTCCAAACCGGCCAGCACACCCGCCAATGGGCCGGCGAAGCCCTCGATGCTGTCGGCCACGACTGGAAGACCGAACGCGGCGAACCGGGCGGGGTCGCCGTTGGCGTTGAGACAGAGGCGGCGCACCTGGGGGCGGACCCTCTCGATCACATGCGCGAGCACAGGGCGCCCCGCCAGCAGGCGCAGGGCCTTGTCGCCGCCGCCCATGCGACGCGACAGCCCGCCCGCCAGCAGCAATCCGACGACGGGGGGCGCGTCAGGCATGGGATTCTGCCGCAAAAGTCAGCGGGGCTTCGCCCCTCCCCCTACCCCCTCCCGCAAGGGGAGGGGGCGTGAGTTTTTCTGAACGTCGCTGTCTTGTCTTTCGCGCCAGCGTGGAATCGCAACGTAGGACGCAGAGGGTGCAAATTCTCGAGCCCCCTCCCCTTGCGGGAGGGGGTAGGGGGAGGGGTGCCATCGCACTCGATCCAAAGGAAGCAACGCACCCCATCTCACGCCGCGTCATCTTCGGGCAGGCTCGATTTGCGCTGATGGCGGCGGTCTTCCTCGCCGGCCTCGGCGGCGGGCGCATCGAAGCGGATACGGTGCTCGCCGGCCAGCGCCAGAAAGCGGCGCCCTTTGGCCCGTCCGATCAAGGTGAGATCGGCCTTGCGCGCCAGCTCGACGCCCCAGGCAGTGAAGCCCGAGCGCGAAATGAGAATCGGGATGGCCATCTGCACCGTCTTGATCACCATCTCGCTGGTGAGCCGACCGGTGGTGTAGAAGATCTTTCCCCGCGGCGGGATGCCTTCGAGATGCATATAGCCGGCGATCTTGTCGATCGCATTGTGCCGGCCGACATCCTCCATATAGACCAGCGGCCGATCCTCCTCGCACAGCACGCAGCCATGAATGGCGCCGGCGGCGAGATAGAGGCTGGGCGCGGTATTGATCTTCCGGCTCAGCGCGTAGAGCCAGGAGGTCTTGAGGATCGCGTCGGGATCGAGACGCGCCTCCTCGAACTTCTCCATCAGATCGCCGAACACCGTGCCCTGGGCGCAGCCCGAGGTCAGGGTCTTCTTCTTGAGCTTCTTCTCATAGTCCGTCTTGCGCTCGGTGCGCACAACCACGGTCTCGAGCTCTTCGTCAAAGTCGATCCCCGTGATGCGATCGTCGGGCTTGAGCATGTTCTGGTTGAGCAGATAACCCACCGCCAAGTAGTTCGGGAAATCGCCGACCGTCATCATGGTCACGATCTCCTGCCCGTTCAGGAACAAGGTCAGCGGCCGCTCGACGACGACCGCGGCTTCGGCGCTGCGGCCATCCTGGTCCACGCCCTTGAGCCGGCGTGTCAGTCGAGGATCGTTGGGGTCGGGTCGGACGCGGAATTCCTGCATGGATCGCACTATGGGGAGGGCTCCGGCCCGGGACAAGGCGCCCCGCTTTCGGTCACCGCCGCGGCGGCTCGGCCGCCATCGCCCCGAGCCTATCACCCCGCTTTGACAGCCCGAATCCCGGTAATTATACATATCAGTGCCAATCCAGACATAACCATGCATGGGTTTCCGGCCCTGCCATGCAGGACATCGGCGCCGCCCTCGGGCTTGCCTTGCAACTGATCGTCGCGGCCGATTCCGCGCTGGTGGAGATCGTCGGCCGCTCCCTGGCTGTCAGCCTCGGCGCGGTCGGAATGGCCACCCTCCTCGGCTTGCCACTCGGGGCCGCCCTTGCCCTGTTCCGATTTCGCGGCCGGCATGCCGTCACCGTCCTGCTCAATGCGCTGATGGGCCTCCCGCCCGTGGTCGTGGGTCTGGTGGTCTATCTGCTGCTGTCGCGTTCCGGGCCCCTGGGGGTGCTGGGCCTGCTCTTTACGCCGACCGCCATGGTCGTCGCCCAGTTTTTCCTGGTGACGCCAATCGTGGCGGCTCTGGCGCGCCAGACGGTCGAGGATCTCTGGGCGGAATATTCGGAGCAGCTGCGCTCGCTCGGCACCTCGCCGATGCGCGCCCTGCCAACCCTGCTCTGGGACGGCCGCTTCAGCCTGATGACCGCGGTCCTGGCCGGTTTCGGTCGGGCCAGCGCGGAGGTCGGTGCGGTCATGATCGTGGGCGGCAACATCGATCATGTGACGCGCGTGATGACGACCACGATCGCGCTGGAAACGAGCAAGGGCAATCTGCCGCTGGCGCTCGCCCTCGGCTTCATCCTGATCCTGCTCTCGATTGGCGTGAACGCGGCGGCCTTTCTCCTGCGCGAGACCGCGCGGGAGCGCACGGCATGAACATGGCCTCGATCCTGCCGCTTCGCCTCGAAGAGGTCGCTTACGAAGCGGGCGGCCGCGTCCTCATCGAGCCGGTTTCGCTCGATATCGCGCGCGGCCCCCGCAGCTTGCTGCTCGGACCCAACGGCGCCGGCAAGAGCCTGCTGCTGCGGCTCTGCCACGGGTTGATCCGGCCGTCACGCGGCCGCGTGATCTGGCAGGGTGCCGGCCCCGGCAGCAACGGCATGCAGTTGCTCCATCGCCAGGCCATGGTGTTCCAGCGGCCGGTCATGCTGCGTCGCTCGGCCTTGTCCAATGTCGAATACGCTTTGAAATTGCGCGGCCTTGGACGCGAGGCACGCCGCGAGCGGGCGAAGGCGATGCTGGCGCGCACCGGCCTCGGCGCATTGGCGCGCATGCCGGCGCGCAGGCTGTCCGGCGGCGAGCAGCAGCGGCTGGCCTTGGCTCGTGCCTGGGCGGTCGAGCCCGAGATCCTGTTTCTCGACGAGCCGACCGCGAATCTCGATCCGGCCGCGGTCAAATTGGTCGAGGAGATCATCGGCGCCATTCACGCGGCCGGCACCAAGATCGTCATGACGACGCACGACCTCGCCCAGGCGCGCCGGCTGGCGGACGAGATCGTCTTCCTGCACCGCGGCCGCGTGGTCGAACGCGGCGACGCCGCATCCTTCTTCGCCGGCCCCAGGACCGAAGCGGCCCGCGCCTTCGTCGAGGGCCGGCTTCACTGGTGACAGGAACGCCCACCCCACCCTCTGACAGGAGAACGTCTCATGACTCTCACTCGACGCCGATGGATCGGCCTCGCCGCCGGCCTGTTTGCGGCCCTGCTCTGCAACGGCATCGCGATGTCCGCCAACGCCGGCGACCGATTCATCGTCGTGGCCTCGACCACCTCGACCCAGGATTCGGGGCTGTTCGACTATCTCCTGCCGATCTTCACCGCCAAGACCGGAATCGAGGTGCGGGTCGTCGCCAAGGGCACCGGCGAGGCGATCAAGCTGGCGCAAGCCGGAGATGCCGACGTGCTGTTCGTTCACCACAAACCGTCGGAGGAAAAATTCGTCGCCGACGGCTTCGGCGTGAAGCGCTATCAGCTCATGTATAACGACTTCCTCATCGTCGGGCCGAAGGCCGATCCGGCCGGCATTGCCGGGACCCACGACGTGGTCGACGCGCTGAAGAAGATCGCGGCCGCGAAAGCGCCCTTCGCGTCGCGCGGCGACGACAGCGGCACCAACAAGGCCGAGACGGCCCTGTGGAAGGCCGCCGAGATCGACCCCAAGCAGGCGAGCGGCACCTGGTACCGCGAGACCGGATCCGGCATGGGTCCGACGCTCAACACCGCCGCCGGCATGGGCGCCTATACCCTGACCGACCGCGCGACCTGGCTGGCGTTCCAGAACAAGGGCGACCTCGTTGCCTCTGTCGAAGGCGACCAGCGCCTCTTCAACCAGTATGGCGTCACCCTGGTGAACCCGGCGAAGTTCCCGCATGTCAAGGCAGCCGACGGCCAGGCCTTCATCGACTGGCTGGTGTCACCCGAGGGCCAGAAGGCGATCGCGGATTTCAAGGTGCAGGGCCAGTCGGTCTTCTTTCCCAACGCGGAGCCCACGTCCTGAGGAGCGAACGGGCCGTCGAGCCTGGACCATGGCGAAAGCCCACGTCGGCGACGTGGGTTCTGGCGTGAGAAGGTCAATCCGGCGTGAGGAAGCGTCGGTCGCGATTGCCAGATGGCGGCGCGCTTCCTATCGTCGGAGCCCTTTCCCTATCCCGGTCCCCAGGACATGCCAACGCTCCCCATCGCCGACCGCTGGTTCGAGATCACGCGCGTCAGCGACGATATCACGCTCCTGATCGAGCCCCATGTCGTGCCGCTCATGCGATGCAATATCTGGCATGTCCGCGGCCGGGACCGGGATCTGATGATCGATACCGGGATGGGCGTCGTGAGCTTGCGAGAGGCCGCACGGCACCTGCTGGACAAGGACGTGACCGCGGTCGCAACCCACACCCACACCGATCATGTCGGGAATCATCACGAGTTCGAGCGCACCCTGGTCCATGAGATCGAGGCCGCGGAGCTCCGGCGTCCGTCCGATCGCGGCACGCTCCTGGCCTCGGTCATGGGCGCCGATGCGATCCGCAGCCTGGCCAAGGCCGGCTACCCCTTCGACGGCGACCTGATCACGGCACTTCCCTATGACGGCTACGATCTTGCGAGTTATTCGCTGCGCGATGCGCCGGTGACCGAAATCGTGACCGAAGGCGACGTCGTCGATATCGGCAATCGCCATTTCGAGGTGCTGCATCTGCCGGGGCACTCGCCCGGCAGCATCGGCCTCTGGGAAGCAGCGACGGGGACGCTGTTTTCGGGCGACGCCATCTATGACGGCCCGCTCCTGGATGAGATCGACGGCGCCGATATTCCCACCTATGTCCGCACCATGAAGCGGCTGCGTGAGCTGCCGGTCGAGATCGTCCATGCCGGCCATGACCCTAGCTTCGGCCGGGCCCGGCTCATCCAGCTGGTCGATGCCTATCTCGCCAAACGGGCCTGAGCCGGCCAGGGACCGGGGCGAACAATCCGTTCAGGCCGATTGACGCCCCCGGCGGCTTGACGGGGGTTCCGGCCCCCGGCATGTTCCCGCCCCACCCGGCCCCGGGCTGCAGCCTGGTCGTGGCGGGGGCCTCGTTCTTCATCCTCCGGGAGGAATCCAATGAAGCGTGCGCGTTGGGGCCTGATGGCCGGCGCGGCGGCGCTGGCCGCCATTCTGTTCGCCGCCGATCAGGTGCGGTCGGCCGATCCGGTGACGATCGCGGTGACGGCGATCGTCGAGCATCCGGCGCTCGATGCGGTCCGCGACGGCGTGCGCGACGAACTCGAAGCGGAAGGATATGTCCAGGGCAAGGACCTGACTTTCATCTATGAAAGCGCGCAGGGCAATCCAGCCACCGCCGCCCAGATCGCGCGCAAATTCGTGGGCGAGAACCCTACCGCGATCGTCCCGATCTCGACCCCCTCGGCGCAAGCCGTGGTCGCAGCGACGCAGGATATTCCGGTGGTTTTCACCGCCGTGACCGATCCGCTCGACGCCAAGCTCGTCTCGAGCATGGAGAAGCCCGGCGGCAACGTCACCGGCATGAGCGACATGGCGCCCGTCGGCAAGCAGCTGGCGCTCATTCGCGAGATCCTTCCCAACGCCAAGACGATCGGCATGCCTTATAACCCGGGCGAGGCCAACGGCGTGACGCTGCTCAATCTGGCGAAGAAGGAGGCGACGGGCCTGGGCTTCACCGTCATCGAAGCGCCGGCGGCGAAATCGTCCGACGTGCTGGCCGCGGCCCAGAGTCTGGTCGGCAAAGTCGATGCGATCTATGTCTCGACCGACAATCAGATCGTCAGCGCCTTCGAATCTGTGGTGAAGGTCGGCGTAGACAATCAGATTCCGGTGTTCGCCGGCGACACCGATTCGGTCGGCCGCGGCGCCATTGCGGCGATCGGGTTCGATTATTATGACGTCGGCCGGCAGACCGGAAAGATCGTGGTGCGCGTGCTCAAAGGCGAGAAGCCGGGTGACATTCCGGTTCAGGGTGTGGAAACAGTGCAGCTTTACGTGAATCCGGGTGCGGCCAAGGCCATGGGCGTGACGATCCCGGATGCGGTATTGCAACGCGCCAAGAAGGTCGTCCAGTAACCACTCGAGACAGACGTCGGCCACGCCCCGGCATGATTCCGGGATGAGGCCGACGGCATCCAAGGCAAGAGAAGCCCCAGCATGAACCTCGTCGCCTTTCTCGGCGCGATTGAAATCGGTCTGGTGTTCGGGCTGGTGGGGCTGGGCGTCTTCCTGTCCTTCCGGGTGCTCAATTTTCCCGACCTGACGGTCGATGGCAGCTTCCCGCTCGGTGCGGCGGTCAGCGCCGCCATCATCGTTGCCGGCGGCAACGCCTATCTGGCGACCGCCGTCGCGATTCTGGCGGGCGCGCTCGCCGGCCTGGTCACGGCAACGCTGAACCTGCGCTTTCGCATCCTGCATCTCCTCGCCAGCA
>Ga0335070_10009648_pt1 | contig 11293 bp, 11 predicted proteins | sample Lox_Sample_13_FD_206722 | JGI IMG/M metagenome (GOLD analysis project Ga0335070, IMG submission 206722) | Soil microbial communities from Loxahatchee National Wildlife Refuge, Florida, United States - Lox_Sample_1.3 | ecosystem: Environmental > Terrestrial > Soil > Wetlands | place: USA... | reverse complement strand
GCGGCAGATGCCCGAGGGGGAGCTGGTGCTGGAGAGCCCGCTCGGCACCTTGCGCGTTCCCAAGCCGCCGGCAACGGTCTCCATTCCCGCCAACGCGATGGCGAAGCCGGGAGAGACTTCACCGACTGTACAGCCCGGAGCCAAGACCGCGCCGGCGCAGGGTAACGCGCTGCCGCAAGCCGGCGTCAAAGCCGCCTCGCCATTACCGTCGCCGACCGACATCAAGACCGCTCCCCTGCCGCCTTCCCCGACGCCGACATCGGCGCACAGCACGGCGCCAGCCGAAGCCTCGTCCGATCGCGCGCAGAGCTGGCCCGCCGGCACGCGGCTCGTCCTGACCCTGCCGACGCCGTCCCGCCCCGGCTCGAGCGATCCGGTTCCCGCGGGTCCGCGCCTCATCGCAACGGTCTTGCGCGCGGCCGAACCGCAGCCCGCGGCGCCGACGGCCGCGCGGAACGGCATGACGACCGCGACTCCGGCGCAAGCCGCCGCGAACGCCCTGCCTGGCCAGGGTCAGAAGCTGGCGCTGGAGCTGGTCTCGGTCCTGCCGCCGGCCGGCAACGCTGCGAGCCCGGGGGCGCCGACACAAGAGCCGGCTGCCGCGCCGCAGACCGCGGTGCTCGCGACCCTGCGGGCCCCCTCGCCCAATGGCCAGGCGATCCTGGCGACGCCGGAAGGGCTGGTGGCGCTGGACCGTCCGATCGCGGGACCGGTCGGCACGCGTCTTCTCCTGGTCCCGATGCCCCAGCACGCGGTCGCTGCCGAGAGCCATACCGGCCCCGGCCAGATCTTCAATGCGCTCCTGGAAACGGCCGCCCTTCTCGACGGCGAAAGGGCGGCACTGCTCGGCGGAGCAAAGGCGATATTGCCCTTGCCGGCAGGCCCGGCTGAGCCAGCGGTCGCGGGCCCAGGCGCCACGGCGCCGAGAAGCGTTGCAACCACAGCGCCTGCGCCGTCAGCCCCCGCTCAGACCAACGATCTTCTGGCGCAGAACCTGCCTCGCGTCGGCTCGCATCTCGCGGCCGGGCTTGCGAGCTTCATCCGCGCGCGTCTCTCCGACAAGCCGGCGCCATGGCCCGGCGCCGAATTGCGACAGGCGCTGCAATCGGCGGGCCGACCCGAGCTGGTCGCCAAGCTCGAGCAGGGCTTCGCCGAGCTCGCGCGGGCGGCGCCCTCGACCAGCCAGGACGGGCAATGGAAGACGATGGTGCTGCCGCTTCTGGATGAGCAGGCCTTGCATCAGGCACGCCTCGCCATCCGCCGCGATGGCGGCAAGGGCAACCAGCCCAAGGACGGCAAACCCGCCAGCGTCCATTTCCTGCTCGATGTCGAGCTGAGCCGGATGGGCGCGATGCAACTCGACGGGCTGGTGCGCGGCAAGCGCTTCGATCTCATGCTGCGCACCCACAAGCCGCTCGAGAGCCAGATGCAGAGCGAGATTCAACGGCTCTTCGCCGAGGCCAAATCGGCGACCGGCATCACCGGCGAGATCTATTTCCAGGTGGCGGCCGTTTTCGCCTCACCCGATGCCAACGCGCCCGCGCCTGCGCCTGCGGGTGGGCTCATCGCCTGACGGCCGGCCCTTCGGCGCCGCCGCCGCTTCCGCCATCAGCCAGCGCTCGACCTTGCGCGCGGCCGCCGTCGGCGGCTCGCCCTTGAGCCGCACCAGGTAGTAGCCGGCCGCGCTGTCGGCCTCGCGCCCGAAGGGCGCCACCAGCTGGCCGCTCGCCAGCAGCCGGTCGACGATCGGCCGGCGGCCCATCGCCATGCCGATGCCTTCGAGCGCCCCCTGAAGGATGAGCTCGGAGGATTCCAGCACCAGCGCCCGGCCCATGGGCGGTGGGGCGATGTCGTGCGCGAGGCACCATTCCTCCCACTCGCCGGGGTGGAGCGCATTGGCGATCAGCGGCGCCGAGCGGACCAGGGTCGCCGCATCGGCGCTGCGCTGTTTCGCCATGAAGGCGCGCGTCGCCACCGGGAAGAGCTGCTCCGACAACAGCCGCGTCGCGTGAAATCCCGGCCAGTCGCCGTGGCCGTAGCGGATTCCGAGATCGATGTTCTCGCGCGCGAAGTCGCATTTCCGGTTGGTGGTGAGGAGCTGCAGGTTGACCTCGGGGTGGCGCTGCTGCAGCGTGCCCAACCGCGGGATCAGCCAGAAGGCGGCGAGCGAGGTTGGCAGCGTCAGCGTCACGCGCGCCTGGTCGAGCGATCCCGCCGCCTCCGCCGTCGCGCGCAGCAGCTCGCCGAAGGAACGCCTGACGGCCGCGAAGTAGCGGTTTCCGGTCGGGGTCAGCTGCATCTCGCGGCCGCGCCGCTCGAACAGTGCCACGCCCAGCATCTGCTCCAGACGCTTGACCTGGTGACTGACCGCGGATTCGGTGACGCCGAGCAGCTCCGCGGCCAGCCGGAAGCGCCCGGCCTGGGCCGCGAGACAGAAGCTGCGAAGCGCGTTCAGCGGCAGCCGGCGTATCTCGTCCGCCTCGGCCAAAGGGCCTCCATAACTTGAGTTTCAGTCAAGTGTCCAGCATTGCTTGTCAATTGTCGGCCCCGCCGATGCTGGCAAAATTGGCGCCAGCACGCCCACTCTCACACAGGAGCCGATCATGGACCGTTCACCCCAATACTTCAATTCAAGTCAAGGCCGTGTCGCCCATTGGACGGTCGGGTCGGGGCCGGTCCTCGTCCTGGTGCATGGCACGCCGGCCTCCTCCCATGTGTGGCGGCGCGCCGTCGAGCGGCTCCAGGCCCATTGGCGGATCTTCCTCTATGACCTGCCGGGTTACGGCCTGTCCGACCAGTTCGAGGGGCAGGATCTGAGGCTGCGCACGCAGGCCAAGGTCCTGGCCGAGCTGTTGCGCCATTGGGGTCTCGATCGGCCCCGCATCGTCGGCCATGATTTCGGCGCCGCGACCGTCATGGGCGCGCATCTCGTCGAGGGCTGCCCGGCCCGCGAACTGGTCATCGCCGACGGCGTGCTGCTCAATCCCTGGGGCACGCCCTATTCGCTGCTGGTGCACCAGAACGTCGGGGTGTTCGAGCAGATTCCGCCGCATATCCATCAGGCGGCGCTGGCCCAGCATTTGCGCGGCACCACCAGCCGGCATCTGTCGGATAACGATCTGGCGCCGCTGCTGGCGCCGTGGCTGGGTGAAAAAGGCCAGAAGGCCTATTACCGCCAGGTCGCCCAGTACGACCACGACTACACCGCGATCCTGGAGCCGCTCTATGGCAAGGTCGCGGTGCCAATGCGCATTCTCTGGGGCGAGGAGGATCGTTGGATACCGATCGCGCAAGGCGAGCGGTTCCACCAGCTCGTCCCGGGCAGCGAATTCATCCGCCTGCCGGACGCCGGCCATTTCCTGATGCTCGATTGCCCCAATACCGTGGCGGAACTGATCGGCGAAGATCGCGTTCGGCGGCAAGACGGCGATCGCGTAGCGCGCCGGAGTGGGGTCGCTTAGCCGCGGACGCCCACATCCGGCTCCCGCACCCCGCAATGACCCCGGCAGGGCCCGCCGCCGGTGGCCCAAGACTCTGGCTCAGAGAGCGATGGCGAGGTGCCTCGGCGCGAGCCTTCCTTGAGCCGCAGCACCTCACCGCACCGTCACTTCCACCCGTCGATTGCGGGGCTCATCGGTGTTGTCGGGGGTCGGAATCAAAAGGTTCTTCTCGCCGTGGGAATCGACTTCGATCATCTTGGGATCGAGGCCGTCCTTCACCAGAAGATCGCGGACCGTCTCCGCACGCTGCATGGCCAGGGCGGCATTGTCAGCCTCCGACCCGACGGTATCGGTATGCCCTACCACCGAAATCTCAGGTGCCGGGAACTCTTTGATTGAGGTGAAAATTTCCGGAATCAACGCCTGTGATTCCTTTGTCAATTGGTCGGTACCGGAGACGAAGTAGAGCAGGAAGTGTTTCGGATCGCGCGGCCCCGCCTTGATTGCCGAACCCCAGGTCTTGCTGATCTGCGCAGCGCTCAACGTCGTCGGCGGTCGGGGGGCCTCAGACGCGCTTGCGACGTCGGTCGCTTGGTTGGGCTGGTCTATCGTCTGACTTCCCGCCTGATTGGAAACCGCGATCGTACCGACCGAGCCGTCCGGCTCCGGAATCAGCACAAATGTGCTGCGTGGTCCCGCGCAAGCCGTCAACGCAAGCAGCACGGCCCAGATCCAAATCCGATTCGGCATCGAAGTCTCCCTCCCGGGCGTCCTTGAACCCGCTTGCTCAACGCTTACGTCGAGCCTGCCTCTTCGAGAATACGCAGCGGCATCTCATTCCGGATCGACCCTGGCCAAAAATCGCGTTCCGCGCACGGCGACGGTGGCGTAGGGGGTTTCGACATGAACGGATTGCGGCGCCAATTTCTCGATCACGCCGGACACGTACTGCATCGTGCCCTGCAGCAAGTTGACCAGAAATGCCAGCTTCCCGTCCCGCGGAGAATACTGATAGTCCTTGATCTGAACGATGGAGTTTGGGCCGACGGAGATTCGCGCACCGTCTAGGAAGGTGATTCCCAGAGAGCCCGCCGCGGTCTCGACGGTGTCGGAGAGATAGATCGGCTCGCCCACCGCCAGGGATTCCTTGGTCGGGCCGCGCATCACGAAGGTGTCTCCTTCCGCGATCTTCACACGCGCCACGGCCGTTTCTTGCGCCTTCGCCTCGAAGCCGGCGACTGCAATCGCGACGGCGATCAATGCGGCGGCTGTCAGTCTGCTCATGACGTTTCTCCCAACGACAGCGAGGCGTCGGAGGAAGCCCCCTCCGGGTGCCTCGCACGATCCGACGCCGCCACGACGCGGGCGGCGGGAAACACCAGCGTCGCAGCGGTACCGCGTTTCCTCGTGCTTTCAAGCTCCAGCCTGCCGCCATGCAGCTCGATCATGGCCTTTGTCAGCGGCAACCCGAGCCCTATTCCTTCGGTTTCCGACGCGATTGAGTGGCTGCCCGAGCGAAACGGCTTGAGGGCCTCGACCAGCTCCCGCCTGCCCATGCCGACGCCCGTGTCCGATATGCAGAGGCGAAACTCGCCACGCCCCCCGACCTGCCCGGAGATCCGGATCTTGCCATCCGCGGGCGTGAACTTGATGGCGTTCGACAGCAGATTGACGATCATCTGTCTTAGCATTCGGAGATCCGCATCGAGTTGCGGCCATTGCTCCGGCAGTTCGAGCGCAATCTCGGCACCGCGAAGGCGATAGGCGGTCCTCACTACCCGCACGCAGTCCTCGGTCGCGGCCGCGACGTCGATCCGTTGTTCATGCAGCTCGACTTTGCCCGACTCGATCTTGGCCATGTCCAGAACCTGATCGACGATCCCGAGGAGATGGCGGCCCATGAGATGAATATCCTGTGCGTATTCCTTGTATTTCGGGGGCGATATGCGGCCGAGCAGCTCCGACTCCATCATTTCCGAGAATCCAATGATCGCATTGAGGGGAGTGCGCAGCTCATGACTCATGTTGGCCAGGAATTCCGTCTTCGAACGGTTGGCCGCCTCGGCGAGCAGCAACGCCGTCTCCCGTTCCTTCTCCGTGCGTCGGCGCTGACGGTGCGCGTCGAGAAACTCGATGACAATCAAGCCCAGATAGACGACGAGCGCCGCAACCAATGGAAACGTCGGATCGAACAGCAGCCCGAATCGCGAAAATGCAAGGAAGCCGGCCGATATCAGTAGAAGGCCGGAACCGGCGATCGCAACGTGGAAGGGGTATCCGATGAGTTTCGGCCTTAAAGCCAGCGTGCCTATGCACAAGGCGATCGCCAGCATCATCTCCACCGCAGCCAAGTACCAGGGCCGGCGGAGATAGCTCTCGGTCAGCAGGTTCTCGAGTGTCTGAGCCTGCAAATCGAGCGCGGGAACGGCGCGCCCGAGTGGCGTCATGAATTCCGACCGCAATCCGGCGGCGGTCGTACCAATCAACACAAATCGGTCGCGGACCGAAACGGAATCGTAGCGACGGGCGAGAACATCGGCCGCCGGAAGGCGCAGGAACGAATCAATCGGCGCATATCGCAACCATATCCGTCCTCTACGGTCCGTGTCGACGCGGTGTCCACCCACCATAACCCGGGTGATACCCAGTCGGTCGCTGGCGACGACCATCGGTTCCCTCCCGGCGGCAACTCGGAGCATCTCGACGGCAAGGCTCGGCAGTACGGCGTCTCCCACAACCGCCGCCGCCGGCATTCGCCGAGCGATCCCGTCGGGCTCGAGCGCGAGGCTGACCAGTCCGCTCCCTGCGCTGGCATCTTCGAGGATCGCCAGATTTCGGAGTATCGCGTTCGGCGACAGGGCCGTCCCCGGATTTGCCGTCGACCGGAGCTCCGAACCGTCCAACCCGCTCGACGGCGCCCTGTTCTTGACCGCGACTGCCAGAACCGCCGGCACCTGTTTCAGGCTTTCCGCCAAGAGATCGTCATTCGACGGCAAGCCAGCGAGCGCATGAAGCGCCGCAGAATCCAGAGACAGGCGCCGTGCCAGGTTCTCCGGCGACATCCGGTCGGGTTCAGAGAATATGATGTCGAGGCCGACGGCGCGCGGATGATCCTCGGCGATGGCCGAGATCAAGCTGGCGATGAGATCGCGCGGCCACGGCCATTGGCCCAGCGCTTCGATGCTCGCCTCATCGATCTCGACGATCGTGATCGGCGCCAGGTCCGCGTCGCGTGGCAACAGTCGTTGCTCGAGATCGAACCAGCCATTCTGAAACGCTGCCATCGCGCCCGGCTCGACGATGCGCAGAAGGCCGAATGCGACGAGGCCGCCCCAGGACAGGCTCAATATCAACCACTTTGGCGCGATCGCCAGGCCGTCCTCCCGCCGTCTCCCGCGCCGAGCCTGACAACCAGGGTTCCGGCTCCGGTTGAGTTCCCAGCCAACCCCTGACCTCAGTTCGAGGCTTGGCATCGCCGCTCGCCCGCTTTAGCGTCGCCGGCCGATCGAGCGTTGAAGGAATAGCGCACCCCGCCCTTGCAGCTTTTCCCCGGCCTCCAAAGAAACGAGCTATCCGCATAAAACCGTAACAGAACATCCCGAACGGCAGAAGCGGCAATGCCATCGGAACCGCAGGGCCGCGCCGGCCAATTCGTTAAAATCCGGATTAGGGATTGAATGCCGGACCGACCGGATCGGAACCGGGCTCGACGGCTTCGGAACATTGGCGCGATCGCGCCTGCGTCGCGTCATCCCAGCTGCGGCGATGGACCACGAACGTGGGCCCGCCGCTGACACTCCATAACCGGATCCTGGGCATCCGAGCCGCTGATGTCGGCGGCTCGGCAATGATCCGCCGGAGCGAAGATGGCCGCGGGATCCCGATCGGGCGCGGCGAGCAGGCCCGCCATCTCGTTCCGGGCGGCGAACTCGTAGGCCCACCGCACGCCCGTTATTTCCTGATGCTCGATGGCCCCAATACCGTGGCGGGGCTGATGGCTGAAGCTCCCCGAACAGTCGGCGAAGACCGGGAAAGCGCTTCGCCTGTGTCCTAGCGCGCTCGCAGCAACGCCCGCTTGGCGCGTCCGAACTGCAGGAAAAGGAGAATACCGACGGCGATGAGGATCGCGCCCAACGGCAAGGCGCTGATCGCACGTGGATCGCGAATGAGCGCAAAGGATCCCGGCAGGAGCACCAGACCCAGACCCCACCCGGCGAAGGCGCCCGAGCAGAGCCACCGGACGAGCTCGATCACACCACTCCAGAAGGCGCGACGCTGCATCTCGTATCCCTATCGGCGGCGGCGATGCTGATCCATGCCGATCTCGTCCTCGCGGATGCGATCCCGCCGCCTGATTTCGGCCTGCTTGCGTTCCTCGCGACTCTTATGCGCCTGCTCGTACTTCTCGAGCTCGCGATAGGTCTCGAGCACGCTTTCGCGCGCCTGATCGATGCGGAGCATCACATCGGCCTGCGAGCGCACCAGCTTCTCGCGCCGCAGGCGGGCCAGATCGGCGAAGGCGGCGAAGGCCCGGGACAGCTCCAGAGTCTGGTGTTCCTTGGTGGCGGCGGCCTCGCGCTCGACCGATTCGTCGAGGGTCTTGATCTGGTCCGCCAGGCGCTCGGCCAGGCGCTGCAGCTCGGACATCTTGCGGCGCTCTTCCTCGAGGCGCCAGCGATGGAGCCGCACCAGTTGCTCGATCGCGCTCATGCGGCCCTGGCCCCGGCGGATTTGGCGGCGGCCTTTGCGGCCGGCTTGGCGGCGGGCGCAGCGGGAGCGGCCGGTGCTGCGGCCGGCGGCGCCTTCAGCGCCAGGATCTCGTCGAGGGCGCGGTAGCAGCTGGCGAGGCTCGCCTTCTCGGTCTTGCCCTGCCTGAGGAAGGCCTCGAGCGGGTCGTGATAGCGGATCGCTTCGTCCACCTCGGGATCGCTCCCGGCGCGATAGGCGCCCAGCCGGATCAGCTCGGCCATGTTCTCATAGGTCGCCATCAGGCGGCGCGCCTTGCTGACGAGCGCGTTCTCCTCGTCGCTGTTGCAGCCGGGCATGGTGCGCGACAGGCTGCGCAGGACGTCGACCGCCGGATAGCGATTGCGCGCGGCAATATTGCGGTCCAGCACGATATGGCCATCCAGGATGCCGCGCACCGCATCGGCAATCGGCTCGTTGTGATCGTCGCCTTCCACCAGCACGGTGAAGAGCCCGGTGATGCTGCCGGCGCCGGTGCCGGGGCCGGCGCGCTCGAGAAGCCGCGGCAACTCGGCGAAGACGGAAGGGGTGTAGCCCTTGGAGGCCGGCGGCTCGCCGGCACTGAGACCGATCTCGCGCATGGCCATTGCAAAGCGCGTCACGCTGTCCATGAGGCAGAGCACATCGTTGCCCTGATCGCGAAAGAATTCGGCCATCGACAGGGTCAGGTGCGCCGCCTGCCGGCGCATCAAGGGCGATTCGTCCGAGGTCGCGACCACGACCAGCGAGCGCGCCAAACCCTCCGGCCCCAGATCGTCCTCAAGAAACTCCTGGACCTCGCGGCCGCGCTCGCCGATCAGGCCGATCACATTGATGTCGGCCGTCGTGTAGCGCGCCATCATGGAGAGCAGGACCGACTTGCCGACGCCGGAACCCGCGAAGATGCCCATGCGCTGGCCCCGGCAGCAGGTCAGGAAGGTGTTGATGGCCTTGACGCCCAGATCGACCTTGCCGGCGACCCGCTTGCGGGCATGGGCCGGCGGCGGCGAGGCCCGCAAGGGGTAGCCCCGGGGGCCCGGCAGAAGCGGACCCTTGCCGTCGATCGGCTCGCCGAAGGCATTGACCACGCGGCCCAGCCAGCTCGCCGAGGGCCGGATGGCGGGATCCGCATCGGCCAGTTCCACCTTGCAGCCAAGGCCGATGCCCTCCAGCCCGCCGAAGGCCATGGCCAGCGCCCGGTCGTTGCGGAAACCGACCACCTCGCACGGCACCCGCCTGCCGGCCTGGCCCACAAGGTCGCAGCGCGCGCCGACGGACAATTGGCGGGCAATTCCGCCCACCTCGACCAGCATGCCCAGCAGCGATGCCACCCGCCCGTAAAGTCGGGCTGAGGGCAAACGTGCAATCTCATCAAGGAGGTAGCCCAGGTCGGCTGCGCCGGTCCCGGCCGCGGAATTTCGGGAATTCATCTGCTAAATCCGATGGTTAGTCGGATTATCCCGATTCATTCCTAAGCTTCGGTGAATCGGGCCCCGGTGATCAATTTCAGAAAATCACAGCCGGGCGCTCGCTTTTTAGGAATTGTTAATAAAGTCGCGCCACATTGGTTAATAGGTTAACTTGGTCTCAACGGCGACAGAGGCTACCTATGCGCGTACTCCTCATCGAAGACGACACCACAGTGGCCCAATCGATTCAGCTGATGCTGAAATCCGAGGGGTTCGTCGTGGACGCAACCGATATGGGCGAAGATGGGCTCGAGATCGGTAAGCTTTATGACTACGACATTATCCTTCTGGACCTCATGCTGCCCGACATCGAGGGCTATGAGGTGCTGCGCCGGTTGCGGGCCGCGCGCGTCAATACGCCGATTCTGATTCTCTCCGGCCTCGGCGAGCTCGACAACAAGATCAAGGGTCTCGGCTTCGGCGCGGACGATTACCTCACCAAGCCGTTCGACAAGCGCGAGCTGATCGCCCGCATCCAGGCGATCGTCCGGCGCTCGCGCGGCCACAGCGATTCGGTGATCATCACCGGCAAGCTCAAGGTCAACCTCGATACCCGCACGGTCGAGGTCGAAACCCAGCCGCTGCATCTGACCGGCAAGGAATATGGCATTCTCGAGCTGCTCAGCCTGCGCAAAGGGACGACGCTCACCAAAGAGATGTTCCTCAATCATCTCTATGGCGGCATGGACGAACCGGAGCTCAAGATCATCGACGTCTTCGTCTGCAAGCTGCGCAAGAAGCTCTCAGCGGCGACCGGCGGCGACAATTACATCGAGACCGTCTGGGGCCGCGGCTATGTGCTGCGCGATCCCGTGGAGCCGGCCAACGAAGCGATGGCGCGCCGCCCGGCCGCGGCTAGCGCCTGACCGACACGACATCTGTCGCCAGAAGGAAACGGCGCCCCGAAAGGGCGCCGTTTTCATTTGAGCGCGAGGCTCAGCCCCCGCGCCGTCCCGCAAACCTATTCCCGAAGCAGGATCTCCCGAATGCTGTCGGCGGCGCTTGCGAGCTGGTCGCGCGGCAGTCCCGGAAACTCCCGGCTGTAGAAGCGGGTCATGCCGTTCGGCAGCTTCTCCTCGACGATCTCGCCGCGGATCATCTGATCGCTCAACGCGTCGCCGGAACGATGCGGGGCCAGATGGACATGGAGATGCGGAACGCCGTCGCCGAAGACATAGATATAGACCACCTCGGCGTTCGTGGCTTTCCTCAGGGCCTTGGTGCATTTGGCAATCGCCGGGCCGAAGCTATGGACCTCGTCGCCGTCGAGCTCGTGGATATAGGCGATGTGGCGTTTCGGCTCGAGATAGGCGAAGCCGGCAACCTCGGATGAGAGGCTGACCGTCAGCCGCCAATGCGAATCCTGCCAGACCTCGATGCGCTCGAACTCGGCATCGGCTTCGGCACCACGGCACAATATGCATTCGACCTGGGGCATGTGTGGCCAGACCGTCGCTTCGCGGCTCGACAGTGTCGATCACATACCACCATCATGGATGGCCGGCCATACCCGCATTTCGAAAAGAAAACGGCGCCCTTTTGGAGCGCCGTTCTTGTGTCATGGCGATCATCGCCGGGGTGGCTCACCCCGCGGCGGCGATGCGCGTCTGCTCGCTCTTCGGCACGACGCCATAGACGCCGCGCTGGCCGTTGATGAGC
>Ga0335070_10009645_pt1 | contig 11297 bp, 14 predicted proteins | sample Lox_Sample_13_FD_206722 | JGI IMG/M metagenome (GOLD analysis project Ga0335070, IMG submission 206722) | Soil microbial communities from Loxahatchee National Wildlife Refuge, Florida, United States - Lox_Sample_1.3 | ecosystem: Environmental > Terrestrial > Soil > Wetlands | place: USA... | reverse complement strand
TTCACGGGATCCAAAAAATAAGCACCTTCTTCAAGAGACCTTTTTGAGAACCAACCTCATTCTCTCTTCAAGACGACGTTTCGATAATCTTACCTAAAACAAGAAAAGATATCCGGATAAATCTGCAATCTGCATAATGAAAAAGGGCAGAACCCATGAGCCCTGCCCTCTCACCCTGATCCATCTTCTTCCTCCTTCATTCAAGAGGTGGAAGAGATCATGACTTATTCATCAAAAACTCATGAATCGAGTTGGCTGCTTTTCTTCCTGCTCCCATCGCCAGAATGACCGTCGCCGAACCGGTCACGATATCCCCGCCTGCCCAGACTCCCGGTTTGGTTGTCTTCCCGGTTTCAAGGTCCGCAACGATATAACCTCTTTTGTTAAGCTCCAAACCCGGCGTTTGCGTAGGAAGAAGAGGATTGGGGCCGGCACCGATGGCCACCACGGCCATATCGCACTCGAGTCGAAACTCTGACCCCTGGATGGGAACCGGTCTACGCCTTCCCGACTCATCCGGCTCTCCCAGCTCCATCCGAAGGCATTCCACTCCCGTGACCCAACCGTTGTCATCTCCCAGGAATTTCATTGGAGCTGTCAGAAGGTAGAATTGAACCCCCTCTTCTTCGGCATGGTGAACTTCTTCGATACGGGCCGGCATCTCATCCCTCGACCGGCGGTAGATGATTCGAACGGTGTCCGCTCCTAATCGGAGAGCTGTCCTGGCTGAATCCATGGCCACATTCCCTGCTCCGAAGACCGCGACATTCTTTCCCCGGGCGATCGGTGTATCATACTTTGGGAAGAGGTATGCCTTCATCAGATTCGACCGGGTAAGATACTCATTGGCGGAATAAATGCCGCAGAAGTTCTCCCCCGGGATGTTTAAGAACTGCGGAAGGCCCGCGCCCAGCCCCAGGAATACGGCATCGTATTCCTTAAGAAGTTCATCAACGGTCTCGATTCTTCCGACGACGCAGTTACACTCCACCTTGACACCCAGCTTCTCCAGGTAATTGACCTCAGCCTGGACAATCGACTTGGGAAGACGAAATTCCGGAATCCCGTAGATCAGAACACCCCCGGTTTTATGGAGGGCTTCAAAAATCGTGACCTCGTGTCCTTTCAAAATGAGATCCCCTGCCAGGGTCAAACCTGCCGGTCCTGATCCGACCACCGCCACTTTCTTCCCCGTGGCAGGAGGCTTTTCAGGGAGGGTGACCTCTCCTTTCGTTCTCTCCCAATCCGCAGCAAAGCGTTCGAGTCTTCCAACGGCGACAGGTTGATCTTTCTTCCCGACGATACAAACCTTTTCACACTGGTCCTCTTGAGGACAGACGCGCCCGCAGATGGCGGGGAGGCTGTTGCGCAACTTCAATCTCCGTGCGGCCCCGGCAAAATCACCCTCCGAAATGAGCTTAACAAAAGCCGGAATCTCGACTTCTACGGGACATCCCTCAATGCACTTGGGTTTCTTACATTGAAGGCAGCGGCTCGCCTCCATCTGGGCTAATTCCGGCGTATATCCGAAAGGAACCTCATCAAAGTTCCTCGCTCTCACTTTAGGCTCTTGTTCAGGCATCTTCTGCCTTGGAACTTTTACTTTCTCTTTTTTCTCCTTTTCCTCTGCCATCTCAACCCCCTTGCCTTTCCGCCGTCTTGAACTGTTCCATGGATGCCCTCTCCTCGGTGAGATAAGCCCTTTGCCGCTTCACCAATTCGTCATAGTCGACCTCATGGCCGTCAAATTCCGGGCCGTCCACACAGCAAAACTTCGTCTTACCTCCCACCGTGACCCGGCAGGCGCCGCACATTCCGGTTGCATCCACCATGATGGGGTTCAGGCTCACCATTGTCTTAACCCCGTATTCTTTTGTCAATTTGCATAAAAACTTCATCATGGGGACGGGGCCAATTCCCACGATCAATTTCACATCCTTCCGCTCATCTAAGATTTTTCGGAGGACATCTGTGACGAATCCATGGACCCCATACGTTCCGTCATCCGTCGTGACCCTCAAATCATGACTCGCGGCTTTCATCTCATCTTCTAAGATCAAGAGGTCTTTCGTCCGAGACCCGACGATGGCAATCACGTGATTCCCCGCCTCCTTGTAAGCCTTCGTAATCGGGTACATGACGGCCACGCCTGTTCCGCCTCCTACGCAGATCACGGTTCCAACCTTTTCGATGTGGGTCGGCTTTCCCAACGGCCCGATGATATCTTGAATGGAATCGCCTACGTTCAAGGTTCGAAGGAGTGCCGTAGACTTTCCTACCACCTGAAAAATCAGGTCAATCGTCCCCGAAGCTGGGTCCGTTCCTCCCATGGTCAAGGGAATTCTCTCCCCGGTCTCATTGACCTTCAAGACGACAAACTGTCCCGGCTTTGCCTTCCGAGCAATTCGGGGTGCCTCCACCGAAAGGTGACACACCGTCTTCTCGGCCATTTCTCTTTTATAGGTTATCTTATGCAAACCAGCCCCTCCCTTCTGATGAATTCCCCACGAAAGCCCTGCTATATATAAACGAACTGGATTTAAATGTCAAACTTCACCCCGTCAAGAAATTAACTTGACAGATACTGAATTTTAGTTCATAAATACAGATAATCGGCCTTTGTAAGAAGTTCTTGCAAGCCCTCCCCGAGGCCACCTGCTCGGAAGGTCCCGGGGGGCATGAATGGATGAAGGAGAAGAGAGATGAATTTGAAGCTTTATGTAGGGAACCTCGCCTTTGGAGCCTCAGAAGAAGACCTGAGAAAGCTCTTCTCTGAAGCGGGTGAGGTCCAGTCGGTTAAGATCGTTACCGATTCCTATTCGGGAAGATCAAGGGGGTTCGGTTTCGTAGAGATGACTTCCAACGCAGAGGCGGAAAAAGCAATCTCTCTCATCAACGGGAAGACTTTTATGGAGCGGGCTTTGATCGTGAGTGAGGCCAGGCCTCAGAAAAAAAGGGGTGGCGAGTTCAAAAGCAGAGGGGATAGGGACAGGTAAGCCGATTTACGAGGGCAACCCCGTTAGAAATGACGGCGTTTTAGCTTTGTCTTTTATCAAAGGTATTTCAATTCTAAACAGGGATCATTCAGGCTTCAAAAAGAATGGTTTTCTAACGGGGTAAAGGAGAGGTCGTTGGAAGTTAGAGTTCAAGATAATCAAATCGAGAATGCGATCAAGTCCTTAAAACGCCAACTCGCCAGGGATGGGATCTTGAAGGAATTGAAGAAAAGAAGGTCCTATGAGAAACCTTCCGTCAAGAAGAAAAGAAAGCAGCAGGAGGCGAGGAGAAGAAGACAGCGAGCGGCCCGCAGGTTTTCGAGATAAAAAGCGCTTTTCGAAAACTACTCAGGGATACCCGGCAGGTTAACAGCATTCAAAAGTTTTCCTTCTCCCGTTTGAAGAAGGCCCTTTCTGGAGAGCAGGGCAATCGCCTCCGAAGAAAATGCTCCGACATCCTTAAAGTCAAGAATGACTTTTTGAATCTTCACGTTTAAGACCCCTTTAAGCCTTTTTACGAGCTCCTTTGACACTTCCCGATCCATGGACCCTTCGAGTCTGACGAAAAGGGTCTTAAGCCGCTCATTGTAAATGGAATAGAGTTTGAGCGTATCGGCTGCCTTCTGGCCAATGAGGAGTTTCTTTTCCGTAATCCTCTCGCCCACTTGTTGAATTAAGTCCCGGGTATTCCCGAGAGGGATGGTATCATTCATCTTCTGCAAAATCCGTGAAAGGCTTGGGAGATAACCCTCCGGTGTCCTCCGTGCGATGCTTCGATAGGCGATATTTGAGACGACCCTTGTGAAAAATCGCTGTTGGGGGTGAAAGACCCTCTTAAAAATGGAGTTCCAAGAATAGCCCTCTTTGCACGCCCAATTGAATCCGCGCTGAAGTGTCTCTTCTGTCATCAATTTTGGCTTGAAAACGACGGTGGCCCCATTATACTGCCCCCAATCCTTATGCAGGAGCCTGCCTTCGGACTCCATCCTTTGATATAGGGCTGTTCCGGGCAAGGGGGTAAGAATGAAGAAAGTGGGCAGTTCAATTCGATTCCGTTCACAGAACCGGAGCGTTCTTTCGAAAACCCCTTCATCGTCATGATCCAATCCAAAGATGAACCCGGCCAGAACCATGATGTCGTGGTCGTGGAGAGCTTTCATGGCCTCGTCAAACTGGGAAACGCGATTAAACGTTTTGTTTACTTCCTTTAAGTTCTCCGTAGACAGAGACTCTACCCCCATAAACAAAGAGACGCATCCGCTCTCCGCAGCGAGTTTCAAAAGTTCGGGGTCCCGGGTCAGGGTCATGCTGGCCTGGCTGGCCCATTTCTTCTTGAGGGGCTTCAATTGTGTGAAGAGTTCTTTAGCATAACGGCGGTTCCCGGCGATATTGTCGTCGATGAAGACAACGAACTCTCCGTCTAAACGCTCCACCTCATCGACCACCTCTTCCACGGGCCGACATCGATAGGTCTTTCCGAAGAAATGGGTGACATGACAAAAATCGCATTGGTGGGGGCAACCGCGGGTCGTCTGGACGCAGTTGACCGTCATGTAAGCATTCTTCCGAAGCAGATCGAGCCTCGGAAATGGGAGTCTTTCCATCGAGCAGAAGTTCTCGTTCCGGTAGAAGGGTTTGAGGCACCCCTTCTTATAATCTTCAATTAATTCTTCCCAGACGTTTTCCGCCTCCCCGATGACCACCGCATCTGCATGTTCCTTGGCTTCGAAGGGAAGGCTTGAGGCATGAGGTCCACCCATGATGACAGGGATCCCTCTTTGACGAAACTTCTGTGCAATCTCGTACGCCCGTGGAGCATGCATCACCATTCCGGTCACGCCGACGAGATCCACATCCTCTTCAAAGTCGATCGGATCCACATTCTCATCGGTGATCTTCACTTCGATCTCGGGAGGAGTGAGGGCAGCCAGCGCGGTCAGTGTGAGACGGGCAAACCAGATGTCCTTAATCACCTTTTGCGAGTGGCTGATGTAAGGATGTTGGTAAGCCGGGTCGATTAATCGAATTTTCAAGTGGCTCTCCTACGACAGGGTCCCTTCTGCGCAGAACCAGTGACAAGGGGGGATAAGAATAGTGCGTTATTTTATAACTTAATTGTTGGAGGATGTCAATGATTTTTCAGGTTAATCGGCGCCTTCGGATAGGTTGTAGTAATTCGCCTTACAGGAATCCCTCAAAAATGTCAGAGATTCTCTAACTTCCCCAAATGACTTCTTCAAGGTTTCATACTTCCTCTCCAGATCCGTATTGCGGGCAAGGGCCTCTTCCAGCTTGGATTGAAGCTCCCGGTTCTCTTCGGAGAAAAGGGAGGCCTCCCTCTCTTTCAGTTTCCCCTTGATCTTCATCACTTCGCTCTGCTCGACCTGGGATTCCAGTTCACGAACCCGGTCCAAGGCTTCCTCTTTTTCTTGGGTGGCCTGAGCCCAGGCTTTCTTCATCTCCCTCACTTCCTGCTGAAACTCTTTGATTCTCTCCAAGGCGTCCGCATGCTCCTCTTGGAGATAGATCGATTCGGACTGGAGCGCTTTGAGCTTCTCGTCTTCTCTGTTCAGGGCCTCCCACTGGCGCCGCAATTCCTGATTGTCTTGGGCTAATTGATGGATACTCTTCTTGTAGGAAGTCAGATCCATCTCCAGGGCCTTCTTGGTCTGGGCCGATGCGAGAAGTTGCCCATGAAGGTCTTCGATCAATTTCAGGACGTCCAGACTAGGCTCTGACTCAATCCCCTTCTGAGAAGACTCAAAAATCGCCTTCCTCTCTGTCTGTTTTTCAGAAAGACTCATTTCCTGTACGAAGGGTTGATCCTCGAGGAGTGGTTGATCGCCTTCTTTTTCTTGAGGCTGGGGGGCCTGCTCCAGGATGAGGGCATGGGGTTCTTCAAGTCTTCTGATTTTCGGCATCTTTTGGGCGACGTTCGTTTCGAAACCATCCGCCGTGGCCGTCTGAATTCTTGGCTTCATCCGTTTTCCTCCTCCACCTCGTGGCTCTCCCTCCTCGTTCCGTTTCCAGCCTTTGAGAAAGGTTAGGAAGGAGATTACTTAATTCGTTCCTTCATGTATTCATCCATGACTCTTAACATCTCTACGACCTTTTCCACTTCGGTTTTGACCCGGCTGACCTCTTCCAGAATTCGGTTGGCCTTCTTCAGGTCGAATTCCAGGGCGGATCGAACCGTCAATGAGGAGCGAAGCTCAGAATAGAGCGTATCGACCCGCTCTGCCAAATCATTCTTTTTAGACTCATCCACAGGCTTCCTCAGAGGGGAGATAGACTTGGGTTCCGCAACGTCCCAGGGCCTTTCGATCGGCTCCTTGTTGAGCGTGTTTGGGAATTTTTGTGCGACGTTGTTGGTAAATTCATCCGACATGATCCACTCCTTTCGGGGCTAATATTTCCTCAATGAGGCTCTGGATATCCGCCGCACCCTTTGACGATTGAGCGAAAAGAAAAATCGGGGTCCCTTGACTCGTTGCCTCGGCAATCTTCGTATCCTGCCGGATTACCGTGGTGAGGAGGTATTGGTCATAGTGGGTTTCCAGCGCCTTCTTCGAACGTTTGCAGATTCGATGGGACTCATTGTAACGATTCAGGAAAATAAAGATATTTTCAAAGACAAATGAAAAATCTTCTTCGATTGTAGACAGGGTCTCGAAAAGGATCTTGAGCCCATGGTAGGAAAGGAAGTCGGCTAAAACGGGGATGATGAGATCATTCGAGGCAAGGATGGCATTCAAGTTCAGGAGTCCGATGCTCGGGGAGGCGTCCATGACAATCAGTTCGTAGTTCTTCTCTATAGAATTGATCAGCCTCTTCAATCGGAACTCTCTTGAATTCATGGAGAAGAGCGATAGCTCGACCGGCGAGAGGTTCAGGTTCGAGGGGATGACATCCAGCGTCGGAAGGTCCGTTTTAACGATAATTTTCTCGATCTCTTCCTTTTCGATCAAGGCACTGAACAGGGTCTTGGAAAACTGTTGACTGCTCAGGCCCAGGCATTGGGTGAGGTGGCCTTGTGGATCCAAATCGATCAAGAGTGTTCGAACTCCCATCTGGGCAAGGCGAAACCCGTAGGAGGCGGAAATGGTGCTCTTTCCCGTCCCTCCCTTGAAGTTGAGGAAGAGCTGCTTTCGTATGGATTTGATCGGGGAACCCAGCCCCAGGGCGTTCCTATATCTGGTGACATCCTCCGGTTTGTAGTAGCGGTCCCGGTTCACATTCCTCTTTGCAGGGGGGAGGATTCCTTCTGACTCCTTCTCAAGGAGCTCGTGCTTTGAGATCCCGAGAAGGTTGGCAAAAGCCGTCGGCGAGTACACGGTGTCTCTCAAGATTTCGGCTTTTTGAATCAAGGGCAACGATTGAGCTGTCATCGGCACTTTTTTCGTTTCAACCTCGGTTCGTCAGGGAAGCCGCCTTTCCTTTGTACGGCCGGGTTAGTATTTTCTCCAAGGTTGTTTTGGCCCACTTTCGAATTCCCGGATCTGCATCGGTCATGGCCTCGACGAAGAGATTCTCGCTCTCGTCAGGATAAAGGGTTGCCAGGGAAAAAAGGGCTGCTTTTCTCACCATGGAATGGGCATCTCTTGATAACTCCTTCAGGATCGGTAGGGCACCCTCTACTTGAGCCCACCCTAACAAGGTGGCCACCTTCCGCCTCACCCAAGTAGAGTCATCGCTCAAGAATTGAAGGAAGATGTTGAGGTCAATCTTCTCCTGAAACTGGAACATTCCTCGGAGGGCGGCAATCCTGACTCTTGCGTCGCTGTCTTTAAGATATTTTCTAAACAAAGGGGAAATGATGGGGCTCCGAAATCTGATAAGAGAACGAAGAGCTTGAGCCCTGACCTCTGGATCTCGATCGGACAAAATCTCCTGGAGGAGAGACAGAGGGATGGAAGGATAAGTCTTTTCCAAATAATATCGAATCGCCAAGATTCTCACCTGCGGATCAGGGTGCCTGAGATCGGTCTTCGCCTGCTTCAGAACGGCTTCAGAAGAGAGAGTCACCGATCTCTGATCTTCTGGAGAGGGGATGGAGGAACTCGCTATTTTTCCGTTGTCATAGAACGAGGAAGACGTTTCAAGGCCTTTTTCTAACCCCGGCGACTTTAGGTATGTCAATCGGAAACAATCCACTCTGTTGTCATTCCTTTCGTGCCTTGAGATGCCCGAACGGAAATTATTCTTCGAATTATGATTTGAATTCAAACTTCAACTGCTCTGAATATTTCTCTAATAGCATATCCAAGGCCTCCCTGACATAGACAGACTGAGGGACCTTGGTCTTCTCGGAGAGTCTCTTCAGAGCCTCCAATTGCTCGTCTTTGATGTAGATTGTACGGGCAACCTTCTTCTGTGACAAATAAACCCCTCCGTTTACATTACAATACAATATAATACAATACATTAGCCCTGTCAAGAGAAAAATATAAGCTTTATCTTTAGATTTCAATATATTATGGTTTAACAGCGGTCACTCGTTCATTGTAACTCCGCTTTAATTACCCTGGTTAGCGCAGGTGGAACCCATACTCCCTGACCTCTTCTTAACTATCTGTTCTTTTCAACCCTTTTTGGGGTTTTTTTAGAGTTCTTCCGATCCCGCCTGGTCAGCATGTGGCTCCGGAATCTCGTTCGTGTCATCCGTTCCATGACAATTTTCCCATCCTCCTCGTCAACCGGGGTTCGCTCGTCGCCTTCACACGGTGAATCGAGTGTCGTGAAAAAAGGAGTGAAAAAGAGCTTGACTTTTCAAAAAATATTTCCCATAATCAAGCCAGAGTAAGTTGTAAGGAGTAGTTGTTTGGATCGTAAAAAAAGCCACAAAAGTTTGAGTTCTTGCTTTTGTGGCTTTTTTATTAAGACCAAGGGCTATTACAACTTACGTCACATCAGAGAAGAGAGGAGGTGAGTTGTAGTGGCCAAAGGTCGTGTGAAGTGGTTCAACGAGAAGAAGGGCTACGGATTCATTTCCAGAGAGGACGGAGGTGACGTATTCGTTCACTTCTCAGCGATTAAGAAGGATGGATTCAAAACCCTTTACGAAGGCGATGAGGTAGAATTTGAAATTTCAGAAGGGCCGAAAGGTCCGCAGGCGACGAACGTGACGGTTCTCGCCTGAGCGGAAACGCGTTTGGCTATATCAGGGCAAGAGACCCCAGGACTCCTGGGGTCTCTTTTTTGTCCGGAGGAGAGGCTTTTCGATGGGAGAGATTAAATCCACCTTAGAATTGGCGATGGAGCGGACAAAACGTTTCGCCGTCTCCGAAAAGGAAAAGGATGCGATTAAGCAAAAGGAAATTTCGAACAAGGCGGCCAGCCTCTTTCACCGGTATCGGGAGGGACACCTCTCATTGAATGGCCTTCTGAAGGAGATCGAAGGAATGGAAAAGCAGACGGCGATGAAGGTAAAGGAATACCTTCTCTTTCACTGGATCGACGCCCTTTCTCTGGATGATGAAACCGAAAGGATCCTGAAAGGAGTCGAATCGTTGAAGGGAAGGAGTATCGCCGAGGTCAAGCAAAGATTCCACGACCTGGTTTCCCAATATCAAAGCGAAAAGGAAAAAAACAAGGAGAAGGTGGGGGGGCAATTGAGAGAGGCATTGAAAGAGGCTGGGATCTGGGGGAGCGCGGTGGAACCCAACCTCGAAGGGAGTGAACTCTGGAAAAAAGAAAATGAGGGGCTGGACCGCTCTTATCTAATCAAATTGGACGAGATCAAAGAACAGTTGAAGCGGTTGTAGACAAGAGACCCAACTCCATTTGGCAGACATCGTGAGGTTAATTCCAGGCTAGCGATCACACAACCCTTCGTTCTGAGGCAATCTTTGGGGCTAACGATATCCGATAGAAATCAAGCGTCCCAATCAATATATGAATATCATATTCTCACTTTCCTGAACTGCTAAAAACAGCCAATATATAGCAGAAAGTCTGCCACGAAGCTGCATGAGAGATGAGGGTATAAGCCCCTCGGAGCCGACTTGCAGGAGTTGGCTTCAAACCATCTTAAGCTGCGCTGGTTAAGAGCCAGGGTGGTGAGCGTTAAGGAAAAGGGTAATAGGGCTTAAATAGGCAACCCGTGCATCAAGAATCCGCAATCCTTGCCTGGCGAGGGTATATTTGCTTCAAGATTTTACGTCTTCCAGCTCCTCGCAAGTTACTTTCAAACTCCCTTTACCCGTCAATCTCCGGCCCAAACCGTTTTCCCCTTCCAGGCAAAGTGTATCGTTACCCATTTCAGTTTTTATAATGTATATCTTTCCCGTGGTTTTATCTTTGAACCTGTCTCCTATCTTCATCATAGCCCTATCTCCTTTCCTGACCTCCTGGGAGACGATAACGATTTGAGGCCAAAATTCAGTCTGCACAATCCGGAACCCGTATGGCCTTTTTTTCCGGATCGGCGAGGTCTAACTTAATGAGTCTCCGGCAACGAGGACATAGGATAAACTCTTTGGTGTCCAGGCCGATCATGCTCAGCTTGAATTTCTTATCACAATGCGGACATAAGGCGTCAAAATCGAACATAGATTTCCTTTCTTGAAGGTTTTAAAAAGAGGGAGCGAATTTGTGACTTCGTTTACCCCGTTAGAAATAATGCGTCGCTAATCTGCAGTCCCGCTGTAGCGGGATTATATTTTAGAATAACTCCGGCGGGGTTCAACGCCCAACCAGGATTTCTAACGGGTTTTATTCTGTGAGTTTTCCCTTGACCTCATCTTTCTACGAAAGGCACGAATACGGACTCTATGCTATTCGGATTTGCAAGCATGGAACGGGTTCCGTCTTTTGTCCCCAAAATGCTGATGCGGGGATCGACGCTTTTGACTTTGAATGGATTCCGCCTCTGGATGTTTTAACATGACTGAACGACAGGAATTCCCCCCGATTTCGCCGGCCCTGGCCGAATCCCTGCTTTCTCCGCCTTTTCACATCAAAACACTTTCGGGCGAGGTCTCCGGGGCTTGATCTTTTTGGGGTTGCTTTCCTTAACGGAAAAACGATCAGATTTCTTGTTGGGTATTGATTGCGATTTGAGTTTGTAAAGGCTTTCCAGCCTCTCCTCCTGATGTTCTGTTAGCGCATTGTTTTTATCAAAATCCTGCAGTGCGGCTTTGAGAAATTGGTCTTCAGTCTTGCTTAATGCATGCTGGTTTAACCCTGACATCACCCAATCGAGTCTTTCCTTATTCATAAGGGTCCTTTCTATCCTGATGACTGTCTTTAAGTTCTTATCGCTATCTCCCCCGGAAGCCGCGTTTGACGATCGCCTCTTTG
>Ga0335070_10009644_pt1 | contig 11297 bp, 10 predicted proteins | sample Lox_Sample_13_FD_206722 | JGI IMG/M metagenome (GOLD analysis project Ga0335070, IMG submission 206722) | Soil microbial communities from Loxahatchee National Wildlife Refuge, Florida, United States - Lox_Sample_1.3 | ecosystem: Environmental > Terrestrial > Soil > Wetlands | place: USA... | reverse complement strand
TGCTTCGTATCGGCGTTCCTCAATGCGATGCGGATGTCGCCGACCTTCTGCGGGACCTTCGATTTGGAAAGGTCGAACTCAAAGTAATTGCGCGAACCAAGCTCCTTCAGGGCGGCCAGCTCCTTGCCGTTGGTCGCGATGTCACCGCTCATCACGCCCATATCGCCCACCATGCGCTTCAAGTCCGAATTGGTCTTTTCGACATCGCTCGAGACCTGATCCAACTTCGTGTTGGTCGTCTGCAGCTTGCTGCTGGCATCATCGAACTTGCTGGACGTGTCCTGCTTGAGGTCGGCCAGCTGCGCGGCCATCTCCTGATTCTTCTGCTCCAGCTCACGGCGCCGCTGCTCGAGATTATCGGCCAACTGAGAGCTGCTACGCTTCACTTCCGATCGGGCTTGCCGCAGCGCTGCGGCTGTTGCGCCTTCAATATTCGTTTTGATAGCCGTCTGCATTGCTTCGAAGCGCTGTTGATTCAGCTGCTCTTCGGTGGAGGCCGCATCCGTCAGCTTCCCGATCTGCTTTGCTGTGGTTTGCTGCAGAGCCGCCAGATCGTGCGATTGATGGTCGGCCTTCACGAATTGGTAGACATTGCATCCGAGGGCAACCGCCAGGCCCGCGCACAAAACCCAAGCCACACGCGGAGTGGAATGACTGCTCGATGCATCCGACATGTACGAACCGTCCTGAGACATACTTGCTCCTTTTTGTTTGGCCCAAAACCACTGACAACCTGTCCAAACTTCGCGCAAAAAATGTGCAACGCTTCTGCCAACCGCTCGCGCACTTAGTAAGTGGCGGCTATCGTGCCGTTCTGTCAATAAATTAGGATCAGACGCGCGTTGGCTGCGGACGTCCGGTCGTGCCCGCGCGCCGTGTAACGTTTACGCTTTGACACAGTACGAAATGCTCGGTTTGAGGCCCATCGCACAGCATCGCGGCGCCCCCTGGCTGTCATAATCGAAGTAGTGGTGGAGAAGCTCAGAGACCTCATCACGCGCCGCAGGGCGATGCTGATTACGCCGATCGCTTTTGCGGGGATAGTCGCAATAACATCCCGCAAAGGTCGAGATTCCGAAGAGGATAGCGCAGCCGAGGACGTCACCATCGTCGCATTCGACGCAGCGGCCGAGAAGCTGGGGCTCAAGCGCGTGCAAAAACTCAGGCGATCCAAAGGTGAGTGGCGGAAGCTTCTCAGCGCCGAACAGTACTACGTCACCCGAGAGGGTTCCACGGATACGCCATTCACAGGGACCTACTACAAACTGCACGACACCGGATTGTTCCGCTGCATCTGTTGCGACAACGCCCTGTTCAGCTCCGACGCGAAGTTCGATTCCGGCACGGGCTGGCCGAGCTTCTGGGCGCCGGTAGCCGAAGAGAATATCCGCACGCGCACCGATCGCAGCATGTTGATGGAGCGCACTGAGGTGCTCTGCCGCCGATGCGACGCGCACCTGGGTCACGTCTTCAACGATGGTCCGGAGCCGACCGGGTTGCGCTACTGCATGAACGAATCGGCGCTGCGATTCGTAGCGCGCAGCTGATCTTCCGCCTCATGTCCGGGCTTCCGAGCGGTATAATCACTTTTCGCTCCACCTCGCGCAAGAGCCCAACGAACTTCATGCGGTCCCGCGGCGCCAAAACAGAAAGCACACCGGACACGGCGAACCTGGCCGGGTTCGAACTGGATCGTCGAGCGCTGGACGAACTGTTCAGCGTCACCTACGAAGAGTTGCGCCGGCTGGCCTCGGCAGTAAAGCGCAGCGATCCGAGTGCAACGCTAACCCCTACTGCCCTCGTCAACCAGGCTTGGCTCAAACTTGCGAAATCGCCGCGATTCGCCGCTACATCGCCCCTGCATTTCAAAAGAATCGCCGCTCGCGCCATGCGCCAAGTCCTGGTGGAAGCGGCCCGTCGGCGCAGTTCTTCGAAACGAGGCGGCGACGGCATCACCTTTGTCGTCATGGGAGATCCCAGCGCTGAAACCGCGCTCGGCCGCGAGGAGCTGCTCGCGCTGGACGACGCACTCAAGGAGCTCGAACGTTTGGAGCCCCGCCAGGCTCTGCTGGTCGAGAGCCGGTTCTACGGCGGCCTGGATGTTACCGAAACAGCCGCGCTGCTCGACGTCTCCGAAGCGACCGTCCATCGCGAGTGGAAAATCGCCAAGGCCTGGCTGAAGCATCGCCTGCGGCAAGCGCGCTGAGGTTTTCCGATGGGCGAGATGGATACCGCACGGCTCCGACGAATCCAGGTGCTGTTCCTGGAAGCATCCGAAATGGCCGAGTCCGAGCGGTCCTCGTTCCTGAAAAACGCATGTGCCGGCGATGGCGAGCTGGAAGCGGAAGTGCTCGCCATGCTCGAAGAAGAGGCGCGCTGCGATTCTTTGCTCGACTCTGATATTTCTCAAGTCGCTTTGAATGTTTTGCGCGGTGGCGAAGATCTCTCCGCGCGGCGCTTCGGACCTTACCGGCTGAAGAAGCTCCTCGGCGAGGGCGGAATGGGCGTCGTCTACCTGGCCGAGCGCGAGGATCTCGGCAGTCTGGTCGCGATCAAAATTCTGCGTGACGCCTGGCTGTCTCCTGCGCGCCGCGAGCGCTTCGAAAGCGAGCAGCGGACACTCGCCCAATTGAGTCATCCATCCATCGCGCGCCTCTATGACTCCGACACGCTGTCGGATGGCACGCCGTTCTTCGTCATGGAGTACGTCGAGGGTGCTCCCATCACCACATACGTGGTGCAAAATCGCAGCTCGATCGAGCAACGCCTCCGGCTATTCCGCGCCGTCTGCGAAGCGGTTCAATACGCGCACAGCCAGGCCGTGATCCACCGCGATCTGAAGCCGTCCAACCTACTGGTTAGGGCTGACGGTGAGATCCGGCTACTCGACTTCGGAATCTCGAAACAACTCGAGAGCCTCGATCAAGCCGCCGACCAAACCCGCACCGAATTTCGCATGATGACGCCCGCTTATGCGGCGCCCGAGCAAGTGCGCGGAGACCGCGTCGGAATCTACACCGATGTATACGCACTGGGTGTGATCCTTTACGAGTTGCTGACCGGGCGTGCACCCTTCGATCTGTCCCGCCGCATCGCCGGCGCGGCGCAACAAATCATCACTGAGCAAGAGCCGGAGCGCCCCTCGGCAGCGCGCGATCGGCTGCCGGCGTCTTCCTGGCCGGATCTGGACGTGCTATGCCAAACGGCGATGCACAAGGATCCGCAGCGCCGATACCGCACCGTCGATGCGCTGATCCGCGATGTCGACCATTACCTGGCCCGCGAGCCTCTGGAGGCGCGGCCCGACTCGATCTGGTATCGGGCAGGGAAGTTCATCAGCCGAAATCGAAACGCTGTGATCGCGTCCGCGGCTGGTATCGTGCTGGTCATCGGACTGGTGACGTTCTTCACCGTGCGATTGGCGGTCGCTCGAAATTCCGCTCGCGCCACGGCGGTTCGCCTGCAGCGCGTTCAACAGTTCATGCTCAGTTTGTTTGAGGGCGGCGACAAGGCTGCCGGGCCCGCCGAAGGACTGCGCGTCACCACCATCATCGATCGCGGCTACCGCGAGGCGCAGGCCCTTCAGCAGGAACCCGAAGTTCAAGCGCAGCTCTACCTGACGCTTGGCGGGATTTATCAGAAGCTCGGCAACCTGCAACAAGCCGACTCGTTGTTGAACGCCGCGCTGGCCCGCCGCAAAGCGCTGTTTGGCGAAGAACATCCTGAAGTGGCCGAGAGCCTGGTCGCGCTGGGACTGCTCCGTGTCGATCAGGCACGCCTGGACGAAGCTGAGCGCCTGGTCCGCGACGGATTGGAGAAGACCAAGCGCGCTCAACCCGTGGACGATCGTGCGGTCGCGATGGCTACGACGGCTTTAGGTAAGGTGCTGGAGGCTCGTGGCGTTTACGACAAGGCGATTCCGGTGCTCGAGCAGGCGGTCAGTCTCGAAGCGCGCGCCGCACCCGCCAGCGCCGAGCGTGCCGCTGCCATTAAGGAACTAGCCGACGCGCAGTTCTACGCCGGGCACTACGACGTTTGCGACAACTTGAATCGCCAGGCGCTCGCATTGCACCGCCAGATCTTCGGTGATCGCCATCCGCTGGTCGCCGACGATCTGATCAACCTGGGCGCGGTTCAATTCGAACACGCGCACTACCCTGACGCCGAGCGTTACTACCGCCAAGCACTCGACATCAACCAAGCCTGGTACGGGCAAGACCATCCCGAGGTCGCATCCACGCTGTCGATGCTCGCGCGCACCCTCGTGTTTGAAAAACGCTATGACGAAGCCGTTACAATGACCGAGCGCGCCCTTGCCATTCAGGAGCGTGTCTACGGACCCACGCATCCCAAGGTCGCCAATGTGCTGAACGAGCTCGGCACGGTCGCGCTCCAGCGCGAGCGCTTCGAAGAAGCTGAGCAGCGTTTCGCCCGCATGGCAGAAATCTACAAAACCGCCTACGGTGATCATCATTATTTGTATGCACTGGCGTTGGCCAATCTCGCAAGCGCCTACTTGGCGAAGAAAGACTACCCGCGTGCCGAGCTGATGTTCCGCGACGTTGTCCAGCGTTACAAGCAGGCGTTGTCTGCGGATCATCTTTACACCGGTATCGGCGAAATCAAGCTTGGCCGCGCGCTGGCCGGTGAAAAGAAATTCGCGGAGGCCGAGCAGTATCTGCTCGCAGGCTACAAGGTTCTCAACAAGCAGACCAGTCCCTCGGCCAGCTGGTTGCAATCGGCTCGTAAAGAGCTGGTCTCGGTTTACGAAGCAACTAACCAGCCGGGAAAAGCCGCCCAGTTCCGCTAGCGCACTAACGCGCGCCGCGCTCCGAGTCCGGTGGTATGCTTGTGCCCATGTGGAATCGCACCTTGCTTGCACTTTTGCTTGCCTCCAGCGCTTTCGGGCAGAAACCGCCAAAGGCACCCGCCACTCCGCGGCTTTACGTGTTCGACAACGGTCTCATCCACGGCATCAACCCGGAACTGTTCCACCTGACGAAGGATCAGGTTGCGGTTTCCGATATGGTCGTCTCGAGCTACCTTATCGTTCATCCCAGGGGCGTCCTGCTCTGGGACTGCGGCGCGATTCCTGACAGCGCCATCCAAGATGACGGCACACAGGCGACCTCCGGTTTATACGTTGCAACCAAGACGCTCAAGTCGCAGCTCGCGGCCATCGGCTATGCGCCCAAGGACATCACTTACTTTGGTCTCACTCACTATCACGGCGACCACACCGCGAATGCGAACGATTACGCCGCTGCGACATGGATCGTGCAGCAGGTCGAGCGCGATGCGATGTTCGGCGAGAAAGCGCCGCCCATCACCCAGCGAGAACGCTACGACGCCCTCAAGAACAGCAAGGCGAAAATTCTGAAGGGCGAAGATTTCGATGTTTTCGGCGACGGCAGTGTCGTGGTGAAAGCTGCTTACGGCCACACGCCGGGTCACCAGGTGGTGTACTTGAAACTGGCGCACACCGGCCCCATTCTGCTCGCAGGCGATCTTTATCATTACAACGAGGAACGCGGCACGGACAAAACTCCTGGCTTTGAGTTCAGTCGCGAGCAGTCGCTTGCGAGCAGGGAGGCCATGGAAGCTTTCATCAAAAAGACTGGGGCGCAGCTATGGATCGAGCACGACCTGGCCCATTTCAACACGCTGAAAAAAGCCCCGGCCTACCTCGACTGAGTCTTGGGCCTTCACAGCAGCCGGAAATTGACTTCGATGGTCGCTTGCACAGGGACCGGTGCGCCGTCCTTCGTGCCCGGCTGGAACCGCCACTGTTGTACGGCCGTGACGGCATTGTCGTCCAATCCGAAGCCCAGTCCTTTCACAACCCGAAGTGAGTGCGCGAAACCGTCTGCTCCAATATCGACAGAGAGTATCGTCGTGCCTTCATATTTGGCGACACGCGCCTCCTCGCTATACTCAGGTTCCATCTTGCTGACGAGTTTGGGCGGTGTGACGCCGCGCCCGATATGATAGGCGTCCGACCTAACCGAATCTTGCTCGCCGAGTGATTTTCGGACACCTGCAGCGCGATCGCTTAGCGCCTTGGCTTCATCCGTGCGCCCCTGGTCTCGTAAGAATCGTGCGTAGAGCTCCATGGTTGTAGCCGCTTCACTCGACCTCCAGTACTGCATCGCCACAGATGAAGCAAACAGGCTCTCCGCGGAAGCTGTGTTCTGTTCGCGCTCCAGCACCAGCGCCATCCACGTCTGGATCGGCCCGCTTTGCGACGCGTCGACGTTCTGCGCCCGCTGGAAGTAGTCCATAGCTCGGGCAAAATCTTTGGCGCCCAGCATCTCCACGCCCAGGAACACTAGCGCCGGCGCCGATTCCTTTCGATCACCCAGGACTGCGAGCGCCTTCGCGTAGACGGCGACCGCTTCCTTGGGCTGATTCCGCTTCTTCTCCAGCTCGCCGAGCCTCATGAGGCCCAGGCCGTACTCCACGCTTCCGGTTCCAGCCACCTGCCCGCGAACCGCCAAGGCCGCGTCGAGCAATCTCTTGGCGGAATCGAACTGGCGCGCCGCCTCGAGCGCCTCTGCCGGCAGCTCCAGTATCTTGAAATTCTTTTGCGAGGTGCCCGCGCGAATCGTGGCCTCGATATCGGACGGAAATGCGGGCTGATCCTGCGCGCGAACTGCCGCGAAAGGCACAGTCAACAAGAAGGCCGCACCGATTGCTCCCAAGGCGGAGGCTCGGCGCACTCCCATGCGGTTGATGTGAGAATCGAGGATCGCCACGAGCCGTCCTTCGAGCTGCGAGCGGCGAGCCATGGCGACCGATGCCGAAGCGAGCCCAACTGAAGCCAGCCTGCTGCCGGCGATCCCAAGCAGGTGAGCGGCATAGTCGGATGCGCGAGCACCCCGGGCCAGCACGATGTCGTCGGCCGCTCTCTCGCGTTCTTTCAGGAACCCACGCCAGGCGATCCAGGCCAGCGGATTCCACCAATTCAGCGCGAGCGCCAGCCGCGCGACTCCCTGCGTAGCGACATCGCCTCGTCGGACGTGCGCCAGTTCGTGCAGTAGAACCATGCGCTGGCGGTCGGCATCCCAAGTTGCGGCATCGGCGGGCATGAATATCGCCGGACGCAGGAATCCGCACGTCATCGGCATGCTTCCGGCCTCGCCCTCGACGAGTTCTGGTTGGCGGATGCCCAAGTCCGCCGCGAGCTGCTCTAAAACGTACGTCTGCGATATGATTCGCGCTCTGCTCCGCCTGCGGCACACCAACGCGTACGCGATCAGCATCTGGACTATGAAGAGTGTGGTCCCCACCGTCCAGAGCAGCAATACCATACCTCTCGGATCGCGCACCGGCGCCCAACGTATCGACGCGGAGACCTGCGGTGCAGCCGGAGTTGCGGGCGAAGACCCTGTACGGGCCGTCGCAGTCGTCTGAAAAAGCGCCGCCACGCCCGGAGTGACAGCGCTTAACACCGGAACGCGCAGCGCAGGTAACGAGAGCGATAAGAAAGGAAGCGCCACGGATGCCGCCATCGCGGCAGTCCACACAAGGTGCCGCACTGCGGCGGAGCTCCGGCGCAGGCCAATCGAAGTCAACCATGCAACGCCAAACACGAGCGCGCTCTTCACCGCCACGCCAATGAGAATCTCGAACCACATTGCCTCGCTCATTTGCCCTCCTGCTTCGCTTTTTCGATCATTTGCGCCATCCGCTCCAACTCCTCGCGCGTGAGCTGCGTGGATGAAACGTCCAGCAGCGCGGCCACGATCTGCTCGGGCGACCCGTTGAAGTACGTCTTCAGCAGATGCTTCACCGCATTTTTCTTGGCTTTATCGCGACCAATCGTTGGCAGATAGACGTAACGCAAGCCCTCGGCGCGGTGGCGGACGTGACCTTTGTCTTCGAGCACCTTGAGTAACGTTCGTACTGCGGAGTAGCTGGGCGCGTCCGTCATCGCGGAGCGAACCTCCGATGCCGAGGCCTTGCCGCGTTCGATCAGGATTTCGAGAATCTGCCGTTCACGCCGGCTCAATCCCTCCACGGCGCTCATCGGGTGGCCTCCTGCGTAGTGCTTAGCACTGTGCTAAAAAAATAGCACATGCGGGCACAGCCGTCAACAGAAAAAGCAAAGCAAGTGAAGCGTGTCGGCGCGGGCTCGTGTTGGCCGATCAGCGGTCGTCGCGATTCTTATCGCGATCTTTCAGGCGCTGCTTGGCGTCTTCCAGGCTCTTATCCACCTTGTGCATGGCGTCGCTTGCGTCGCGCCCGGCCTTCTCGAGCGCCGGCTTGGCCTCCCGCTCGGCCTGTTTGAGATCTTTATTCAGCTCGCGCTGTGCGTCTTGCAAATCGTGCTTGACCTGCTGGCCGGCGTCGTGAAGCTTGTCGCGCGTTTCCCGGCGATCCTCGCGGCTGCATCCAGCGGCCAGGCCAGCCAGAACCAAAACCGTCCACAATCGGATGTTCTTCATACTCGCCCCGCTTTCATCGTAATCGATGGATCTCGGGGAGTCCGTTGGCTGGAGAGATATCCTAGAAACTTGTGTTTCCGCGACTCTATGAATTGCTAGTTTGCACGTTCGCTTGCGCGACCGTGGCCCACGCACAACAGCCTCCGCAATCGGCCTGCGATTTCGACGGATTCGACGTCAGTGCCAAGCTAGCCGAGGTCGTTAGACCCGCTACCGCATACTACGCCTGCGGCGCCGGCAAGAAATGTCTCACCCTGCAACTGCGGCCTTCTGACACTGTCGTGATAGGTCGACCCGAAGGCGAATGGACCTGCGGATATGTGACCACCTCGCGCGGCGCCGCCCCAGGTTGGGTTCGATCCCAAGATGTCCGCCCCCTCGCCGCCGATCCGAATCCGCCGCTCAGCGCCTGGCTCGGCGAATGGCATCAAGGCGAGAATCGCATCACCATCAAAAAGGCGAGCAATCCCGACAAGCTGTCCCTGGATGGCCAGGCCTATTGGCGCGGAAGCCGCGACAATGTCCACGACGGTTCCATCTCAGGCGAATCCGCGCCCCAAGGCAACAAGTTGCATTACGCCGAGGACGGGGCCGATTCCTGCACGGTCGACTTTGCCCTGATCAGCAACTACCTGCTCGCGAATGACAACAACAAGTGCGGCGGCATGAACGTCCGATTCTGGGGCGTCTGGCATCGCGCTCCTTTTCCCCGCCGGATCGCGAAGTAACGACTTATCTAAAACTCAACGCCGCCTACAGGACGTTGCTATCCAGCGCGGCAATGAATTGAATACCGGGAATGATTTTCCTCGCGAGCCGCTTATCGTGAGTCAGGAAGAGGTCCACACGCGCTTCCGCGGCACAGGCCAGGTGGATCGCGTCGCCTGAACTGATGCCGCCTCGGCCTCGAATTTCGGCAAAAATCTCAGCCGTCGATAGCTTGAAGTCGAGCAACCGCAGCTCAGGCGAACGAAAAAACTCGCGAACCTTCGAGACCTCATCCCATCGCTGGGTCCTGGCTGGACCCGCCAGTATCTCGCCCACGGCGAAAGCACTCGTGCAGAGTATGTCGCTACGCTCCTGCATGCGACGAGCGATCTGTGCCACGCGCGACTTGAACTCTGGGTGACCTTCGAACATGTAGGCGAACAGCATGGTATCCCAGTACACCAGGCTCATCGCGAATATCCTTCGCGTTCCTCCCGAATCGCTCGCTCCGCCCCACCGAGCTCCTTGTAAACATCCTTGAGAATCCCTTCCATCTGAAGCAGCTTCTCGAAGATCGAAGCACGGATCGGAGTTGCCGGAGCCGTTGCATTAGCCGCTGCACTCGCTGGCGCGTCTAGAAACTCGTAAGTATAGACAACTGTCGTGCTGGTGCCAGATGGGGGACCACTTATGTCTACCAACCGCAAGCCGTTCGGCTCCAGAAACTTTGGCGTCTTCAGGGCAGTGCAAACGTGAGCGATGCGATTCACCATGCCTAATTCCTTTTCGACGGTTCCGCAGCGAACAGAGAATCGCGCCTGGCGCCCTCGGCGGGCCGGTTCTACGTACCGTAAGCGAACATGTTCTCGAATCTGGTCAGATGTTTGTTTCAAGCCTTTGAATTATGATAGACATTTAGGCTGTCTGTCAATCAATCATAAATCATGCTATACGTATCATGGTCACGCGTTACAATTAGGCGGCGCTGAATTTCTATGAAACGCGCGAACTCGCTCGCCTGGCTCGCGATGATTTTGCTTGCTGCCCAGGCCTCCGGGCAGACTATAGGCGTCGCCCACGCACAGCACAACGCCGCCCTAGTTACCCAGGTTGCTCCCGGGTCCCTGGTAAGCATCTTTTGGTATCCGCCGGACTCAGTTGGGACCCCGAACCTCTCGACCGCGAGCCTGGGGTTTCGTCCGCAAGGTACAAATCAGATCGCGAGCGCCCAGATCATCGGTCCAGGGTTCGCAGCCAACCAATTGGTCGCCGTCGTTCCCTCCGTTATTCCGATGGGCGCCGCCGACGTGCTGCTAGTCCTCAATTCCGTCGCGTTTCAAGCCACTCAAGTGACGATTGTTCCAGCAGCGATCGACATCTTCAACACGTTCGGCGAGAATTTTGGACCCGCCATAGCGCAGAACAATTCCGCCAATACTGCGCCGCAGTTGAATCAGCTCACGCATCCTGCGATCCCCGGCCAATACGTGACGCTCTGGGGCACGGGGCTAGGAAGTTTCTCGACGCCGGAGGTGACCATTTCGCTCGCCGGCCAGGCGATTCAGCCCAGTTTCGCCGGTCACGCGCCGGGCGTCCCGGGACTTGACCAGATCAATTTTCTGGTGCCCGCCGATGCGGTGTTTGGATGTTACGTTCCGCTCAGCGTGTCCGTGGGAGGCAGTACCAGCAACGCCGTGACGGTTTCGCTGGCGTCGAACCCGGGCGTATGCGTGCATCCATTGGGGCTCACGGCGGCCGAACTGCTGACGCTCGATCAAGGTGGATTGCTCTTCGCCGGGACCATGTCTTACGTCGGCTCCATCTTTGCGCCAGCGTCGTCGAACCCCACGAGCTACACGCGCTTTGAAGGGCTTGACGCGTTGTTCTGGAACCGGGGCGCTGCCGAGTTTTTCCTTCTTTCTTCCCCGATTCTAGCCGCCGGTGGCGCCGCATCCACTTGTGGTCCGCCGCCGCTCGCTGATGACGGGCCGTTCTCCATCATCGTCGGCGGCACAAACCTCGGGGGATTGCTCACGCTCACCGGTCCCGCGGACCAAATGGTAGAGATTCCGGCGCAACCCATCGGTTATGAGCTGTCCCTGCCTCAGCCGCCAACTGTAGCGAGAGCCGCCCAATTGCCGC
>Ga0335070_10009643_pt1 | contig 11298 bp, 5 predicted proteins | sample Lox_Sample_13_FD_206722 | JGI IMG/M metagenome (GOLD analysis project Ga0335070, IMG submission 206722) | Soil microbial communities from Loxahatchee National Wildlife Refuge, Florida, United States - Lox_Sample_1.3 | ecosystem: Environmental > Terrestrial > Soil > Wetlands | place: USA: Florida... | reverse complement strand
TCGCCTTTGCCATGCAGTGCATGTCAACCTTGGCCGTGGTCCGCCGCGAAACCAATAGCTGGAAGTGGCCCGCCGCTCAGTTCGCCTACATGACAGTGGTGGCCTACGTCGCCGCCTACGCGGCATACAACATTACGGGTTACTTGATCCGCTAACGAATTGCCGCGCCAGAATCGGAAGTACCTCACCGGCCTTCCCGGTCAGTAACTCATCGAAGAACTCTCGATTCGCCGGTTCCTCCGGGCCGACATAGATCGTCCGTGCGCCATTCCGCCTCGCCATGCGCACGAAGCTGGCAGCCGGTTCCACCACGCCCGAACTGCCGATGGTCATGAGCATCGTTGCTTCTTGCAACTGGTGCAGTACCAGGTCCATGTCAAACGGGACTTCGCCGAACCAGCAGATATGCGGACGAATCAAAGCCCCACACTGTTCGCACCGCGGAATCTCGTCCTTGCTGCGATAGCCCCGCCCATCTTCAAAAGGCTTCGAACCGCACCGCCGATCCGAGCACCGCGACCACATGATGCGACCATGCATATGGACGACGCGCTGCGAGCCCGCCTGCTCGTGCAGCAGATCGACATTCTGCGTGCAGAGGAAGAAGCGGTCACCCAGCGCACGCTCCAGTTCTGCCAGCGCGAAGTGGGCCGGGTTGGGCTTCACCGTGCGGTGCCTTTCACGCCGCTCCGAGTAGAACTGCCACACCAGCACCGGGTCCGCTTCGAACGCCTCCGGGCTCGCGACATCCTCCACTCGATACCCGCGCCATAGCCCGTTCATCCCGCGAAACGTCGGCAGCCCGCTCTCGGCACTCACACCCGCGCCGGTGAGCACGAACAGCCGGTCGCCTGCCGACAGACGACGGCTCATTCTGTCTGTACTCATGCTCCCCTAACTTACCGAATCCCTCGCCGCTTCGATATACTAAGTAGTTTGCTGGCCGACTGTTTTGCGCGCAACGAAGCCGCGCGAGCGCATCGGTCAACCCTCAGTGGAATCTAACCAACGTACACTTATGGCTGTAACGGCCCGGCGCAAACCACGCCGCGGTCACGGAGTTACTCATTCTTGTCTACCGCACTGATGAATTCTGTTGAAAGCGAAAGGTCCGACCGCATCCTCGACTCGTTCCGCCGTTGGGGCTATCTGCAAGCCGACCTCGACCCCGTCGGCCATTTCAAGCCCCTGCTGCATCCCGATCTCGATTTCGCCGGCGAGGAAGCCGACGCCGCCCGCCGCATTTACTGTGGCACCATCGGTGCCGAGTTTATGCACATCCCCGATCCCGAGAAGCGCCGCTGGGTGCAGGACCGCATGGAATCCGAGCTCTCCACTCCCATCGACCGCGCCCACGTCCTCGACCAGCTGGTGCGCGCCGACGTCTTCGAGCAGACCATCCACTCCCGCTACATCGGAACCAAGCGCTACTCTCTCGAGGGCAACACGGCGCTCATACCCCTGCTCGATGAAATCCTGAACGCCGCCGCCGAAAACGGCGCCGAGCAGGCCGTCCTCGGCATGAGCCATCGCGGACGCCTCAACGTCATCATCAACATCGTGCATCGTCCCGCTTCGGAAATCTTCGCCGGCTTCGAAGACGTCGACCCCCGCAGCGTTCTCGGCGGCGGCGACGTCAAGTACCACATCGGCGCCACCGGACTGTTCCCCGCCGTCAACGGCAACAAAGTCCGCATGCACATGGTGTCGAATCCCAGCCATCTTGAAGCCGTCAACCCGGTCGTGATGGGCCGTACCCGCGCCAAGCAAACCCGCATCGGCCGCGACGGCAAGCGCAAAGTTCTCTCCATCATCATGCACGGTGACTCCGCCTTCGCCGGGCAGGGCATCACCGCTGAAACGCTCAACCTCTCCGAGCTTCGCGGCTATACCGTCGGCGGAACCCTCCATGTCATCGCCAACAACCTCATCGGATTCACCACCAACCCCCACGAAGCCTACTCCAGCCGCTTCTCGTCCGATCTTGCCAAGCGCCTGCCGATTCCCATCTTCCACGTCAACGGAGAAGACGTCGATGCCGTCGTCCGCGTCGGCCGCATGGCCCTCGAGTACCGCTACCAGTTCGCCACCGACGTTGTCGTCGATCTCATCGGCTTCCGCCGTCACGGCCACTCCGAAGTCGACGACCCCACCATCACCCAGCCGATCCTCTATCGCAAGATCAAGGACAAACCGCTGCTCTACCTCTCCTACGCCGACCGCACCGGCCAGGATCCGCATCCCTTCGTCGACAAGTTCCAGTCCGAACTCGATGCCGCGCAGAAGGCCGGCAAGAGCATGGAGAAGAAGCCGGTCATGCGCCAGCTCCCCAGCTACTGGGCGCCCTATCACGCCGGTGACTACAACCCCGCCGACGAAGTCGATACCGGACTCTCCGCCGCCGCGCTGCAGACAATCACCGACGGTCTCACGAAGTATCCCGCCGACTTCCACATCCACCCCAAAGTCCACAAGATGCTCGAGCAACGTCGCGAGATGGGCTACGGCCATCGCCTCCTCGACTACGGCATGGCCGAAGCGCTGGCCTTCGGCTCACTCGCTCTTCAAGGCACGCCCATCCGACTCAGCGGACAGGACTCCCGCCGCGGCACCTTCAACCAGCGCCATAGCGTCCTCATCGACATCCTTGACGAGAAAGAATTCGTCCCGCTCTGCCACCTCGCTCCCGGCCAGGCGCGCGTCGAAATCTACAACTCCGAACTCTCCGAAGCTGCTGTCATGGGCTTCGAATACGGCTTCTCGCGCGACTTCCCCGAGGCCCTCGTCATGTGGGAAGCCCAGTTCGGCGACTTCGCCAACGGGGCCCAGATCATCATCGACCAGTTCGTCGTCTCCGGCGAAGACAAGTGGGACCTGCTCTCCGGCCTCGTGTTGCTTCTCCCTCACGGTCACGAGGGCCAGGGCCCCGAGCACTCCAGCGCCCGCATCGAGCGCTTCCTCCAGCTCTGTGCCCGCGACAACATCCAGGTCGCCCAACCTTCCACCGCCGGACAGTACTTCCACCTGCTCCGCCGCCAGGCCATGCGCAAGTGGCGCACTCCGCTCATCGTCTTCACCCCCAAGAGCATGTTGCGTCATCCTGAAGCCCTCTCCCCCATCGACGACCTCGAGCGTCCCCGCTTCCAGACGGTTCTCGCCGACGCAACCGCTCTCGACGCCAAGCGTGTTCTCATCTGCACCGGCAAGATCGGCCACGAGCTCCGCCTGGAGCGCAAGAAGCTCAACCTCGCCGCACCTGCCGTTCTCCTGCTCGAGCAGCTCTACCCATTTCCTGAAAACGACCTTCGCGCCGTCCTCGCGCAGTATCCCCATGCCACCCAATTCATCTGGGTGCAGGAAGAGCCGGCCAACATGGGAGCGCTCTCCTTCGTCGTTCCCAGGATGAAACGCCTCGTCGGCCCCAAGCTGCGGACCATCAAGCGTGCCGCCAATGCCACGCCCGCAACCGGCTCCGCCAAGGCCCACGACCTGGAGCAGAAGACATTGATTACATTGGCTTTAGGTAAGGGCTAACCGCCACACCCAGCGCTGCCTCCACCGCCATCCCGGCAAATCGCCGGTCCAGCTCCGCAACGCAATGAGCCCAAACGACTTACTGTGAAGGCCCATGCTCCCTGCCGTCGCCGTTTCGGCCCGCAATCCCATCATTCCATCACCCCGGGCGCACCGTCTGTCACGCCCAAATATGAAAATCTGAATAAGGCCAAAATAACGCCTTCCAAATACTGTAGGCGAAGCCGCGCGTTACGCTGTAACCTGCTGAAAAATAAGTAAATAGATTTGGCTACGGACGTGCTCAACACCCTGCCGGGCGGAGTATGCATGTAACGCCGCCTGTCATTCTCTAATCCTTTGCGAAGCGGAGAGAAGATAATGAATCGAAGTGCAATTCGACTTGTAGCGCTTCTAACCGTGCTCCTGCTCGGTTCGGTCTGGCTATTCGCCCAGACGGAAACCGGTACGCTCACGGGAGTCGTGACTGACGCCTCCGGCGCGGTCGTCACTGGCGCAACTGTCACCGTCACTGCGCCTGCCACTGGCCAGACTCGTACTGCGAGTTCCAGCAGCGTCGGCGAGTACACCATCACGACTCTGAAGCCCGGCCTCTACAACCTCGTGATCGAGAAAGCCGGATTCCAGAAGTTTTCCACCCAGGTGAAAGTGGACGTGGGCTCGACCGCCAGCGTTTCGGCGAAATTATCCGTCACTGGCGCCTCCACCACCGTCGAAGTCACTGCCGCGGGCGAAGCCGCTCAGGTGAACACCGAGACCCAGACACTCTCTACGGTTATCGGTACCAAGGAAGTCAACGATCTTCCTACCCTGACGCGTAACCCCTACGACTTGGTTGCGACCTCAGGCAACGTCAACGACGACGCCAATAGCAACCGCGGCGCCGGTTATGCCATCAACGGTGCCCGTTCCGCCGATACCGACATCCTGCTCGACGGCGCGGAGAACGTGGACCTCTTTACTGCCAACGTCGGACAGAGCGTCCCGCTCGACACCGTACAGGAATTCAGCGTTCTGACCTCCAACTTCTCGGCTGAGTACGGCCGCGCCGGCGGCGGCGTCGTCAACGTTGCCACCAAGTCCGGCACCAACCAGTTCCACGGTTCGCTGTATGAGTTCAACCGCGTGGCAGCTCTGGCGGCCAACACCGCGCAGAACAACGCCAACCGGGCCCAGGCTTTCGCTGACGGCACGTGCGTCGCCGGCCAGCCCTGCGATGTGGGTAAGTTCGGCTTCACCCGCAACCAGTTCGGTTACTCCATCGGCGGCCCCATCATCAAGAACAAACTGTTCTTCTTTAGCGGTACGGAGTGGACCCGTGTCCGCAGCAGCAGCCCGATTCAGGCCGATATCATCGATCCTGCCTTCCTCACCCTGCCGCAGGTAAACCAGAGGACCAGGGACTTCTTCAGCACAGTCGGGGCCAAGGGTCTCGCTTCCGGCGTTACGGTTCTCTCCGACGTGAACTGGGGTCAGGGCACCAAGGGTGTCTGCCCGCTGGGCATTTCCTGTTCCGCTCCTTATGCGCAGGCGGTTCAGTACCTGGTGCCGACGGATTCCGGCGGCGGTGTCCCGCAGAACACCTACTCCACCGTCAACCGCGTGGACTGGAACATTAACGAAAAGAACACTCTGTACGGTCGCTACGCTCTCTACAGCGAGAATGATTTCGCCGGCTCCGTCACCAACAGCCCCTACGCGGGATATAACACCGGAGAAACCATCTACAACCAGGGCGTAAACATCACCTACACCCACATCTTTACCTCCAATTTGGTCAACTCGCTCAAGCTGAACTATAACCGCTTGAATCTCAAGCAGCCCGCTGCGGAGAGTCCGTTTGCGCCCACCTTGTACACCTCTACCGCCGTTCCGGCAATTCCGGGTACCTCGGGTTCGCTGGTCTTTCCCGGCTACAATACTTTCACTCCGGGCAGCGCCATCCCCTTCGGTGGTCCCCAGAACCTCTATCAGATTTATGATGACTTGTCGTGGACCAAGGGCAGGCATCAGTTGAAGTTCGGCGGCGCTTACCTCCAGACCCGTGACAATCGTGTGTTCGGTGCTTATGAGAGTCCCATCGAGCCTCTCGGCACCAGCTTCGCGGGCAACTCCAACTACACCAACTACACCAGCGCTCTCTACAACCTGGTCAATGGCACCATCTATAACTTCCAGGGCGCGGTCTATCCGCAGGGCAAGTACCCCTGCCAGCGCACCCCCGGAACTCCTGGCTCCGATGGCGGCCCGGGCAGCGGTGGCGTCCCCATCCCGACTCCCGATTGCACGCTCAATCTGCCGGTTGGTCCGCCCAGCTTTGGCCGTAACAACCGGTACAACGATGGCAACTTCTACGTGAACGATTCGTGGAAGATCACCCCCCGGCTGACGCTGAACCTCGGCATCCGCTGGGAGTACTACGGAGTGCAGCACAACTCCGATCCCGCCCTGGACTCCAACTTCTACCTCGGTCAGGGTGCGACCCTGTACGATCAGTTCCGCAACGGCTCCGTCATGATCGCCAACAAGAGTCCGGAGGGTGGACTGTGGGCGCAGGACAAGAACAATTGGGCGCCCCGCTTGGGCTTTGCCTATGACGTCTTTGGCGATGGCTCCACCAGCTTGCGCGGTGGTTTTGGCATGGGTTACGAGCGCAACTTCGGCAACGTGACCTTTAACGTCATTCAGAACCCGCCCAACTATGCTGTGGTCAGCTTGAACAGCGGCACGACTCTCAGCTACCCCATCTTTACCACGGTGGAGGGTCCTTTCACCGGCACCGGTACTAAGGTTCTTCCAGCTACCAACCTGCGCGCTGTTCAGCAGAACATTCCGACCGCCTACACCGAATTCTGGTCCATGGCTGTCGATCGCCAGGTCATGAAGAACTCGGTCCTGTCTCTGGAGTACGTTGGTTCGCGCGGCGTTCACCTGTATAGCATCGCCGACATGAACCAGCAGGGCTTTGGCGGCGTGTACACCGGTGTGGGCAACCGCCTGAACTACCAGTACAACGAAATCAACTACCGCGGCGCCAATGCCGACAGCTACTACAATGGGTTCAACGTGAAGTTCCAGGGCAACAACCTCTTCAACAAGGGGCTGTACCTCAATGCCAACTACACCTGGTCCCACTCCATCGACGATCTGTCCTCGACCTTCACCGATGGTTCCCCGGGCCTTTACATGCTCGGCTACACCAACGGCTTTAACCCCACGCTGGACAAGGGCAATTCGGACTTCGATAGCCGCAATCGCCTGGTCATCAGCGGAACCTGGAACCTCCCCTGGGGTAACAACGCCTCCAGCACCGCGACCCGTATGTTGCTCAGCGGCTGGCAGGTGTCGTCCATCTTCGTCGCCCACTCGGGTAACCCATACACCATCTATGATTGCAGCAACCAAATCTATGCCACCTGCCCTCGCTGGATCGCCACGCAGCCGGTGGGTGTGAAGGGCTCGCAGAGCACGCTGGATGGCCCGAACCTCTACAGCTATCTGTCGCTTCCGCAGGATGGCGGCTTGCCCGCAGGAACGGGCATCTCGCTATCGGATCCGGTCTGCTCGGGTCTGTATGGGTCAGGTTGCTCGTTCTCCCTCGAGAGTCAGCAGCCGGCGGCGCGTAATGCCTTCCAGTCGCCGGGCTACTGGAACTTCAACTTCGTCTTCGCCAAGAACTTCAAGTTGACCGAGCGCTTCAACCTCCAGTTGCGCGGCGAGATGTATAACACCTTCAATCACTCGAATCTCTACGTTTACGGCTACAACCTCGACGTTTCCAGCGGCCTGCCGGCCGTTCAGGTCGACAAGGGCGGCGTGAACCCCAATGGACCGGGGTCCTATTCCGACGAGCGCCGCAACGTTCAATTCGCGTTGAAGCTCACCTTCTAAACCATCTGATTTGGGTTGTTTGACTGTGGGGAGCCTTCGGGCTCCCCAGTTTTTTGCCCGCGCCTTGCTAAATCTCGCCTTCCGCCTCTGACCCGGCCCAAACACTGCGGGCCCCATACGTTCCACCCGCCGCTGGCCAAGAGCATGGGACAGTGTTCGCGCAATTGCGCTTTCTGTCCTCCTCAAATTGCTTCCCATCCGCGCTACTGACCAACTACCCATTACGAATGACTACGTAGCCGGCCTCCATCCCCCGATCCGGTTACCAAAGGTCATGTCCTTTCGTAAGTTGACCGGCACCGCTACCCGTGACACCCTTCCCTTGCCGTCGTACCATTTTGCTGTCCTTGCCGACAGCTTGGCTGATTGGCTCTTCCTAAGACCAGCCGTGGGAAAGAAGAGCTTCGGGCCCACATTTTAGGAGGCCGCTATGTCCTATATCGCAACCGACTCTCCGAGAACGGCTTCCCTGGTTCGCATTAACCCCTTAAATATGAGGATTTTACGTGTAAGTATATTCATTTGCAGGAATTTACCAGGATTCCAAACCATAACTCTAATAATTTGAGGAATTTAGAAGATGGGGGGGGGAGGGGGTAGCAAAAGAGAAGTTGAGGAACCAAGGTTCGGTTGGGCGGAACTAAAATGCAGCGGTAAATCTATGGTAGATCGTAGGAAGATGCCGCTCGTGAGGCTCGGATCCCATAGTTGCAACCCCTTATCCGAGCCTCACGTCGGATGGACCGACAAAATCGTCGCCTTCCGAGCAGGCATGCCGTGGCTCCGCACGGCCACTTCAATGCGCCACAATCCCGACTGACTATTCCTCATGCAACTGGCATTCCACCATGGATCATATTTAAGTATTTGTAAATAAGCCACTTATAAAATCGTCACCTTGTGACTCCTTCTGATTTCCGTAGCCCGAAAACTCTGCACTACAACTTCTTGGAGGTCGCAAATTCCCCTCTCCCTCGCTTGGCCGCTTCGTGCCATACATCTTCGGCGCCTGTCCTCGCCTTCGCCGGTTTGCTATATATATTCTCAGCTCCGGTTCGCAGTCGTCCGAAGCCAGATCTGCAGGAACTCGTTGTGCCATCGGCAATCTCAAAGCTCGCCATCGACGGCGGAAATCCTGTGCGATCAGCGCCTTATCCGCCTTGGCCCTCCTTCGACGACAGCGACTTGGAAGTCGCAGCCTCGGTCTTGCGCTCGGGCAAAGTCAACTATTGGACTGGCTGCGAAGGACGCGCCTTCGAGCGCGAGTTTGCCCGCCATTGCCTCGTCGCTCACGCCGTTGCGGTCGCAAACGGCACAGTCGCTCTGGAACTCGCCCTCCATTCTCTCCGAATCGGTTGCGGCGACGCCGTCATCACGCCAGCCCGATCATTCGTGTCTTCTACGAGTTGCATCGTCTCCCGCGGAGCCGTTCCGGTCTTCGCCGACGTCGATCGCGACTCTCAAACCGTCTCGGCCGAGTCGATCCGCGAAGTCCTCACCGACCGCACGAAAGCCATTGTTGCTGTACACTTGGCTGGTTGGCCTTGCGATATGGATCCCATCATGGCTTTGGCTGGCGAGCGCGGCCTCAAGGTGATTGAAGATTGCGCTCAGGCTCAAGGCGCACGCTACAAAGGCCGTCCTGTCGGCTCCATTGGACACACCGCCGCATTCTCCTTCTGCCAGGACAAAGTCATGACGACTGGCGGTGAAGGCGGCATGTTAACCACCAACGATCCAATGGTTTGGCAGCGCGCCTGGAGCTACCGCGATCATGGCAGGGATTTTGGCGCGGCCTTCTCGGATGACCATTCTCCCGGTTATCGTTGGCTCTATCATACGGTCGGAACCAATTGGCGGATGACCGAAATACAGTCAGCTCTCGGACGCCATCTGCTCGAACGAGTGAAAGTCAGCATTGCCCGTCGCCGTGAGTTGGCCGCCCGGCTTGCGGCCGGCCTTTCCGGATTGGTTGCACTCCGCATCTGTCATCCCGCTCCTGGCTTCGAGCACGTCTATTACCGCTACTTTGTGTTCGTCCGCCCCGAGCGTCTCTCATCCGGCTGGACCCGCGACCGGATCTTGGAAGCAATCCTTGCCGAAGGTATCCCGTGCTACACCGGCGGCTGTCCCGAGATCTACAGGGAAAAAGCCTTCGCCGCTTGTCGGCCGTCCATCCGGCTGCCCGTCGCCGCCGAACTTGGCGAAACCAGCTTGGCATTCCTGGTTCATCCGACCATTTCCGATGCCGACATCAGCGATACGATAGAAGCAGTCCGGAAGGTCATGCAGCACGCAACTGCAGATTGGGACGTAAGTTGCAAGCGAGGTGCCCCTTGAAGCGTCACATGTTCGTCGGCCTCTTGCTGGCCGGTCTAGTCAACCTTGGGACAGCACAAACCCAGGTAGGACCTGCGCGTCGGCGCGTAATTGTCAACGGAACAGCCATCCCTGCTAGTCGCGTGATTGTCAAGGAAGGTGTCGAATACGTCGACGCCTCCATCTTGGCCACCGCGCTGGGCGCCACGGTTGAGTCAGGCGACGACGGCTTGATCATCGCATCGACGAAGGGCCAAAGCGGGAATGCGGTGGTCGACGGTCAGAGGTTTTCGCAGGAATTCCGCAGCGAAGTAGCGCGCGTACCCGATGAGATTGAGAGCCTCCGCGCCGCCGTGTTGAAAAAGGACAATACCGCGCTCGGACCGAGGTTTGATGCCATCGAAAAGGAGCTGACGCTCTCAACGACGCTGGTTCAGACCGACGCAGATATGGCTGTGTACTATGCTTTGTCCTACGCCAACAACTCCTTGGCCATCGCGTATTACAAGCAAGCGCGAGGAGTTTCACTTGACGAGGCGCAGAAGGACCAGCTGGATTCGATGATCTGCTCGATGGAGAGCAAATTTGCGCTTATGAAGGGCGTACTGCTTCCCGGCGGTAGTTGCAGCGTGCTGAAGCGGATCGAGTCGAAGCAATCGGCGAAGACAGCCTCACAATAGGTGAAACCTTGGGTAAACTTTGTGAACTGCACGGACCACCATAGAATGCTGAGAGGCGACGATTGCGGTGAGTCCGTGCCGCACGCCGCTCGACCCAGTTCGATGACCTGACAAGGGCCTGTAGCTCAGCGGTTAGAGCAGGGGACTCATAATCCCTTGGTCGGGGGTTCAAATCCCTCCGGGCCCACCAAAAATGAAATCAGCACTTAGCAATTTCCACCTGGCGATTTGCCGTCAGCATCGAGTGGGAAGGGCAGATTCTTAATCTCAGATTGATTTTCGCAGAAGCGTCATCCGTACGGATAAAACACAAAAAACAAGAGCGACAGAACCGTCAGCACCCACAAGCCGGGGTGAAGTTGTCGTGCCTTGCCTGCAACAACCTTACAGATCGGGTAAAGGACGAAGCCCGCAGTGATGCCGATGGCGATATTGAAGGTGAACGCCATGAGTACGACAACCCCAAAGGCAGGAATGGATTCCGAGTAATCACTGAAATCAATGCGAGTGATCGGAGCCAGCATGAAGAGTCCAACCAGTATTAGCGCGGGGCCGTAGGCTTGCGCAGGAACTGCTGCGACAAACGGCGCGAAAAAGAGCGTCAACAGGAAACAGGTTCCGGTGACGAAGGCCGTAAGGCCAGTGCGTCCACCCGCTTCGATGCCCGTGGCCGACTCTACGAAGGCGCCGGCGGTGGTCGTTCCAAGTGCCGGTGCGAGAGTCGTGGTAATGGCGTCCACCAGCATGGGGCGCTCAATCTGCGGCAGGCGTCCCTCGGAGTCGAGGAAGCCAGCGCGGGCGGAGAGGCCGATGAGTGTTCCCATGGTGTCAAGGAACGCCATGATGAAAATGGTGAGGACGACGGGAAAGGCGC
>Ga0335070_10009642_pt1 | contig 11298 bp, 9 predicted proteins | sample Lox_Sample_13_FD_206722 | JGI IMG/M metagenome (GOLD analysis project Ga0335070, IMG submission 206722) | Soil microbial communities from Loxahatchee National Wildlife Refuge, Florida, United States - Lox_Sample_1.3 | ecosystem: Environmental > Terrestrial > Soil > Wetlands | place: USA: Florida... | reverse complement strand
TCTTCGGTTTCCCCACACCCAAGGAGGATCTTTACCCGCTTCCCTACGTTTCCAGCCGGTCGGGAGCACACCTTTGCGAGACGATCGCCCGGGTCCCCTGGTTGCGACGGTATCAGCACCGTGTCTGGCTGCGATCGCTGGCGGGACAGTTGCGGCAATTCCAAGTGGCCCACATTCACAACCGGCCGGCCTGGGTGTCGTGGCTGCGCACCCAGGGGTATCGTGGCCGGATCATCCTGCACCTGCAGAACGATCACCTGGGTCACTGGACAGCTGAGATGTTGGACCATCTTGCGGCCGCGCTCGATCAAGTGGTGGTGTGCAGCACCTACCTGCGCGAGCAGTTTGCTCCGAAGTCGCGCCTGATCGCCGGGAAAACCCGGGTCATCTTCAACGGCGTGAATACGCGGCTGTTCCACCCGCGCGAGGACCTGCGCCAGCCGAAGACGATTTTCTTTGTCGGCAAGCTCATTCCCGACAAAGGCGTGCTGCAACTGGCACAGGCCTATCGGGAAGTGCTAAAGAACCATCCCGAGGCGAAGCTGGTGATTGGGGGCAGCACCGGCTTCGGCACCCACCAAGAGACGCCGTATGTGCGCCAGGTCCGAGAGCTGGTTGAGTCGCTGCGCCGGGAGCACGGAGTCCCAGTTGAATTTGCCGGCTATCTTCACCATGACGACGAGTTGCCCCGCTGGTTTCAGCGCGCCACGATCTTCAGCTGTCCGTCCCTGTTTCAGGAGCCCTTTGGGCTGGTGAACGCGGAGGCCATGGCCTGCGCCACTCCGGTGGTGGCCACGAACCGCGGCGGGGTCCCCGAGGTCCTGGGGGGAACTGGCGCTTTAGTGAATCCGGAAGACATTCCGGCGTTTTCCGCCAGCCTGTCCCGCCTGCTGGCCAATCCCGACGAGTGTCGCCGCCTGGGCCGCGACGGGTACGAGCGCTGCCGCCAGCAGTTCGATTGGGAGGTGATTGCTCGAACTTGGCTGGCCCTGTTGGGCGAGATTTGCAGCCACTCCTAGACCGGCCGCCCCCGGTCAGGCGCTTGACAGGCGATGGGCCCGATCTGTATATTACCATTCGGTTATGCAACTGATGGGTTATGCAAAACTCAAGCCGGAGCAGCTGGACGCCACCTTCGCGGCGCTGGCCGATCCCACCCGGCGCGCCATCCTGGCCCGGCTGGCCTCGGGCGCGGCGTCGGTGACCGAGCTGGCCGAGCCGTTTGCCATGAGTCAGCCGGCCATTTCCAAGCATCTCAAGGTGCTGGAGCGGGCCGGCCTGATTTCGCGCGGCCGCGACGCACAGCGGCGCCCTCGCCGTCTCGAGGCCCAGCCACTTCGTGAGGCTACGCAATGGCTCGAAGGCTACCGCCGCTTCTGGGAGGCCCGGTTCCAGCGGCTCGATGCCCTGCTCGACGTGCTGACCGTGCACCCGCACAAGCCCGGCCACAAACCACGCAAAGGAAAACACCAATGACAAACCCTGGAGCATTGCAGGTGACCGCTCGCGGCGACCGCGAGATCGTGATGACCCGCGTCTTCTCCGCGCCCCGCACCCTGGTCTTCGACGCCTTCACCAAGCCGGAACTGGTCAAGCAGTGGCTGCTGGGGCCGGACGGATGGTCCATGCCGGTCTGCGAGATTGACCTGCGGGTGGGAGGCCGCTATCGCTACGTGTGGCGGCGCGACAAGGACGGAATGGAAATGGGGATGGCCGGCGTTTACCGGGAAATCGTGGTGCCGGAGCGGATCGTCTCGACGGAGCAGTTCGACCAGTCCTGGTATGAGGGGGAGGCCGTGGGCACTCTCCTGCTGGTCGAGCGCGGCGGAAAGACCACTGTGACGCAGGCGATGCAGTACGAGTCGCGTGCAACGCGGGATGCAGTCATCCAATCCCCGATGGAGAGTGGGGTTGCCCGGAGCTACGACCGGCTGGAGGAGTTGTTGGCGGCGCCGCAGGCGCGGACGGTGCAGAGTGCGGGGAGGAAGGCTTGAACGAAGCGGTCCATGCGCGCCGGATCGGCCGGTCCCTTGGCGCGGTGCTCGCGGGCTTGCTCGCGGTCACTATCCTTTCACTCGGCACCGACGCGGTGCTGCATGTAACAAACGTCTTCCCGCCGTGGGGCCAGACCATGAGCGATGCGCTCTTTGTGCTGGCAACGGTGTACCGCAGCATTTACACGGTCCTGGGCGGCTCCATCACCGCGCGTCTTGCGCCCCGCCGGCCCATGCGGCACGCTTTGGTGCTCGGCGTGGCCGGGCTGCTGTTGGCCGTCGTGGGCGCAGTGGCGACGTGGAACCACGAGCCGCCCCTGGGGCCGCATTGGTATCCGCTCGCGCTGGTGGTGCTGGCCATACCGTGCTGTTGGGCGGGAGGCGTACTCCACGGCATGTGCGCCGGCACCCGGAACATTGAGTGTGCCGGGCACTCACGAGAAGGCGAGCAGGGAGGGACGGTGGGGTCAAGGAACCGACCAATCCCGCCGTGGTCCGTCGCTTAGAGTCGCAGAAAGTTGCCGATTAGCGCCTTGCCCTGCACCGTCAACACGCTCTCGGGATGGAACTGCACTCCTTCGACTGGGAGTCGCGTGTGGCGCAGGCCCATGATGGTGCGTGTGCCGTCCTTGTCGGTTGCCCAGGCGCTGACTTCGAGCACACTCGGCAGATCGCTCTCGCGGACAATCAGTGAGTGATACCGTGTGGCTGTCAGGGGCGAGGGCAGGCCGGCGAAAATTGTCTTCCCATCATGCTGTATCTCGCTGGTCTTGCCGTGCATCAGGTGACGGGCCCGCACCACCTTGCCGCCGAACGCCTCCCCGATGGCCTGATGCCCCAGGCACACCCCCAGCACCGGGACTTTGCCCGCGAACTGCCGAATCAGTTCGATGCTTATGCCAGCGTCTTGCGGCGTGCATGGGCCCGGCGATACCACGATCCGCTCCGGATGCATGGCTTCGATCTCGGCCACAGTAACCCGGTCATTCCGGCGCACGACCAGCTCTGCGCCCAGTTCGCCCAGGTACTGGACCAGGTTGTAGGTGAAGGAATCGTAGTTATCGAGGACGAAGACCATCCACTTCAACCTTCGTCGGGGGCCGGCTCGGGTTCTTCATCCTCGGCGCGGATCAGGCCGAACTTCTTTAGTTTGTAGCGTAGCGCATCGCGGGAGATGTCGAGCAACTTGGCAGCGTGGGTCTGGTTTCCGTTGGCCTGGCGCATGGCAATGTCTACCATCGAACGCTCCACTTCCTCGAGCGAAGTCCCGCCCTCGGGGATGTAGAGGCGGGGAAGCATTCTGCCATTTTGCAGCTGCTGTCCGCTGCTGGTCGGAGACGTTCTCTCAAATGCCGTAAGCCCGCCGGACTCAGCCACGGAGAAAGGCAGGTAGAGGGGGCGGACCAGCGGTTCGTCTTCCAGGATCATCGCGCGCTCGATCGAGTTCTTTAGCTCGCGCACATTGCCCGGCCAGTTGTGTCCCAACAGCAGGCGGCGGGTGTCGTCAGTGATGCCGCGCACCGACTTCTTGAACTTGCGGTTGTAGCGCTCGATGAAGAAGTCCACCAGCGGCAGGATGTCCTCTTTGCGCTCGCGCAGCGGAGGAATGAAAATCGAGATGATGGCCAGCCGGTAATACAGGTCCTGGCGAAACTGTCCGTCCCGCACCGCTCTTTCCAGGTCGCGGTTGGAGGCGGCGATGACCCGTACGTCCACCTGCATGTCGCGCACCCCGCCCACGCGGCGAATTACCTGGTCTTCCAGCACGCGCAGCAGCTTGGCCTGTAATAAAGGAGAGAGCTCGCCAATCTCGTCGAGGAAGAGGGTCCCGCCGTCCGCGATCTCGAACAACCCCTTCTTCAATTGCTTGGCGTCGGTGAAGGCGCCGCGTTCGTGGCCGAAGAGTTCGGCTTCCATCAGGGTCTCGGGAATGGCCGAGCAGTTGATGGCCACAAACGGCTTTTCCTGCCGCGAACTCTCGTAGTGGATGGCCTTGGCGATCAGGTCCTTGCCAGTGCCGCTTTCGCCCTGGATCAGAATCGTCGTCGCCTCGCTGGACGCCACCTTGCGGACGAAGTTCATCAGCTCCGTCATCTTGGCGGAAGTGCTGACTACTTCGTGATAGCCAGCGCGACGCCGCACCTGTCCGCGCAGGGACTGGACTTCGCTGCGCAGGCGCGTGGTTTCTAGCGCGTTCTTGATGGCAACGTTCAGCTCGTCGAAGTCCAGCGGCTTGCCCACGAAGTCATAGGCCCCCAGCTTGAGCGCGGCCTTCACGTCGTCGAGCTGGGGATCGGCGGTGATCATGATGACGGCGCGGGCATCGCCGTTCTTTTTGAGCTGTTCCAGCACTTCGAGGCCGCTGAGGTCGGGGAGGCGCACGTCGAGCAGCACGAGATCGGGGGCCTCGTTCTGCGCCAGCTTGAGCCCGGGCTCGCCCGCCTCCGCTTCCAGCACAGCGTAGCCCCACTCCTCACACTTCTGCCGCAGCGACCAGCGCACCAGGCGCTCATCGTCCACGACCAGGATTTTCTCGGTGGGCATTGCCTTGAGATTAGCTTACTACGGATGAGGGGGTGGGCAGGAGGTCCGAACGGGCCCACAGGCTGCCCGGAGCAGCGATGTGTCTGCATGGGGCCGGCGGGACGCCGGCGCTACCGCTCTTGGGCTAAGCGACGGTCTCCACGCCGGGCCGTTGCATGGGCAGCAGAACCACGAACTTGCTGCCTTGTCCGACAGCGCTGGTCACTTCGATCCGCCCATGGTGCTCTTCCACGATGCGGCGGGCCAATGATAGCCCCAGTCCCGTTCCGTTGCCCTTGGTGGTGTAGAACGGCCGAAAGATGTAAGGCAGATTTTCCGGCGGGATGCCGCGCCCGGTGTCGCTGACAATGATGGCCGCGGACCCCTCATAGGGTTCGACCTCGACCGTGATCCTGCCGGGCCCTTCGATCGCCTGGATGGCGTTGAGCAGCAGGTTGAGCAGCACCTGGTGGATCTGACTGCTGTCGTGCTCTACTTCCGGGAGCGATTCGGCTTTCCGGAGCTCAATCTGGATGGGCTTTGACAGCGCCTGCTGGCGCGCCAGCATCACCGCGTGCTCCACCGTGGTGTTCAGGTTGCTGCGGCGAATCTCGGGAGGATGCGGCCGCGCGGTCTGCAGCAGGTCGGTGAGAATGCGGTTGATCTGCGCAATCTCCTGGCGCACTTCCTTGACTACGGCGCGGGCCGGGCTGGTCGCAGGCAGATCGCGGCCCAGGATCTCAATGACTCCCGCGATCCCGGCCAGGGGATTGCGAATTTCGTGGGCCAGGCCGGTGGCCAGTTCTCCCAAGGTGGCGAGGTGTTCGGCGCGCGACATCTGCGTCCGGTGCAGCCGCTGAATCTCCTCCTGGCTCTCCCGCAGTTGCGCCACCATGCGATTGAAGTTGCGACCCAGATCGCCAATCTCGTCGTTGCGGCGGGCAAAGCGCACGGCCGCAGTCAAATCCCCCTCGCCCACGCGGGCGATCTGTTGCTGCAACTCCACCATCGGGCGCTGGATCAGAAAGGCGAGCACCACCAGAAGAGCGGCACAGATGGCCACCGCGCCCCCGCCCGCCACCAGCAGCACCATGTGCCGCTCGGGATCGCGCCAGGAGACCGTGGCCAGCATGAACAGCAGCAGGCCGTTCAGCAGCACGAAGGCGATGGGCAGCACGGCCTTGATCTGCCAGTGGATGCGCACTGCGCCAGGGTTTTCAGAGATGGCCGGAGGTGGTGTCGTTTTCATGAGGGTGCTCTGGCTAGCCGGGCAACAGGGCGGCAATCCGGGACTGGCCGGATCGCCTGTTCCGCTGCCGATGTGATAGATACGGCACTCCGGAGGACGGGCCGAGGCCGCCGGGCACCCCGGCTCGGCGTTTGCCTTCGCCTCCTCCTCTGTTTGCTCAACTTCAGTCTCAAGCATAGGCATGCAATCCCGGCAACAAGTAGGTAACGCCGAAGAACGTGAACATCACAACCGCGAACCCGAAGATCGCAAAATACGCCGCGCGCCGTCCGCGCCAACCCCGCGTGATACGCATATGAAGATAGAGGGCGTACACCAGCCAGGTAATTGCGGCCCACGTTTCTTTGGGGTCCCAGCTCCAGTACGAACCCCAGGTGCGGTTGGCCCAGTAGGCGCCGGCGGCGATCATCAGGGTGAGTAAGGGAAAGGCGATGGCGATGGTCTTGTAGGTGATGCGGTCCAGGTCATTGGTGCTGGGCAGCATGCGCTCCAAGTCGGAGCGCCGCCACAACAGCAGCAGATAAAGCAGCGAGACGAAAATGCTTCCGACCAAACCGGAAAGGATGAACGGGCTGGCCGCCAGGCGGGTCGGAAACAGGCCGTCGGCATCGAGCGAGCCGTAGCTCCCATCGCGCACCCGTAGCAGGAAGAACACCAGCGCCAACCCTTGCACCAGAATGCTTACGAAGACCACGCGATTGGCCAGGTCAATCAGGCTCTCATCGTGCTTCCAGCGAGAGACCAGGTACAGGGCAAGCGGCGCGGCTACCGTGGCCAGCACCAACAGCATCAGCCATCCCAGCTCAGGAATGACCACGAACAACCGCGCTCCCTTGGCCACAAACATCTCGGTCTTTCTTTCCGGGTCCCATGCCACCACGCTCAGCCCGCCCCACTTCTCAAAGCGCGTCAGGATTCCCAGGTAAGTCGCCACTCCAAACAGGCTGGTGGCAGCCAGGAAAGTCTCGGTCTTCATCTTGTCCTGGATCAGAAACATCATGGCCAGGGCGAAGCTCAGGGCACAGGCAGCATAGGCCAGCATGGCCAAGGTCACATGCACGTGCAGCCAGGTGGATTGCAACGCCGGCACCAGGGGATGCACATCGGTGCGCAGCAGCTGCATCAGCACCACGCCGACAATCGCCACCGGCATGGTCACGGTGCCGATGACCTTCACCCCGTACTTTTTCTCGGCGACCAGCGTCAGCACCGCCAGGGTCCACACGAAGCTGAGCAGCATTTCATAGATGCTGGCGAACGGCGGATGTCCGGCCTCGTACCAGCGATGGGCGACCGCCCCGGTGTTGGCCAGCAGTCCAGCCCAAGTCGCCAGCGAGGCGAACTTCACGTACGAGGCCGTGCCGGTCACCCCGAATCCGAGGTAAAGCGCGCCCGCGCCGGCATAGAAAATCAGCGCGGCATACAGCAGATTGGATTCGTTGATTACGTTGCCGCTCTTGACCACGTTGAGAAACGCCATGAACAGCAAGAAGACCACGCTCAGCCCAACCAGCACCACCAATGTGGCGCCGGTCGCCGCCGGTTGCTGTTCCGCTCTTGCTCGCGCCATAAACTCACCCTCCGTTGCCGGACTACACTCCGGCCAGTTCCGTCTCTTCTTCCCGCGCCGGGACAGTGGCTTTGACCTTCTGCTTCAGTTCAGACTCGATCTCTTCCACCAGCTTTTGGAAGCGCGCTTCAAAGGCTTCCTTGTTCTTGTTGGCGGCGCCGCCGACCCACAGCGCCAGCTGTCCGCGTGCATCCGTTACCGGCACCACCCAGAAGCGCATGTGCACCAGATAGAACACCACCACCAGGCCGACACCCATCACGATGACGCCCGCCCACACCGCCCACTGGCCGGGCTCATGCGAAACCTCCAATCCGGTGTAGTGGACCATCTGCAGTTCCTTGGCTTCGAATCTGTAGGGGGAGGCTGCATTCTGCTCGAAGCCCGGAATCGGCGGCAGCCATACGTTGGCGCTTTTGCCGGTGGACTTCGACTCAACGATCAAGTGCGCCGCCGGGTTGGCAATTTCTGTCGAGCGGGTGTAAACCTCTCCATCCCTCACGACATAATCCGGAATGAACTCGGCCAGACGGACCGTCGTGTCGGCGTCGAGTTGGACCGGGTCCCCGCCCAGAACGATTTCCTTGCCATCGCCGTTCAAATTCGCCGGGCTGGCCGTGAGCACCAGCTTGTCCACCTTGCCGGTGTTTCCGAAGCTGGCCTGATAGAAGCGAATGCCGCGGTAAACCAGAGGGTCGTTGACCTCAATCTCTTTACGCAGCGCCTCCTGGCCACCGTCGAGCACGGCCAGTTTCGACCACCACTTTTTCGGCGAGCCGTCCGCATAGTTTTCCTGACCGGCGCCGTCGCAGCGGACCGCGAAAGGCAGGGTGCGGCGGCTGCCATCGCGCATCTCCACCTGATTGGACTGTTGTCCGCTGGTCAAGGCCACGAAGCCGCGCCACCCGTAGAGCGCGTCCACGATGCCGCCCAGGAAAATCAGCAACAGGCTGGTGTGCACGATGTACACGGCCATCACGGAAATACGGTTGCGCTCGCCAAACAGGGAAACGCGATTGTTGCTCGCGACCCGCTCGGGCTTGAAGTGCAGACGGCGCAAGGCCCGCGCGGCCGCCTCCAACCCGTGTCTCTCGTCCACGATCGGAATCTGCTTCTGCGTGGCCAGGGCCTTGCGGAAGGTCTCATCCGGGCTCTTGTAGGGGCGCGCGTAGAAGCGCCAGGCATTGGGAAAGCGCTGAATCGACGCCGCCACGATGCTCAGGCTGACCAGCGCCAGCAACAGCACGAACCACCAGGCGTGGAAGGTATCGGTCAGCCCCACCGCGTCGAGCAGGCGCAGCATCTGCGGAGCGTAGGCGCGCTGCATTTCCTCGGGATCGGTCACTGGCCGCTGCAGGATCACCGTTCCTGCCGCAGCCACGATCACCACAATGATGAGGAGGATGACCCCGGTCTTGATTGAGCTTAGTGTCTGCCAGATGTTGCGGCCCAGCACGCGCAGGGTTCCAGCCATGTGCCTCGCCTCCTCGGTACCGGGAATGCACGTGCCGCGCCAACGTCGGGTTGTGAGTGTAAGTTCCGTATGTTCAGCCGCTTGAAGACACAGGACGGGGAAGTCGGCGGCCTCGCATTTGGGCCATATCACACAACCTGGCAAGGGATCAGCGGGAATTTGACGCACGCCACCGCGGTTTCAGATCACCGCAGGACGTGATCTGGGTCATAGGGCGGAACCGCCACCAGGCGGTGAAATGTCCCTTACGGGGAATGCCACCTAAAATTTCCATTTTGGGACCGACCGCGGGGCCTCTTCAAGCAGGTACCGTGCCATGGGTCATTTCACCAATCCCACTGAGGGAGAAGGCCCATTCCAGCAGTAGCCCTGGTCCTAGGCACAGTGCAACTCCACTCGGTCAACCACATAAAAGGTTATATATCAATTGGTTGCGCGATGTGTACAGAAATGCATCAGACGGCCCCAATCCGGCCAGCGTCTTGCACCACACCCTCTTGGAGGCTGTGGCGAGAATGGCAGGGTCGGCATCCAACTTGAACTCCAGGATCCTGGGCCTTCTGGCAACTTTCTTGCTTGTGGGTGCCCTCCCGGCTGTCGCCGGCACGCACCCGGTTCCTTTGGATTCCAAGGCCGACACCTCCACCTGTCTGTCGTGCCACGAGGACAAGACCAAGGGCAAGGCGGTCCACTCCGCGATCGCGACGGGCTGCACCAGCTGCCACGAAGTGCGGGTCAACAAGAACATCACCCGCGTAAAGCTGATCACGGCTACTCCCTACAAGCTGTGCCTCACCTGCCATAGCGACAAGGACGCCACGCAGATCAAGGGGCAGGTGCATCCGCCGGCGGTGCGGGACTGCCTGAAGTGCCACGATCCCCATTCCTCCGAGAACAAGTACCAGTTGCTGAAGGCGACTTCTGGAGAGGCGAAAGAGAACCTCTGCCTGAGCTGCCACCAGACGGGATTGAACGTGCCTGAGAAGGGGAGCCGCCATGCCGCCCTCGACATGGGGTGCGAGACCTGCCACACCACCCACAAGACCGGCGCCGACCAGAAAATCGAGAACCAGTTTCACCTGACCAAGGCAACTCCTGAACTCTGCCTGGACTGCCATGATCCCAAGGATGCGGCGCTGCAGAAATCGCATCAGAACCAGCCCTTTGCCACGGCCAACTGTCTGCAGTGCCACGACCCGCATCAGTCCGCCGCTCCCAAGCTGATGGCCCGGTTCATGCACCCGCCATTCGCCGACAAGAGCTGCGAGATGTGCCACGCGCCGGCGAAGGATGGAAAAGTAGTTCTGACGCAGGCCAGTGTGAAAGACCTCTGCGTCACCTGCCATGACGACAAGGCCAAGCTGATCGAGAGCGCCAAGGTCCAGCATCCGGGTGCGGCGGGAGACTGCACCGACTGCCACACTCCCCACGCCAGCGCACAGCCGGGATTGCCCAAGACCGATGCGGTGAACATCTGCATCGGCTGCCACACCGATCAGGCGGAACAGGGCAAGAAGGCGCATCTGCATCAGCCCGCGTTCCGGCAGGGATGCGCGACCTGTCACGAACCGCACGGCGGCAGCAACCTGCACCTGCTGCGCGCCGCGAATCCCAACCCCCTCTGCCTGGAATGCCACGGTCCCGACATCAGGCCACAGAAACTAGAGAAGGAACATCTGGTCGCCATCTTCGATGGGAAAGTGAAGCTGCCGGAGAACTACTTCGCCAAGGTCCCGCTGCTCCCCATCAAGTACGGGCTCGGTCATCCGGTGGAACGTCATCCCGTGGTCGATCAAGTGGATCCCACGAATCCCGACAAGGTACGGGTCACCCTGAACTGCGCCACCTGTCATCAACCGCATTCGTCGGCCCAGCCCAACCTGCTGGTCAAGGACCAGGCGGCGAACACCGCGTTTTGCGATACGTGCCATAAGAGCGTTGGACGTGGGCAATGAGAGAGACAGACATGATTCGCCGAAGTGCAAGGCCGATGCGACGCCGCCCAGCGATTGCGGCGCTGATTTGTGCGCTGGCCGTCCTGTTCGTGGGTGCGGCTTCGCTCCAGGCGAAAGATAAGAAAAAGAAAACCGCCGAGGCTCCAGCGCAGAAAAACCTGCTCGAGCTGTTGGATTACTCGAAGATCGTGTGGCCCAATCCGCCGGCCATCCCGCGGATCAAGTATCTCAGCTACTTCTCCGGGGAGAAGCGGGAGGTGAAGCCGGCCCAGCAGAAGACCTCCTGGATGGAGCGCCTGTCAGGGGTGGCGGTCGGACAGCAGTCGCCCAACGAGAAGCTGTTCTTCCAATTGGTCCGGCCGTACGGCGTCGGCGTAGACAGCCACGGCAGCGTATACATCGCCGACGAAAAGGTGCTGGCGGTTTTCATCTTCAACCCGGAAACCGGTCAGGTGGACCTCATCAAGAACGGACAGCATGCCCATTTCAAACTGATCACCGGGCTGGCGCTGGACGATGCGGACACCTTGTTT
>Ga0335070_10009640_pt1 | contig 11299 bp, 8 predicted proteins | sample Lox_Sample_13_FD_206722 | JGI IMG/M metagenome (GOLD analysis project Ga0335070, IMG submission 206722) | Soil microbial communities from Loxahatchee National Wildlife Refuge, Florida, United States - Lox_Sample_1.3 | ecosystem: Environmental > Terrestrial > Soil > Wetlands | place: USA: Florida... | reverse complement strand
GAAGCTGGCGATCTGCTGGAAACGACGGAAGAGGGCCTCCGCCAACGCCGTTTCGGTGATGTGGTCCGCCTTCAGGTTGATCAGGACATGCCTGCCGCCATGCTGCGCATCCTGATGAACAACCTCGAGGTCACGCGTGCCGATGTTTACCGAATGCGCGGTCCGCTGCGCATCAGCCGCATGAGTGCAATCTCGTCTCTTGACCGTCCCGAGCTGAAATATCAGCCGTTTGTGCCCAGCGTTCCCAAGGCGCTCGAATTCGATCCCGAAGAAGAAAATATCTTTACTGCGATTCGACGCCGTGACGTGATGCTGCATCATCCGTTCAACTCGTTCCAGCCAGTCATCGATTTCCTGAAGAACAGCGCCGAAGATCCCGACGTTCTGACCATCAAGATGACGCTCTACCGCGTCGGCCGCAACTCACCGGTGGTCAAAGCGCTGCTTGACGCCATGGAGAACGAAAAACAGGTCGCGGCGCTGGTGGAACTCAAGGCGCGCTTCGACGAGGGCAGCAACATCGAGTGGGCGAAGGCGATGGAACGTCAAGGCGTGCACGTCGTCTATGGACTGATTGGCCTTAAGGTCCATTCCAAGATCGCGCTGGTCATCCGCAAGGAAGGTGACGAAATTCGCCGCTACGTGCACCTCGGCACGGGGAACTACAACTCCGTTACCGCTCACCTTTACACGGATATCGGTCTTTTCACGACCGACGAAGAGATCGGCGCCGACGCGACCGACCTGTTCAATTACCTGACCGGTTATTCAGCCAAGAACGACTTCCGCAAGTTGCTGGTCGCGCCCATCAACCTGCGCCAGCGCTTTCGTGAACTTATCGAACGCGAGATCGAGCACCACAAGCTGCACGGTGGCGGGCACATGATCCTGAAGATGAACGCCCTTGTCGATGCCGAAATGATCCGCTGCCTCTATCGCGCGTCGATGGCCGGCGTGAAGATCGATCTGCTGGTTCGCGGTATTTGCTGCCTGCGACCGGGAATTCCCGGCGTAAGCGAAAATATTCGCGTGGTGAGCATCGTCGGCCGTTTCCTGGAGCACAGCCGCATTTACTGGTTCCGCAACAATGGCGCTGAGGAAGTCTATGCCGGGAGTGCCGATCTGATGCCTCGTAACCTCAATCGCCGGGTGGAAATCATTTTCCCGGTCGAGGAGGGGCGGCTGATCCGTTTCCTGCGCGAAGAAGTGCTCGACGTTTACCTCGACGACAATGTAAAGGCACGCATTATGAAATCCGATGGCAGTTATTTGCGCCGGCCTGTTGCCAAGGGCGAACCGCGCGTCAACGCGCAAGAGGTACTGCTGGAGCGTAATCGCGTCGTCTCCGACCGCTAAGAACCAGGGAGGCCGGTCGCCTTGACCGGCATTCTTCCGGCTGGTGAAGGGAAATGCGAGATTACCCTCTGGTTACCATCGGCATCTCTTTAACTAAATTTTCACACTAACGCAACACTGCAGCAAAAATTGTGCAGTATAAAATGTGCAGGCAATCGCAGTCCGGAACCAAGAAGTTCTATAGGCCAAAGGTAAGAAATCGGGCACTATCTTGGCTAACCCGGCTGCTGAAGGAGTTGCGAGTGCCTGTCGTTGAAGGGATCGAGTCCAGAAGTCGAATCAGTCGGTTGGTTCCCGGTCCCAAGAAACTTGGTCTCCCTCGCAATCACGTAGCTGCCGTCTGTTATCGACTTCAGGACAATCAGGTCCACTTCTTGCTGGTCCGCACTCGCGCTGGCCGTTGGACCTTCCCGAAAGGACGGGTCGAGGGCGATCCCAATCGCGCCGCCGCCGCCGCTCGTGAAGCCTACGAAGAAGCCGGTGTTTTCGGGCGCGTCGAATCGCAGCCGATCTGCAATTATCTGCACAGCAAGCAGGCCACGTTGCACGACGACGAACACCTCGTCGATGCGCATCTCTGTGAAGTCGTCAGCATGGTTCCTCCGGAAGAGGTACATCGTGACCCGACTTGGTTCGACGCGGAGAAGGCCAAGCGGCGCCTCTGCGAAAACCGCAAACGCAAGTACGGTGCGGAGCTTTCGCGCGTGGTTGATCATGCGCTGCAACACATCGCACGGCGTCATCCGTGCACGACCAATCCACTCACCTAAACAGGCAGTCACTCCCGATTTTACAAGGTGCGCAACACCGGGTACTACACTTGCTCCATGATCCGTAAGATCGCGCCGCTGTTCTTCACCAGAGACATTCCCGGTACGCTGGCTTATTACAAAGACAAACTGGGCTTCGAGTATCTGGGCAGGTGGTCAAGGATTGCGACGGCCGGCTGCTCGCCTTCGGGTCGAACTTGTAGCCGGTTCTTTTGTCTGGCTAAAAACCAGCCGCGCAGAATCACCTCCAGATGGATGATGCCTCCCGCTTCAGTGGTGGACGTTGGTGAATGCAATCAGGGCTTCCAGTTTGGCGGAGGCGGCACCGGACTCGAGGGATTTCGTCGCAAGAGGAAGGGCCTCGGCGATGGAATCGGCACGTGCGGCGGTGACCAGCGCAGCGGCCGCGTTGAGCAGGACGATGTCACGCTTCGCGGAGTGCCGGCCGTTCAGGATCGAACGAATGATGGCAGCGTTTTCTGCGGCATCGCCGCCTATGAGGGATTCCATCGGGGAGCGCGTGAATCCGAACTGCTCGGGCGTGACTTCGTAACTACGAACGGCGCCGTTACGGACTTCGGCGATGCGGGTTGAGCCGGTGACGGTGATTTCGTCGAGGCCGTCGCTGCCGTGAACGACCAGCGCGCGGGTGAGTCCGAGCATCGAGAGCGCTTCCGCGACTCTTTCGACCAGCTCCGCCGAATACACACCGACAACTTGCGCCGAAGCTTGGGCTGGGTTGGTCAGCGGTCCGAGCAGGTTGAAAACGGTTCGCAAGCGTAGCTCGCGGCGCGCAGGCTGAACGTATTTCATGGCCGAGTGCATGGCCGGGGCGAACAGAAACGCGATGCCAACCTGTTCGAGGCAAGCGGCAATCCTGGCCGGCGGCAAGCTGATATTGATACCGAGGGCTTCCATCACGTCGGCCGAGCCACACTTGGATGTAACGCTGCGGTTACCGTGCTTAGCGACGCGGATTCCGGCTCCGGCGACGGTGAGGGCGGTGGCGGTCGAGATATTGAAGGTACCGCTGGCGTCACCGCCGGTACCGCAGGTATCGACGAGGGCATCGCGTTCGGTATTGCTGACGTCAAGTGAGGAATCGCGCTGGAAATTCAGCGGAGTGGCGGCGGCGCGGATCGCTTCGGCAAATCCAACGATCTCCTCGACGGTTTCGCCCTTCATGTGGAGCGCGACGAGCAATGCCGCGATCTGCGCATCGGTGGCCTGGCCGTTCAAGATTGCGGACATGAGCTGGCGCGCTTCTTCGCGCGAGAGCGAACGGCGGTGGTTGGCAATCTGGTGAAGGGCCTCGGTAATCACCATGAATCAATTGTGAGGCAAAGTGGCGGCGAGAACAATCGGAAGAGTTCTGCGTTCACGGCAAGAAGAGGGCAGCCATTCCTCGGCTTCGCTCAGCCCTCGGAGTGCCCAAGCAAAACAACGCGAGCGCCACGAAATGGTAAGGAGCCCAGTGAGTGACGCTCGCGGTCGGGTTGAGGTTCGGAGCCCAACAACTTCTCGCCTTCTTGCGCCCGACGAAAACATAGTTGCTACGCGCAAACGCCACGACACACGCTGCCTACACGTGCGGGACGCCGCTCCTAGCGTAACAACATCTACCTCAGAGGCAGACCCGCTACGTTTACTGCAAGTGCGGGGCCAAAGCGGGAGGCCTGCAAGTGATTGATTCTGTGAGGGAGCTGGTAGGACAGGAAAGACAGACTTGCGCAATCGGACACCGAGGTCAGGGACAGAATGACGCAAGGGGCTAATCCGCACCCTCGGCCGTGACGTGGGCGGGAGCAGCGGCGACACGGCGGGCGAGCCCCACGGCATAAACGACGAATCCAAGCAGGACAACAGTAGCACCGAACAGAAGGCTGCTCACGGGTCCCGCTTTTTCGTCGCGATTGTGCAGCAACGCCAACGTCAATACAAATGTGGGACCGGCGGAAAGGGCGAGTAGCATGGGAACTCCGCCGGTGATCTTGAACGGGCGCGCGAGATTTGGCTCGCGAATGCGGAGTGCGATAAGCGCCGCGAATTCCAGCAGCAGGCTGATGGTGTAGATCATGATGTCGATCGCGATCAGCTTGTCGAAGCCGAGAGGCAGGCAGGCGATCCATGCCGCCGAACAGAGGAGGATCGACAGCCAAGGCGCCCCGGTCTTCGGGTGAACTTTGGTGAGCCAGGAAGGTAGCATGCCGTCTGCAGCCATGGCGAAGGGCACGCGCGAGTAAGAGAGCACCAGGGCATTGGTCATGCCGAGGCCGCAGATCATGCCTCCGGCGACAATGGCGAAACCGAGCCAGTGCCCGCCCAGATGAGCGGCAGCCTGCACCCACGCGCCAGTGGTGAAGCCGGTTGGATCCATGCCGGTGCGCGAAAGCGCGTACACGGGGACGATGTAGGAAATCGTAATGAGCGCGACCGCACCAAACATGGCGAGCGGATAGGTGCGCTGTGGATTCTTGACTTCGCCGGCGATGGTGGAGGCGTTATCCCAGCCCATGTAGTTCCACATCGCGATCAAGACGCCGCCGAGCAGGTCGATGCTGGTGTTCTGCGGCGTGAACGTCTGCGGGAAGACATGGTGGCGGAAAAGAGCCAACGCCGCGACAACGATGAACGGCGCCAACAATGCGTACATCAGGGCCTTGGATCCTTCGCCCACGGCGCGGATTCCAGCGATGTTCCAGAGAGCGCAGAGGGCCACCACGGCGGCTCCGACGAAGAATCCCCGACCTCCAGAGACGAGGTCGGGCGCGAACTGTCCCAGGTAAAGGATGAAGAGCGTGGGATAAATCGCCATGTCGAAGATGCTGGCTGCGAGCGAGAGCCAGGCTTCCTGGAAGCCCCAGAACGGTCCCAGGGCGCGGCGCACCCACGCGTAGTAGCCGCCCTCTTCAGGAAGCGCCGAGGAAAGCTCGCCGATCATGAGTGCTACGGGCCAACTCCAGATGACGGGAGTCAGCAGGAGGATGAGGATGGACCGGGAGTATCCCGCTTTCTGCACGATCTCTTCCAGTCCGTAAGGACCACCGGAAACCATGAAGAAAGTGGCGCCGATTAGCGGCAATAGCGTCATGCTACGGCGTGTAGCCGGATGAGCTTTTTCCATCTCTCCCTTGAAAACCCTCGTACGCGGATATTAGCAGCAAACGGCCGCGGGTAAAGGGAAATGTGAGGTGTTCCTACCTCGTTTTCAAAAACCTTGGCCTCGGACTCATGCGGATTGAACACGGCTCGCACGAAGTGTGTACGGACGCACCCCATCTGCCAACTTTCCGCACCTGTGGGCGACAGAAAGGCTAGTCCGCTGATGCCGCTTGGCCGAGGCGAATGGTCCCGTTTCCTACGGCGACGGGCCGCAGCGGCTGCGAGAGTGTCTGCATCAGGTTGCGGAAGGCGTCGATGGTAAGCGACTGCGGACCATCGGACCACGCGCGCTCGGGGCATGGGTGCACTTCCACGATAATGCCGTCCGCTCCGCAGGCGATCGCGGCGCGCGACATCGGAGGAATCAGCGCAGGCTTGCCGGTGCCGTGCGAAGGATCGGCAATCACGGGTAGATGCGTGAGTTCGCGGGCGAGCGCCACGGCTGCCAGGTCGAGCGTGTTGCGAGTCTCGGTTTCGAAGGTTTTGATGCCGCGCTCGCAGAGAACAACATTAGGATTGCCTCCACTGAGCAGGTACTCGGCGGCTAGCAACCATTCTTTCACTGTCGCCGAGGGTCCGCGTTTCAGCAGGACGGGCTTATTCGCGGTGGCCAGTCGTCGAAGCAGCGCGAAGTTCTGCATGTTTCGTGCGCCGACCTGGAACATGTCGGCGTAATCACCAATGAGATCGACGTCTTCGGTACCCATCACTTCCGTTACAACGGGAAGGCCGGTCTGTTCGCGCGCTTCGGCGAGCAGCTTGAGCGCTTCTTCGCCAAGCCCCTGGAATTCATAGGGCGAGGTGCGGGGCTTGTAGGCACCCCCGCGAAGCATGGAAGCTCCGGCGGCTTTTACGGCGTGTGCCGTTTCGAGGATCTGCTCGCGCGTTTCGACCGAACACGGGCCGGCGAGGACGACGACTTGTGGTCCGCCGATAGCGACATCTCCGACGTGAACGATGGTGCGGTGAGGCTTGGTCTGGCGACTGACGAGTTTGTAAGGCGCTGCGATAGCGACGACATTCTCGACTCCGGGGGCAGCCTGGAGAGATTCAATCTCATGGCGACGGCCCCCAGCCCCGACCGCAGCAATGATGGTTTTGGTGGCGCCACGAGTGACGTGCGGATTGAATCCGGCTTCGCGGACGCGGTCGATGATGTGCTGAATTTCCTGTTCGGTGGCTGATTCCGACATGTTCACGATCATTGCTTCCTCTTCTCCTGGACCGGCGCGTGAGACGCGGCCATAAACACGAAAGCCGCGACGTTCGTCGCGGCTTCGGGAATCTGAACTTGTGCTGTGAGTTTAGTGCGATCAGCTCAAGCGATACCGACGCCGCGCCCGTTACGCCAGTAGGCGTAGGCGGCAAAGGTAAAGCCCGTAAATCGCTGAGTGTCCATCACAGTGAATGCGACTTTAGCTGGATTTGGGGCGGATGTCAAACATCTCCAGCTCTCTTGAAGTGAGCTTCCGGTGCGCCCCCTTGGGCAGATCGCCGAGCTGGAAGGGACCCATCGCGACTCGCACAAGACGTAGGACTGCGATTCCGAGTGCTTCAAAGATACGGCGAATGTGCCGGTTACGGCCCTCGTCGAGGATGACTTCAAGCCAGCAGCTTTTCTGTCCGGAACGGAGGAGGGTGGCGTGTTTGGCTTTCAGAAGTTCTGTGCCGGAACGAATGCCGGTCGTGAGCGCGGTAAGGAGTTGCTCACTAGCAATAGCTGCGATCTGCACGTGGTAGGTCTTATCAAGATGCGAACCTGGATCGGTGATACCGGCAGCCCATTCGGAATCGTTGGTGAGGAGAAGCAAACCCTCGCTGGCTTTGTCAAGACGGCCGACGGGCGCCACCCACGGATGGTCGGGCGGAAGTAACGAATAGACCGTCGCGCGCCCCTGCTCGTCGGAAGCGGTGGTCACGATGCCACGAGGTTTGTTGAGCACGAAGTACACTTTCTCGGCCGAGGCAAGGAGCTTGCCTTCCACCCCGATGTGATCTTTGCTTTCGTGGACTGGTGCTTCAGGATTCCGCGTAACTTTTCCGTTCAGGTTTACTTTGCCGGAGCGGATCAGTTGGACGGCTCGTGAGCGCGAGCAGTAGCCGCGCTTCGAGAGCACGCGGGCGAGACCAATTCGGCGCTCAGGCATCCGGAACCCCGGCGGCCTGCTGGTCTTGCACTCTCCCCTTCCACTCGCCCCCGCGGCCTGTCCAGTAGCGTAGGGCCGAGTGAACCGTTGCGACAAGATAGAAGGCTGCGGCTAACGGCAGAGTTACCGTCCACAACGGATTGAGGCGGTAGAAACGAACCATCGGGTAATACGTGGTGAACATAAGGGCACAGGGAATGAGGCCCATCCATCCGTACCTCCCACAGAGCAGCGTGACTGGTAGCAGATAGGTAAGCAGCAGACCAAGAACGGCAATCGTGAGTAACAACGACGAGTGTCGAAGCTGGTTGAAGGCGGAGCGAGCGATCATGCGTTCGATCTCGCCGAACGAGGCGTAGGAGCGAATGCTGCGGGCGGAGTCGGTGAGGCCGAGCCAGAGTGTGCCGCCAGAGTTCTTGACTTGCCGGGCCAGAGCGCAATCGTCGATGATCTCGCTGCGAAGGGAGTACATTGCGTTCGCGCGTTCGAGAGCTTCGGGACGGACCAGCATACAACCGCCGGCGGCGCCTGCGGTTGACGAGCGGGAATCACGAATCCGTTTCGGAGGATAAAGCTGAAAGAAGAAGTAAACGAATGCCGGAATGAGAAGCTTTTCGGGAAGGGTTCGGCATTCAAGCTTCACCATGTAGGAAGTGAGGTCGTACTTCCCCGCTTCGGCGATAGCGACGAGGGAGGCGACATTACCAGGTGAGTGCTCGATGTCGGCGTCGGTTAGCAGAATGAAATCAGGCCGGCGTTGTTTTGCCACTTCGATTCCCTGCTGCACGGCCCAGAGCTTACCTGTCCAACCTTCGGGCAGCGAGGGAGCAGAGAGCACCGCGAGGCGCCCTTCAGCCGCGTTGTCGGCTGCCGTCCGGCGGGCAACGTCGGAAGTGGAGTCAATACTGTGGTCGTCAACAAGAACAATGCTGAGATCGACCCCAGTTTGGGTCAGCAGCGAACGAACGGCGAAACCGACGACATCGGCTTCGTTGCGTGCGGGAATGACGGCAATGACCCGACGCTGAGCGACTGCGGCGGGCTCTCGTCGCATGCGGCTGGGCCAGAATTCGCCGTGCAGGCAAAGCAGGTAGAGCCAGATCATAACGCAAATGGCGTTCAGCGCGACTGCCGTCCCGAGGTTCATCGAGGTCAGTGTAATGTGACGGGAGAGAATTGGTAACTTCGCTAAGGGAAATGCGTCTTACACGTGCAGGTTCGACCTCGTTCATGTATCTGCGTATTCTTAGCAAGGGCTTCGCCGCGGGCTAACTCCATTTAAAGTTGATTTCGCGAAAAGGGGTGATCTTCTGACTGAAGAAGGTAGCAATCGCGACATCCGGCTGGTGGTTTCCGATGTCGATGGGACGCTGGTCACCAAAGACAAACGGCTGACGCCAGCGGCGATCGATGCGGTTCGCCGGATCCGTGAAGCCGGGATTCGGTTCACGATCGTTAGCGCCCGGCCACCCGAAGGCCTGAGAGTGTTGGCCGAGCCGTTGCAGATCACAGAGCCTATGCCGGCGTTCAATGGCGGATTGATCATAGGCCCGGACCTGAAGACTATTCTGCGGGACAGATTGTTGGACAGACGTGTAGTCGAACGGCTGCTGCAGGCGCTGGATGCGGCGGGAGTAGAGATATGGGTCTATACCGATGTGCGTTGGTACGTTCGCGATGCCCATGGCGCCTACGTGGAGCATGAGCAGTTTGCCGTGAAGTTTGCACCGGTGGTGGTGCCAGACTTCCGCGAAGTGCGACTGGACCGCGTCGCCAAGATTGTGGGAGTAAGCGAAGACTTCGACAGATTGGCTGCTTCCGAGAAGCAGATTCAGCGGGAGTTTGCCGGAGCCGTTTCGGCGACGCGATCGCAGAAGTACTACCTCGATATGACGCATCCGACGGCGAACAAGGGCGAGGGCGTGCTGATGCTTTCAGAATTGCTCGGCATCCCGCTAAGCCAGATTGTCACCATTGGTGACATGGATAATGACATTTCCATGTTCCGCCAAAGTGGGGTCAGCATTGCGATGGGAAATGCCAGCCCGGAGGTGAAGGCTCAAGCCAGGTTCGTGACATCTTCGAACGAAGAGGATGGTTTTGCAAAGGCTATGGAGCAGTTTGTGCTTGGTCCACGGAGAGAAATGATTGCGGCTACACAGTCCAAGCCGGCACAATCGGCTACGCGAGGCGAGAACGCATGATCTACATCGTCATGGGAGTTGAAGGGGTTGGAAAGACCACGATCGGCATCGCTCTCGCAAAGCAACTCGGCTTTGCATTCGAAGACGCTGATAAGTATCACTCGGCGGCGAATATTGAGAAGATGTCGCAAGGGATTCCGCTCACCGATGCCGATCGCATTCCCTGGCTCGAGGGCATGCACCGGATGTTGATTGGATATCAACATGGCTCGTTCGGAGTGGTTCTTGCCTGTTCAGCGCTCAAACAGCAGTACCGCGATCTACTGGGAAAGGATCTGACCGTCACCTGGATCTATTTGAAAGCTTCGCCGGAAGCGATTCGCCAGCGTATCGAGCACCGGCATGGGCATTATGCCAAACAAGATCTGCTTAAATCCCAGTTCGAGACGTTAGAGGAACCGACGGATGCTGTGATCGTCGACGCGAATCGGGCGCCGGACGAGATAGTTTCGGACATTCTCACGAGGATAAAGCCTGTATAGAAAAACACGCATTCTCCCAATGCAAGAAAAATGGGCGAACTCCGGAGGGAAGTTCGCCCGCGAGGCATGAGGGAGCTTAGTCACCCGATGGCAGCAGTTCCTCGAAAGTCTCGGTTGACGGTTGCGGCACATTGGGGCAGTGGCCCAGAATTGGCTGGCAAGCCGCGTCGGGACCGTGTCCGGTGTGTACCGGGAGAGTGACATCGTGGAACTGGGCAGCCTCGGTGGAGTGCTCCAAGGCCAGAGTTGAAGCCACTCCACCCGTGATCACCTGCTGTACGGAATCGAAATACCCGGTCCCAACGAAGCGCTGGTGCTTAACACCTTCATACCCGTATTCAGATTCTCGCGCGAATTCCTTGTCCTGCAGGCGAGAGTAGGCGGCCATACCGCTCTGCTTGTATCCACGTGCAAGTTCGAACATGGCCAAGTTGAGCGCGTGGAATCCGGCCAGCGTGATGAACTGGAAGCGATAGCCCATCGCCCCGAGTTCCCTCTGGAACTTCGCGATCGTGGTCTCATCGAGGTTCTTCCGCCAGTTGAATGACGGCGAACAGTTGTAGGCGAGCATTTTGCCGGGATAATGGCGGTGAACGCCTTCGGCGAATTGGCGCGCTTCCTTCAGATCGGGCTTTGAAGTCTCGCACCAGAGCAGATCGGCGTAGGGCGCGTACGAAATGGCGCGAGCAATGGCAGATTTCGGGCCGCCGCCAATGCGGAAAAAGCCTTCGGCGGTGCGCTCACCAGTAAGAAACTCGTGATCGCGAGGATCGATGTCGCTGGTCAGAAGCTGCGCGCTGTCGGCATCAGTTCTCGCCATGATCAGAGTGGGAACGCCCATCACATCGGCTGCGAGCCGAGCGGCGACAAGTTTCTGAATTGCCTCCGAGGTTGGCACGAGGACTTTCCCACCCAGGTGTCCGCATTTCTTCGCAGACGAGAGTTGATCCTCAAAGTGAACGCAAGCCGCTCCGGCTTCGATCATGGCCTTCATGAGCTCGAAGGCATTCAGGTTTCCTCCAAATCCTGCTTCGGCATCGGCGACCATGGGCGCAAACCAGTGGATTCCGTTCTTCCCTTCCGCATGGTGAATCTGGTCGGCACGCATTAACGCCTGGTTGATGCGGCGCACCAGGCACGGCACGCTGTTCGCGGGATAGAGCGACTGGTCCGGATAC
>Ga0335070_10009639_pt1 | contig 11299 bp, 8 predicted proteins | sample Lox_Sample_13_FD_206722 | JGI IMG/M metagenome (GOLD analysis project Ga0335070, IMG submission 206722) | Soil microbial communities from Loxahatchee National Wildlife Refuge, Florida, United States - Lox_Sample_1.3 | ecosystem: Environmental > Terrestrial > Soil > Wetlands | place: USA: Florida... | reverse complement strand
CCCTCGTCCCGCCTGTCCATCAAATCGTACGGACAGAGGGCATGATATGTGACCTGCGCGAGGTGGTGGTGGATGCATCCCCGGATCGAGTTTTCGCAATCCTTGAAAACCTTGGAGGCAAGCACGGCTGGCTTAGTTTTGATGTGCTGTGGCGAGTTCGCGGGTGGATGGACGGGCTGATTGGTGGCGTGGGAAACTTGCGAGGGCGGTCTCGGCCGAAAGGAATGCGAGCCGGTGATGTCATTGACTTTTGGCGAGTCGAGCGGGTAGAAGCGTCGCGTACAGTGCTGTTACATGCGGAGATGAAACTTCCAGGTGCCGCCTGGTTACACTTCGAGTTACGTCCTGACGGGTCAGGTCGTGCACTTCTTCGCTGCTGCGCATGGTTTCAACCGAGAGGTCTCTTCGGGGAAGTCTATTGGTACGCGCTGTATCCCATCCACCTGGTGATCTTTAACAAACTAATGACGGCAGTGAGTCGGCAGGCGCAATTACCCACTGCTGTTGCAACAGACGAAGCAGTCGCGTGAACCGCCCGAGCCCCGCGGTCTGATTGAGTCAGTTATAAGCAGAGGTGAAAACAGACCGGGTTTCAAAAAATTTAAAAGAGACCGAACGCTGTTGAGGACGTGCCGATTCACCAGGCCAGCAGGGGACAGACGCCTGGTCTTGTTGTTAAGCTTTGTGTAATCAATGACTTGCATGGAGGCGGCGGGAGTCGAACCCGCGTCCGAAAATGTTACTGGCCAAGAGACTACATGCTTAGTCGAGTTCCCGCTTCCGGCCTTCACCGGAAACTTTCGCAACCCGCGCTCAGAACCGACAAGAAACGCGGGCCACTAGCCCGATGATCTCACCCACGACGCACGGACCGAGCGCCGCAGGCCAGTCCGCTATGCGACGCCCTTCCGCAACCCGCGGACCTGGCCGCGGAGGACGGCTACTTAATCAATTAAGCAGCGTATGCCAGCTGTGTGTTGGCACTTATCGTTTTGCACGCGATTACGGGTGTGTGCACCCCGGCATGCCTCTCGGCCGCAAGCATCTCCGTCGAAACCGTGGCGCCCCCACGGCTCTGCACCCCAGCAAACCAAAACCGGGTTTGCCGGGGACCCCGGAAGAAAGAGGCGCACCTGCGCCGCTTGTGGCTGGTCAAAGAACTACTTCCACGTTAGAAGCGAAGTCGCTGGAAGTCAACTATCTATTGGATGCCGGGATGGCCGCCGGAGGCCCATCCGGCCAGCACCCACGGGGCGCAGTTTCGGCGCCCGCCGTATGCCCCGCTTCTTCGCTGGAATCATTACATTTCCCGCATCGTGCCCGTCCGAGCGACATCAATATCAGGGCTGCTTCGTCTAACTGCTGATGGTCGAGAAAAGCGTGGTCCAATCTCACTGTTTGTCGTTCCAGCAGGTCCCGCACAGCACCCGCCTGTTTCTCGACTACCTTTACCATTTTGACAACGTGCGGCGATTCTTCCCGCACGCGCCCTTCTCCCGTGACTGGCTGAAGGACGAGGTCTCACGTTTGCACTACGACGCGGCTCGCCGCGAGCGCGTGGCGGCCATTCTGGAGCGGCAGAACCGAGCGTGGGGCGCGTCGCAGGAGACGCTCGACAATATTGTCCGCTTCCGCGCCGGCGCCTCGGCCGTGGTGACTGGTCAGCAAGTGGCGCTCTTCGGCGGGCCGCTGTTTTCCATCTACAAGGCGCTGACCGCGATAAAGCTGGCCACTGAGTTCACCCACGCAGGCCAGGACTGCGTGCCGGTCTTCTGGCTGGCTACCGAAGACCACGATCTTGCGGAAGTCAACCATGTGGCTCTGCTCGGCGCCGACGGGTCGCTCGCCTCCTTCGCCACCGAAGCCCGCGGACCCGAGGATGCACCCATGAGCGCCGTGCGCTTCGGTCCCGAGATCGAAGCGCGGGCCGAGGAGGCGGCGCGCCTGCTGAGCGATCCCGAAGCCGCGGGCTTCCTGCGGGAGAGCTATCGCGCTGGCGAGACGCTGGGCGGCGCTTTCGCCAGGCTTTTCTCGCGCCTGTTCCGTCATTCCGGAGTGATCCTGATTGACGCTTCCGACCCGGAACTGCACGAGATAGCCGAGTCGGTGTACCGCGCCTCTGTTGTCGCCGCGAGCGACCTCGATCAAGCCCTGCTCGAGCGTAGCCGCGAATTGGAGGCCGCCGGCTACCACGCGCAGGTGAAGGTGACGCCATCCTCCACGCTCTTGTTTTCGATGAAAGACGGCGGTCGCGTGCCTGTGCATCGGGCGAACGGCGATTTCACCATTGCGGGCGAGAAGCTCGGCCAGCAGGAGCTGCTGCGGCGCATCGCGGAGAGGCCGGAGGAATTCAGCGCCAACGTGCTCTTGCGGCCGGTGGTCGAGGACTACCTCCTGCCCACGGTGGCGTATGTCGGCGGGCCGGCGGAGGTCGCGTATTTCGCGCAGGCGGCGGTGGTGTACGAAGAGCTGCTCGGGCGGGTAACGCCCATTCTTCCACGATTGAGCGCCACGCTGGTCGAGCCGCGCATCCAGCGTCTGCTGGAGCGTTATGGGCTTTCGCCAGCGGAGACTTTCATCGATCCGGAACATCTGCGGGTGCTGATCGCTGAGCGCGCGCTGCCGGGCGACATCAATGCCAGCTTCGATGCGGCGACCCAGCAGCTCGCGGGCTCGCTGGCGACCATTCGGGCGTCGCTCGAACGGTTGGACCCCACGCTGGTCGAGGCCGCCGAGCGCGCTGCCTCCAAGATCCACTATCAACTCGATCGCCTGCGCGAGCGTGCCGCCCGTGCCCAGTTGCGCCGCAGTGAGGAGACGGCAGCGCACGCTGCTTCGCTCAGCAACTCGCTGTTTCCGCATAAAGAGCCGCAGGAGCGCGTGATCGGGGCCATGTCGTTCCTCGGGCGCTACGGCACGCAGTTGCTGCTTACGCTCTACGACGCCGCTAAGACGGGGTGTCCGGACCACCAGGTGGTGTACTTATAGCTGTTGGCTTTTGGCTCCTGGCTTTTGGCTTAAAACCCGGTGCATCGGGAAAAAGCTAAGAGGCAAGAGCAGTAAGCCAAGGGCCAAGAGCTAAAAGCCAAGAGCCGCTCCGCAAAACGCGCTATGATTGCTTCAGCATGGCCAAAGCTCCCAAACAGTTCGAGGTCGCGTGCCCGTGCTGCAGCGCGGTGCTGAAGGTCGACGGCGCCACCGGGGCCGTCATTGGGCACACCGCGCCGGTACGGCCCAAAACCTTCGCCGACATGGAAGAGGCCGCGCGCGCCATGAAAGAGCAGGACGCGCGCAAGGAGTCCATCTTCCGGCAGTCGGTCGAGGCCGAAAAGCACAAGGCCGACCTGCTCGACAAGAAGTTCCAGGAAGCCCTGAAGCGCGCCAAGGAAGCGCCCGATATCTCGCGCGTGCGTGACATCGACCTCGACTAACCGCCCGTTGCTCTTGGGCCATCGCGGCGCCCGCCGCTACGCCCCTGAAAACTCGCTCCCCGCCTTTGATCTCGCGCTCGAGCACGGCTGCGACGGCTTCGAGTTCGACGTGCGGCTGACCGCTGACCGCCGTGCCATCATCTGCCACGATCCCAAGCTGGCCGGCATCGAAGTGGCGTGTCACACCTACACCGAGATCTATCCACGCGCCGGAGGGCCACCGTGTCTGGAGCACGTGCTGGCACGGTTCGCGTCGCGCGCGTTCCTGGACATTGAATTAAAAGTGGCGGGCCTTGAGGATGCTGTGGTTGCCTGCCTACAGGAGAGCCCGGCGAGGCGCGGCTGCATCGTGTCTTCTTTTTTTTCAGGCGTCGTGAAGGCGGTGGCCGAGCGCGGGCTGGTGGCCGGATTCATCTGCGACACGCAGCGCGAGCTGGCGCGCTGGAAGGACCTGCCGGGAGGGTACGTAATCCCGCATCACAAGCTGGTGGACCGCCAACTGGTCGAGGAAATCCACGCGGGCGGGCGCAAGGTGTTCGTCTGGACGGTGAACGCCGAGCGCCAGATGCGCCGCCTGGCCGAGTGGGGAGTCGACGGCATCGTCTCCGATGACACGGCCCTGCTGGTCAGAACATTTTCTCAGAGCCATAGGTAGAGACGCAGCATGCTGCGTCTCTACCGACTTCAACGCCGCGGATAGCCTGCCCCGAGCGAAGTCGAGGGGCGGGTAAACGCAGATCGGAACCACTGATCCGCGAAGATCGGCGTTTGATCCGCGGCGAATAGAAGTTACCGCGCGATGGCTTCCACGCGCTTCAGGAATCCTGCGCGCTCGTCTTCGAAGGCATCGCGCTCGCGGGCGATGCGGGACAGGCTCCATCCCATGACGTCGCCTATGCGGCGGGCGGCGGTGCGGCTGCACCGGTCGCTCCAGCACGCGCCCAGGGCCACCGGCACGCGCCGCAGCAGGATGTCGCCGAGAGTGACGGCGCATTCCCGGCGCACCGCGGCCGTGGCTTCGGCGACCAGGTGCGGCGAGTGCTCACAGAGCGGCTCGCGCAGGCGTTCGTCCGTAGCGGCCGCGTGCGCGATTTCCGCCGCGCCCGCTCCGTGCCATTCCGCCAGGGCCCGGGCGGAAGCCTGCGCCACATGCGCCCGCTGCGCCACCGCGCGCGACCATCCGGCGAGCGCCGATTCGATGTCCAGAGCGGAGGGAGCGACGTTGAGCGCCGGTTCCGGCGCCTCGAGTCCAATCTTGCGGGCGCACTCGCGGGCGAGAGCCGCCGCGGTGGTCAGCTTGCCGCCCACCACTGAGATCATGCCGCGGGCGCCTTCATCCGAGTGGTCGTGGAGAAAGTGGCGGCGCGTGACTGCCGAAGGTTTGTCATCGGGCGAGTAGGGAAGTGGACGCACGCCCGCGAACGTAGCCTGCACATCGCTCCAGGAGAGGCGCACTCCCGGAAACAGCCGCTGCAGGGATGCGAACAGGTAATCGACCTCGTCGGCACCGGGTGCAGTAGCGCCCGGGTCAGTATCATCCCGCACCTCGGTCGAGCCCACGAGCACTTGTCCGTTCCAGGGGATCACGAAGATGGGGCGTCCGTCCACCGCCTCGGTGTACAGGGCCGATTCCGGCGCGCCTGCGAATCGCCGCATCACCAGATGCGAGCCGCGCACCCCGCCGATGAGCGGGGAGCCGGTGCGGATGCTCGACGCCGCGCACACGCGGTCTGCCCAGGGGCCGCTGGCGTTGATGATCCAATCGGCGCTGGTGCGATACTCGCTGTCGTCCAGAAGATTGCGGACGCGTACGCCTGTGGCGCGGCCCTCGCGCGTCTCGATCTCGAGCACACGCGTGTGATTGCGTGCCTGCGCGCCGTGTTCGATAGCCTCGCGCAGCCACTCGGCCACCAGCCGCTCGGGAAATTCGCAGCGGGCGTCGTCGTAGTGGAAGACGGACCAGCGCTGCCCGGAATCGAGCAGGCGCTCCAGCCGATCGAGTTCGCCATCGACAGCGGAGGGGCGACCGGCGCCGAGCGTGGCGTAGACCCACAATCCCGCGCGCACGGCCAGCGCGCTGTGGTTTCCACCGGTACCCAGAGCAAGCAGGAACTTCAGCGGACGCACCAGGTGCGGGCGCTCGGCGCGCAGGCGCTCGCGCTCGCGCAACGACTCTCGCACCAGACCCAGCTCGCCGTGTTCCAGATAGCGCAGGCCGCCGTGGATGATACGGGTGGAGCGGCTGGTGACTCCGGAGCAGAAATCATTCTGTTCCAGGATGACTACTCGCTTCCCGCTGTAGGCACACTCCCGCGCGATGGCGACGCCATTGATGCCGCCGCCGATCACCACCACGTCGAAGTGTTCGTCGCTCATTCCCCTCGGTTGGATGCGCGGGCGCTTGGGGAGGGCTTGCGGATATGGTGGACCTTGAGGCTGAGCCACTCAAGGTATCCGTGGGGCATGGCCGCCTCGGGTACCGAGTACCGAGTTGCGAGTACCGAGTCGTGAGACTAGCTTTTTCTCGGTACTCGGTACTCAGTACTTGCTAGCGCTCCAGTTTGAAGTACAGGATGCCCAGCGGCGGCAAGGTGAGCTTGAGGGAGAATGGGCGACCGTGCTGCGGGATGGCTTCGGCCATGACTCCGCCAGCGTTGCCCTGGTTGCTGCCGCCATACATTTCGGCGTCGCTGTTGAGCAGCTCGCGCCACCAGCCGCCTTCCGGCACGCCGATGCGGTGGCCTTTACGCACGACCGGAGTGAAGTTGCCGACGACAAGGATCACTTCATGGTGGCCGCGGCGCAGGAAGCTGAGCACGCTGGTGTCACCGTCGTTGGCGTCCACCCATTCGAAGGTGGCGGGATCGAACTCCCGCTCGTAGAGCGCCGGCTGCTCGCGATAGACGCGGTTCAGGTCACCCACCAGTTTCTGCACCCCGGAGTGCCAGGGGAACTGCAGCACCCACCACTCCAGCCCTTCCTCGTGATACCACTCTTTTTTCTGACCGAACTCGCAGCCCATGAATAGCAGCTTCTTGCCCGGCTGCGCCCATTGATATCCGAAGAGCAGGCGCAGATTGGCGAACTGCTGCCACTCATCGCCCGGCATCTTCCCGATGAGCGCGCCCTTGCCGTGGACGACCTCGTCGTGCGACAGCGGCAGCACGTAGTTCTCGGTGAACATGTAGAGGCCGCGGAAGGTGAGTTGATTGTGATGAAAGCGGCGGTGGATGGGGTCTTTCGACAAATACTTGAGCGTGTCGTGCATCCATCCCATGTCCCACTTGAGGCCGAAGCCGAGCCCGCCTACGTAAGTTGGGCGCGAAACCATCGGCCAGGCCGTGGACTCCTCCGCGACGGTCTGCACGTCGGGATGGCTCCCGTAGACATCAGAATTCATCTTCTGGAGGAAGCTGATGGCCCCCAGGTTCTCGTTGCCGCCGTACCGGTTGGGGATCCATTCCCCGGGCTGCCGCGCATAGTCGAGGTAAAGCATGGAGGCGACCGCATCCACCCGCAGGCCGTCAGCGTGATACTGGCCGAGCCAGAACAGCGCGCTCGAGAGCAGGAAGCTGCGCACCTCGTTGCGGTCGAAATTAAAGATGTGCGACTTCCACTCGGGATGGAAGCCCTGGCGCGGGTCGGAGTGCTCGTAAAGATGCGTGCCGTCGAAGTAGGCGAGCCCGTGCGCGTCCGTGGGGAAGTGCGAGGGAACCCAGTCGAGGATCACGCCCACCCCGTGCTGGTGCAGGTGGTCCACCAGGTACATGAAGTCCTGCGGCGTGCCGTAGCGGCTGCTGGGAGCGAAGAAGCCCGTCACCTGGTATCCCCAGGAGCCGTAGAAGGGATGCTCCATCACCGGCAGAAACTCCACGTGCGTGAAGCCCATGCGGTTGCAGTATTCGGCCAGCTTGGGCGCCAGTTCGCGGTAGGTCAGCCAACGGTTGCTCTGTTCCCAGGCGCGCATCCACGAGCCCAGGTGCACCTCGTAGATCGAGATAGGACGGTTGAGCGCGTTGTGGTAGTGGCGGGATTGCATCCATTCCTGGTCGGCCCAGTCGTAACCCAGGTCCCATACGATGGAAGCCGTGCGCGGCGCGACCTCGTGTTCGAAGCCATAAGGGTCGGCCTTGTCGATGCTGTAGCCCAGGTAGCGCGAAGCGATGTGGTACTTGTACACCGTGCCGTGGCCAAGATCGGGGATGAATCCCTCCCAGATACCGGAGCTGCCGCGCGTGCGCAGGGGATGGGCGTCCTTGTTCCAGCCGTTAAAGTCGCCGATGACGGAGACCGAGTAGGCGTTCGGCGCCCATACGGCGAAGTAGGTGCCGCGCTGTCCATCGACGGTCGCTGCATGCGCGCCCAGCTTCTCGTAGAGGCTGTTGTGGTTGCCCTCGTTAAACAGATGGAGGTCGTAGTCGCTCAAGAGCGAGAAGTCATAGCGCACGGCGTGGTTCTGGACGAGCGGCATGGTCGCCTGGTACCCATAGTATTTAACGCCTGAGCGGCAGAAAATGCCAATAGGAGAGCCGGGATGGTCACCCTACTCCCCTACCCTCTCCCCTGCCCGATCTCCATGGAAGGGGTGAGAAATGCACCCCCCCCGGCCAATCACCCGATCTCCCGATGACCCGATCCTTGTGCTAGGCTGGCAGCAACGTGCGGATCCTCACCAGATACATCCTGCGCGAAGTGCTGTGGCATGCCCTGATCGGCACGGCGCTGTTCACCTTCGTCATCTTCATGCGGGATGTAGGACGCATCCTCGAGCTGGTGGTGCGCAACAGCGCTCCGCTGCCCAGCGTGGCCGAGATTTTTCTGTTCACGGTGCCGCAGGCGCTGACGGTGACGGTGCCCATGGGCGTGCTGGTGGGCATCCTGATCGGGCTGAGCCGGCTGGCGGCGGACAGCGAGGTCACCGCCATGCGCGCCAGCGGGCTGGGCGCGGGCATGTTCCTGAAGGTGGTTTCCATCTTTGCGATCGTGGCTTGGCTGCTGGCCTCGGGTAACCAGCTTTATCTCGCGCCGCGCGCCTCCGACTCCCTGGCCCGCTTGCAGGACCGCCTGAGGAGCTCGCAGGCGTCCTACGAAGTGCAGCCCCGCGTCTTCTACGAGGACTTCAAGAACTACGTCCTCTACGTGCAGGATGTGAGCGCGGTCCCTAATGGAGCGCTGTGGAACGGCGTTTTTCTTGCCGACATCAGCACCCCCGGCGCGCCCAAAATCACCCTGGCTCAGCGCGGCATCGCCGGCAGTCAGTCGCCCACCGCCCTTCGCCTGCACCTGAGCAACGGTACCGAGCACGACGTCGATCCCAAGCTGCCGCAGCAATATCAGATCTCGACGTTCGAAAAGAGCGACATTTCCATTCCCTTGCCCGAGCCGGAGACGCCGGTGGGCACCGGCGACTTGGCGGCGGGAGCGCGGCAGTGGGCGCGCGTCGCGGAGATGCCCACGGCAGCATTGTGGCGCCTGGCGCACGCCAAGGATTCCACTGCGCCCTGGTTCGAGATCGAACTGCACCGCCGCTTCGCTCTGCCCGCCGCCTGTCTGGTGCTGGCGCTGGTCGGAATTCCCCTCGGCCTGTCGGCCAAGAAGGGTGGCAAGTCCACAGGATTCATCCTGACCATCCTGCTGGTGTTCCTTTACTACTTCGCATCGCTGACGGGCGACAAGGTCCTGGCCAGGCAGGGGCGGGTTTCGCCCGCGGTGGGCGTGTGGATGGCCAACATCATCTTCTTCCTGGCAGGCGCCTGGCTCCTTTGGCGCGTGGACCGCATGCCCATGGAGATCTCCGCGTCGCTGCGCCCGCTTTATCAGGCGCTCAAGGACCGCATTCAGCATCGCACCCGCCGCGCCCACGGCGCCTTCGAGCGGGCGGTCTCGCGGCGGCGCTTTCTCAATACTCGCTTCCCGCAGATCCTGGACGACTACATCCTGCGCGACCTCCTTATTTACCTGGGGCTGATCCTGGCCACGTTCCTCACTCTCAGCCTGGTGTTCAACTTCTTCGAGCTGCTGGGCGACATCGTGCGCAACCGCGTGCCGCTGGTGACGGTGGGCGCTTACATGGTGAACGTGGTGCCGGGCATGCTCTACCTGATGACGCCGCTGGCCGTGCTCATTGCAGTGCTGGTGACCTTTGGCCTGATGCAGAAGGCCAACGAGATCACCGCCATGAAGGCCACCGGAATCAGCATTTACCGCGCCGCGGTGCCGGTACTGCTGCTGGCGGCGGTGCTGCCGGTGGGTATGTTCCTGTTCGACCAATACTGGCTACCGCAGGCCAACAAGCGCCAGGACCAGCTCTGGAACGCCATCAAGGGCAAGCCGCCGCAGACCTATCTGCGTCCCGACCGCAAATGGATTTTCGGTCAAAGCTCGGCCATTTACTACTACGAGTTCTTCGATCCCGACCGCAACCATTTCGGCAGCATCTCGGTGTTCGAGTTCGATCCCGCCACCTTCCAGTTCACCCGCCGCGTGTACGCTACGCGCGCGCGCTGGGCGCCGGAGCTGCAGAAGTGGATCTTCGAGGACGGCTGGGAGCGTGACTTCCAGAGCGCCGCTATTCGCCAGTACCGCACCTTCGACGTGGCCACCTTCGCCGAGCTGGCCGAGCCGCCCTCCTACTTCAAGAAGGAAGTGAAGCAGTCCTCGGAGATGAGCTACGAGGAACTAAGCCGCTACATCAAGGACCTGCAGCAGAGCGGCTTCGACGTGGTGCGGCTGCGCGTGCAGTTGCAGAAGAAGTTCGCGTTTCCGCTGATCACTTTTGTGATGGCCGTCCTAGCCGTTCCCTTTGCGCTATCGACCGGACGCCGGGGCGCGCTGGCGGGCGTGGCGACTGCCATCGGCATCGCCGTGATGTACTGGGTAGCCTCGGGGCTGTTCGAGGCCATGGGCAACGTCAGCCAGTTGCCGGCCGCGCTCGCCGCCTGGGCCCCGGACGTGATCTTCGGGTTCGCGGGCGGGTACATGATCTTGAAGGTACCCACCTGATCGGGTGATCGGACACAGTGTACAATCGCCCGCCTGGCAGTTGTTTGCAAGGACGCGTCCATGATCATCGAGAAAATCGAGAGGCCGCCGAAACCCATCCTTAGCGGCTTCCAAAGCCTGCTCAAGTACGACTCAATCACCTGCGCCATTTCCGACTGCATGGGCCGCTTCAATGCCATGACGTCAGACATGAAGCCGCTTTTCGACGGTATCCGTCTGGTCGGCACCGCCGTGACAGTGAAAACTCTGGCTTCCGATCTGGCGGCCGCGTTCAAAGCCATCGATCTCTGTCACCCCGGTGACATCGTGGTGATCGATTCACACGGCTCGGCCAGCACCGCCTTCTGGGGCGAGAACATGACCATGTCAGCCATGAACCGAGGCGCGGTCGCAGCCGTCATCGATGGCGCATGCCGCGACATTGAGGAGATCAGGAAGCTCAAGTTCCCGGTGATCTGCAAGGGCTTTGTTCCCAATGTCGCGTCCGTCTCAGGGTATGGACACGTCAACGTCACGATCCAGTGCGCCGGCGTCGCCGTCTCGCCGGGTGACATCATTGTCGTGGACGGCAACGGTGTCGTAGTCGTACCCAAGGGAGAGTGCGCAGAAGTCCTGAAAAAAGCTCAGCACCTACTTGAGACCGAACACATTGTCCAGGAGAAGATCAAGGCCGGTGCTACGATCGGCGAACTGATCAATGTCGACGAAGTGTTCAAGGCTGCCTTCTCCTATCAGAATCGAGCGGCCGGGAAACCAGGCTAGAAATGGCGTCGGTCCGCCCGATCAATCCTGCGTCCCGCCTTGCTAAAATCTCATCCAAGGACTCATGACCTCGGCCACCGTGCAGCCACAAATTGAAGCTCCTC
>Ga0335070_10009638_pt1 | contig 11299 bp, 10 predicted proteins | sample Lox_Sample_13_FD_206722 | JGI IMG/M metagenome (GOLD analysis project Ga0335070, IMG submission 206722) | Soil microbial communities from Loxahatchee National Wildlife Refuge, Florida, United States - Lox_Sample_1.3 | ecosystem: Environmental > Terrestrial > Soil > Wetlands | place: USA... | reverse complement strand
GGCCGATCCGCAACCGCTCGCTGAAGGCCGTGTTCGTGACGGGCGAGCTTTTTGCGCCGGCCGACCGTGCGGTGATCGAAGAGCACGCCGGGGTGCCGGTCGCCGACGGCTATGGCTCTCGTGAAGGCGGCTTCATTGCCCACCAGTGCCCAGCAGGGTCGTATCACGTCACCATGGAGAGCATGATCGTCGAGTTAATCGACGCGGGGGGCCGGCCGGTCAACGAGGGCGAGGCGGGAGAGATAGCCATCACACACCTTGACGCGCTGGGCATGCCGTTTATCCGCTATCGAACGGGGGATGTCGCCCGGCGGTCGGGCGGCGGCTGCCCCTGCGGCCGAGGGCTGGAGTGTCTGGAGATCATCGAGGGTCGCCGCACCGATATGCTTCGCACGGCCGGCGGCGGGTTCGCCCACGCGCTGTCGGTGATCTACATCCTCCGCGACGAGCCGGGTGTTCGCGAATTCAAGATCGTCCAGCGATCCAACCTCGATCTTGACGTGTTCGTCGTTGCTCGTCGCGACCGGGATTTCGACGCGTCTCGAACCGGCCGCGTGGTCGGGATGTTGAAGCGTCAGATCAGCAAAGACAGCGAGGTGCGGATCCACCTCGTCGACGAGATCGAATCCGACCCTTCCGGCAAGCACCGCTATGTAGTCAGTGAAGCCTGAGAATCCTGCGGCGGGCGCGCGGTTTTGGGCAGCCCGTCGCCGCAAAAAACGAACCCCTCTGCCGTTTCCAGCAGAGGGGTCCTAAACACCCCCACGGGGACTCGAACCCCGGTCTCCAGGATGAGAACCTGATATCCTAGGCCACTAGACGATGGGGGCCGGATACAGTCGGCGGTGAACCTCCACGGCCGACGAGACTTAAGAGGGACACGGATATTTAACGGCTTGGAGCCCAATTTGACAAGAGGCCCGTCTAACGGCCCAGGAGGCCCCCGGGCGTCAGCGGCATTTGCCATGCGATCAGGCAACCGATAGGCTCTCGCGGTAGCTTGAGGGGGCTTTCCCTCATTATTTCCGAGAGACTACACAATGCCGATCTTTGAGTTCCACTGTCCATCCTGCGACAGCGATTTCGAGGAATTGATCCGCTCGCCCAAGGATAGCAAACGGGTCAACTGCCCAAACTGCAACGGCACGACTGTAACCCGCAGAATCAGTGTTTTTTCGGCCCATGCGGCGGCGCCGCCCCGCACTTGCCCCATGCCGTCCCGATCCTGCGACCAATGCTGCGGATACGACGGCGCTTGCAAACTCTAGTATCCGCAAGTATGTAAGGTCCCCATGGCCAAGCCCGACCGAACAGATCTCCCGCCGCAACGTCCGCCTTCAACGGCCTTCGCCGCGATCCTGGCGTGGGTCTTGCCGGGGCTGGGACACTGGTGGATCGGCGAGCGGGCTCGCGGCCTGATTTTGTTCATCGTCGTGACAGTCACATTTTGGGGCGGTGTGGCGGTGGCGGGCATCCGCAGCACGGTCACGCCCAAGGAGAACGGCGCCTGGATCGCCGCTCAATTGTGCCTCGGGCCACAGGCCTTCGTGGCCATGTATCTCAGCGACGAAATCAAGAAGCTGCCCAACGAGGAGTTGTATAAGGCCTCCTGGCCCGCCTCCACTATCGGTGTCGTCTATGCGGGCGTGGCCGGACTCCTCAATCTGCTGATCATCATTGACGTTCTGGCACGGGTTGAGACGGTCCGCTCCATCATCGGAGCCAGATCACCGCCCAGGAAGGGAGCCTAGTGATCGTGCCGACCGACCTGCTGCACTCGCTGTTCGTGAAGCCGCTACAGATCACCGGCATCTGGCGGCTGGCCATGCTGATTCCGCTGGCGGTCAGCATCAGCATCGTTCTGAAGACCATACGCTGCGAGCGTCTGCGATCCATTCCCGTGGCCAGTTTCGTGCTGGCCGTCTCGATTGTGAGCGGCATGATGGCCCTGGGGGCGGTCCTGCTTCTCATCTTCCGTCTGATGGCATAAGCTCATGTGGAGGTGATCGCCGCGAATCGGCCGACCCAGCGAGCGGTTTGAGGGCTTTGCCGGCGCCGATCGCGATCGACGAACCACGGGCTTGTTGAGGAGTCTGCAATGTTTCGACCTGCCATCCTGATCGCCTGTCCCCTGGCCATGTTGCTGGTAATGGCAGGCTGCAAGCAAAAGGCCGCGCAAGGCGGCCCGCGGTGGGTCTGCGATCAGCCGATCATTGACTACGGCGAGATCTGGGTGGACACGATGGTGCAGCGGCAGTTCACCTTCCGCAACGCAGGCAACGAGGTTCTCAAGCTCGGAAAGCCGCTGGCACGCTGCAGTTGCTCCACGGCTCCTGATTACCCCAAAGAAGTGCCGCCGGGAGGGACCGGCAGCATTACCTACGTCCTGAACACAAACCGCAAACCGTACGGGCAGTGCGTGGAGTATATCTCCTTCCCAACCAACGACCCCGTGACACCCAAGGCACAGGTTACGCTGAAGGGTTTCATCCGCACGGCGCTGGAACCGGAAGTCGTATATGACGCGATTGCCGAGCGCGACAAGGCCGAGGGCAAGGTCAGGGATCCCCACGACCGGTCCATGGAAGGAGCCTTGTTCGGTCGCGTCAAGGCCACCGACCAGCTGCACCGGATCATCAAGCTGCACAACACCAGCGGCCGCCCCCTGTCGCTGACCATGCAACCTCCCCCGCCGACGTCGCTTTTCAAGGTCGATCTCAAGGAGACCAAGCCAGGCGAGGAATATGAGTTGACAGTGAAAGTGGACCCGCCAATCCCGGTGGGGCAGTTGTACCACATCCTCAACCTTCAGACCAATGTCCCCGAGCAACCTGTCTATCAGCTCTACATGGCGGCGGAAGTTCCGCGACGGGTGGAGGTCATTCCTCCGACCAGGATGCTGATCGACCAGGATGCGTATCCTCAGTCGGAGCGCGAGATCAGGATCATCAACAACGGATCGACGCCGGTGGACGTAGTGGCAATTTCGACCAGCGAGCCGCGATTTGACATCAAGCTGCTGCCCCGGAACCCGGCGAAGCCCCAGGAGCAGGTCATTCATATCGGCCTCCCGGGCGGAACGAGCTACCGGCCCCCAGCTTACGGCGAGCTGATCGAGGTAAGGACGAACGATCCGGAGGTTCCGATCGCCCAGATTGAAGTCGTGGCGTCGTTGACGGCACCACCGACGCGGAGACCGCCGGACAAGCCGCTGCAGATGTACCCGGTGGAACTGCCGAAGGCGGGTAGCTAGCACGACGGGGCGTTGAGGCTGGACTGTACGTCCAGCGGCACGGCTAATGCTGGTGGAATTGCCCCGCATTGGGGCAGCGGAGATGTCGTATGGCACGCATCGTTCGAGGCGGTCTGATTCAAGCGACGTTGTCACAGTCGGGAACGGCGCCGATCCCGAAGATCAAGAAGTCGATGGTGGACAAACACGTGGCCCTGATCGAGAAAGCCGCCAAGAAGGGGGCCCAGGTCATCTGCCTGCAGGAGCTGTTCTACGGCCCGTACTTCTGCGCCGAGCAGAACACCAGGTGGTACAACCTGACTGAAAAGATACCCGAGGGGCCGACGACCAAGCTGATGTGCAAGCTGGCCAAGAAGCTGCGCGCCGTGCTGGTTGTGCCGATGTATGAGGAAGACATTCCCGGCGTGTATTACAACACCACGGCGGTCATCGACGCCGACGGCGAATACCTCGGCAAGTATCGCAAGATGCACATCCCCCACGTGGCCCCGGGCTTCTGGGAGAAGTTCTACTTCCGCCCGGGCAATCTGGGCTATCCGGTGTTCGAGACGGCGATAGGCAGAGTGGGCGTTTACACGTGCTATGACCGGCATTTTCCGGAAGGGGCCCGCTGCCTGGGCTTGAACGGGGCGGAGATCGTTTTCAATCCGTCGGCGACAGTGGCGGGCTTGAGCGAATACCTGTGGAAGCTGGAGCAGCCCGCTCACGCGGTGGCCAATCAGTATTTCATCGGGGCGATCAACCGGCCGGGCACGGAGGCCCCGTGGAAGATCGGGGAGTTCTACGGCACGAGCTACTTCTGCAATCCACGAGGCCAGATCATGGCGGAGGGCAAGCGGGTGGAGGACGACATCGTCCTGGCCGATCTGGATCTCGACATGATTCGCGAGGTGCGGAACACCTGGCAGTTCTTCCGCGACCGGCGGCCGGAGACGTATGACGAAGTGGTGATGCTATAAGCGCTGGCGGCTACAGGGGCCGCCGGTGCGATCCGCCTGCGGCGGACGCATCACACGCATCTTCACGTGAATGACAAGTCATCCACTCGTGCAGTCCTGCTGGGAGGACCAGGCTGATAACGCCAGATGAGATGCTCGCCGGCGTGCAACCGAAAAAGACCAGCGGGGTAGAATGCCGATATCGTCTGAAGTGTGCCGTACGAGGGGTGGCGTCATGAGGATTATGGGATTATTGGGAGTGGTCTTTACCCTGGGGCTGTTCACGGGCTGTCAGCCGCAGCAGCGGCTGGCGACGCATATCAAGGCCGAGCGGCAGGCGGACGGCGACCGGGCGTACATGGTCGACATCCGCGTCGATCGGCTGGACGCCCGGGGAAACAGCGTCGAGACCCTGACCAGGCCGAGGATTCTGGTGTTCGCGGGGCAACGGGGGAATATAAAGATCGGGACAACGTCCGGCGATCGAAAACAGCTCGTGACCGGCGTGTCACTAGATGTCGCCGCCCCGGCCGAGGGTACTCCGCAGATCGTCAAAGTAACGACGGTCCTGCTCGATAAGGGCGCGGCCGTGTTCAAGGGCGAGACGGAGGCGCCAGTGACAGAGAATGCTGAGAATCGAACGGCTGGCGAAGCCCGCCCTCCTCAATAGATCGTCTTGATTTTCGATCCGGGATAGTACGTCGACAGGATGCGCTGATAGTCCCATCCCTGGCGGGCCTTGGTTTCCATGCCCCATTGGCACAGGCCGATGCCATGGCCGAAGCCTTTGCCGTTCTTGAAGATGAAGTCAGACCCCTTTGATTCCAGCTCAAAATTCGTGGACTTGAGGACGCGACCGCCGACAGCCAGGCGGAAATCCTCGCCCATGAGGGTATCGGTCTGGCCGTTGCCGCCGAGCAGCTCAATGCGGATGATGCGGCCGTCGGTGGTGATGGCCTTGGCCTTCAAATCCGTGATCGTACCCAGGCGCTCCAGCGCCGGATAATGCGCCACGATGCGCTTGGTGACATCCGTCTTCGACAGCTTCACCGGGCCCCATCTGTAGTGGGGCGCCAGGTAGCAGTCCTTGCAGACGACATTTCCGCGCAGCGGAGGCACGTCGGGATCATTGGGCTTGACGTTGTTCACACCCTGGGAGAGGCCGCCGCAGGCGGAGGAATAATAGGTGCAGAAGATGCGGTCAACGCCATGGTCATCCCACATGCAAACCTGCCCGCGGGTCTGCTCGACAGCCTGTACGGCAACGCTGTCTTCCCCCCGCACGCCGATGTACATCTGGCTGCCTTCGTTGTCGAGCATTTCATAGAGCCGGGCAGCCGAGCCCTTCTGTTTTTCCCAGAGGGCATAGGTCCGGGCGGCAACGGCCTGGGCCTTGAATGATTCGGGGTGGAAGTAGCGAGGAAGCTCTCCGCGAAGGACGCCTCGGATGTAGGCTTCAACGTCTATGTTGTTGACAAGCACCAACTCGTCGCCGGAGCGCTGGATCCGCAACTCACCCCGATAGGTCTGGTCGTCCAGCACCACAGCAGCATCCCGCTGCGGAGTCAGGATGATGTCATCACAGGGAATGATCTCGCGACCCAGTTGAATTCCTCGGCCAGGCGCGGGGCGGATAGTGGCGTCGCGGACGGCGGCATGTCCGGCAGCCCGGATTTTGCCAGTGCTCGCCTCGGCAAGGTTGAAGGAGGTTGTCACCGAAAGGCGTGCACTGGTCCGAGGGCCCTTGCCGCCCAGTCGGACGCGGATGGTGCGGTCCACCATCGCCGGCTTGAGCGGACGCTCGCCTGTGATCGGACGCCAGCGGCCGGTTTCGGTCAACTCCAGGCAGCCGATGAGCAACAGCACCATGACCCCAAGGCCCAGGACGAGCTTGGGAATCGGTCCCGCGTGTCGCCAATGTTTACGGATCAGCCTCATATATCGCAAGGGAAATCGACGGGCCCTGGCCCGCCTTGACTGGTGGTCGCTGGGCGGCTCGATGGGCAACGGTTCGCTCCTTCGACGTCGCCGCTCCGCGGCGGCGCGAGATCACCCGGCAGCCGGTTACTTGGTCAGCGACCGCAGCGCGAGGCCCAGTTCGGACAAGCGGCTCTTGATCTCATTCAGCGAGGTCTGGCCGAAATTGCGCGAGCTCAGCAGCTCCGCCTCCGTTTTACAGACGAGCTCGCCGAGGGTGGCGACGGCGAGCGTCTGGAGACATTTCCTGGAGCGCACCGACAACTGCAATGAGGACGTCGGCCGGGCGAGCACCTCCGGATCGCCCAGCGGCGCCGGCGCGGAAGGAACGGCCGGGACCTCGGTGTGACCTTTGTCGCTGGCCTCCTGGCCCAACAGCAGACCCTTTTGGGCGAGCATGGCCTTGATTTCCCGCAACGAGGTTTCGCCGAAGTTCTTGTAGGCCAGCAACTCCTCCTCGGTGGTCCTCAGAAGGTCGCCGAGGGTGTGAATATTCATCTTCTTCAGGCAGTTACGACTTCGCACAGACAGCTCGAAATCAGTGACCGGAATGTCCAGGACGGCATTGCGGGTCTCGTCTTCCTTGACCTGGAGCTCGTCGATGTACATCTCCCCGGCGGCAAGCACGTCCTTGAGATACAGTTGGGCCCGGGGGTTGTTGGGGTCGACATCGAGGACGTGACGGAGGCATCGGGCGGCCTTTTCGTAGTCGCCGCGGTCCTCATAGATCACGGCCAGATTCATGAGGGCGTGGATGTGGACGAACGGCAGATCAGTGCAGGCTTCGTAGATCTGCAGCGCTCTCTCGTCAGAGCCATGAAGGTCGAGGACGAACGCTAGATGAAACATGGCTTGGGCGTGCTCGCGGTCCTGCTCCAGGGCCTTCTCATATTCCTCAATGGCGCTCTCGACCTCTCCAAGCTCCTGATGGACGCGCCCACGCGCATAATGCCAATCCGCGGTGACCGCGCCGGACGAGGCGATGGACTCCAGAACCTGGAGCGCCATGCCCGGCTCGCCCTTCAGGAGAAGGCTCTCCGCCCGCTGACAGTCGCATTGCGTCTTGTCCCAGCCTTCTTGCGCGGCCCGCTCGAACTCCTGCACCGACTCAGCGTATCGTCGCTGCTCGCGGTAGGCATGCCCGAGGAAGTAGCTGCGCTGGGCCCCTGCCCGGCTCCGCCCAAGCCATTGGGCTGCTTGGTATGGGTCCGAAAGCAGCAGCCAGCACATCCCCAGCTTGAGGGCATGGGCCGGTACATCGCCGGCCCCGTCCCGAACCTTTTTTTCCAGGACGGCCATCAGTTCCTTCAGCCGGTTGACGGCCTCTTTCTTCGCGAAGCCCAGCTCCTGCACAGCCCTGTAGGAGTTGAGGTCAAACGTGTCCTGCTCAAGAATCGTGCCAAGATCCAAGGTTGTTTCCATGGTCGCCGCGGTTCTCCCGGGGTTCAGCAAGCAAGGTAAACGGGGAAAAAGAGGAAGCGCCCTAGCCTCTGGGGAAGCGCGCACACCCTCTCCCTGCCTTCACCCATTGCATAAGGCCCCTTGGTTAGAACTCATTTCCGAACCGGGCATAGTACCGCAACGTCGACGTACCGCAAGTCCGCCGGCAAAGCCGTCCCCCAGGGCCGCCAGGGGAGCGATCGGGCCCCTGACGAGGGCGTCTCAATCGTAGTCGGTTCAACGCGCAGGCCCTTGCCTTCCAGGCCAACTGTCGTTAAAATGCTGCTCGCTGAGGCCAAATCGGTCTTTTTTCGTTATTGCTTGCCAAACAACGAGTTAGCCTACGGAACGAAGCGTGGCGCGGAACCGGAGGTAACCCTTGTGGCGGCGTCCGGGCATAAACGATGAATGAATTAAGCGATGTCGTCTGGTCAGACATCCTGGGGTACGTCAGGACGCAGCATCGGCCAATCGCTAGAGCCTGGTTCGGGCAGCTTCAAGCCGGGACCCTTGAGCAGGGGCGGCTGACGATCCGCGTGGCCAACGAAGCCCAATTGAGCTATCTCCGCGAACATTGCGTACGCCCGTTCATTGAGGGGGCCCAGGCCGCCACCGGCCATCTCGTCACCGTGGAGTTCAGCGTCTCGCCGGAGCTCGATGTCGAGCCAGTGGGGACGCAGCAGGCCTCACCCGAGCCGCCTCGTTTCGAGGGTGAGAGCGTCCTCTTGCACCTTAATCCGGATTATGTCTTCGAGAATTTCGTCGTCGGCCCATGCAACCGGCTCGCCCACGCCAGTTGCGTGGCCGTCAGCGAGTCCCCCGGCGCGGTTTACAATCCGCTGTTCATCCACGGCAGCGCCGGCCTGGGGAAGACGCACCTGCTTCAGGCCATTTGCCAGAAGGTCCTCGATCGATCGCCGAGTACGCGTGTTACTTACATGTCCTGTGAGACGTTTGTGAATCACTTCATTGAGGCGGTGGAGAAAGGGGCGCTGCATGGTTTCCGATACCGCTACCGGCACGTGGATCTGCTGATCGTGGACGACATCCAGTTCCTAGCGGCCCGGGAGCGAACGCAGGAGGAGTTTTTCCACACCTTCAACACCCTCTACCAGCTTCACAAACAGATCGTGCTGTCGGCGGATTGTCGGCCTTCCGAGATTCCGACGCTCGAGGAGCGATTGACGAGCCGTTTCAATTGGGGCCTGGTGGCGGCCATCGATCCGCCATGTCTTGAGACGCGCATGGCGATCATCCGCAAGAAAATGAAGATGCGCGATATGGACTTGCCGGAGGACGTGGTGATGTTGCTCGCCTCGCGGATCAAGTCCAATACCAGGGAATTAGAGGGAGCCCTGAGCAGGCTACGGGGAATTGCGGCACTGGAAGGAAACAGGCCGGTGGATATCGCTCTTGCGCGGCGGGCTTTGGGACATGATGATCAGGGGTCACCCCGACACATTCATATACAAGAGATCATGAGCGTGGTGACGGAGCGCTTCGGCGTGAAGCTTTCGGACCTCCAAGGACGGCGGCGGAGTCGATCGATCGCCCTGCCCCGGCAGGTTTGCATGTATCTGGCCCGCGAACTAACGGGTCACAGTTTGAACGAAATCGGCGGTTTCTTCGGCGGTCGCGACCATACGACCGTTCTGCATGCCCACAAGCTGGTCGAGCAAAGGCGCGAGCAGGATGTGAGCTTCCGCTCACGGTTGGAGCAGATCGAGGCCGCGTTACGCCAGAGCTGAATGGGTTTTTCCGAGGGATTTGGTGAGCTGAGGCCTCACGCATGCACGAGCGCGGAACCCACGGCGTACTGCACATGCAGGGCAGACCCGCCGTCGCAGAATAACACAGGTAGTGGCGCGGGTGTGGATAACTCCGAATTGGGAACCAGCAGGAGAGCGATGACGAGGGTGGCGGCCGGCCGGCCGTGAATTCCGTGAGCGGCGGTCCCAGATCCCACAGGCCTTCCCACAGTTTGTTCAGATGGACGGCGGATGCAGCAGTATGTAAGATTAACGCCCCCGGCAGGTTGCGCAAGCAACCGCAACAACGCGCATAACTCACAGCGCGTACGAGCGGATAAGAATGGCACTAGTTTAGAAGGTACTCAAACAGTATGTGGGCAAGAAACAGGGAACGGCGATGAAGTGCAATTGTGACCGAGCAACGTTAAGCGAAGCGCTCTCCGCGACTTCCAGTGTCATTGCCAGCCGCACGCCCAAACCAATTCTGCAGTGCGTTCGCCTTACCGCGGAACAGGACGCACTGGTCCTCACGGCTTATGACCAGGAGGTGGGGTTGCGATACCGCGTCCAGCAGGTAGAGGTAACCAAGCCGGGCGAGACACTGGTCCCGGGAGATCGCCTGCTTGCCATCGTCAGGGAATCGCAGGACGAAACACTGGCCTTCGAAGCCGAGGCTGATCTGCTGCACATCCGCGGTCGGGACAGCCACTTTCAGGTAGTCGGGCAGAATGTCCGCGAGTTTCCGCCTGTGCCGGACATGGAGGGGGAGCCGGACTTCGTTGTCAAGGTGGGTGAGCTGCGAGCCGCTGTTGAGCGGACGGTATTCGCGGCGGCGCGCGAGAACACCCGCTACGCGATCAACGGCGTTTTGTGGCAGAAGTCGGACAAGAAGCTGCAGCTCGTTGCTACTGACGGTCGCCGCCTGGCCCTGTCTACCGCTTCGCTGGAAAAGGCGAGCAAGGAGGAGGCGTCGGCGATCGTTCCCCTCAAGCCTCTGACTCTTCTGGGGCGACTGCATTTTGAGGCCGACGAGGCACTGGAAGTGCGGCTTTCCCCAAATCAGATTGTGATGCGGACAGAGCGGGCCACAATCAGCAGCGTGCTGGTGGAGGGCCGCTTTCCGAAGTGGGAGGACGTTCTGCCGCACGATCTGGACAAGAAACTGACTTTGTCCACCAGCCAGTTTCTCAGCGGCGTAACCCGGGCCGCCTTGCTGGCCAGCATGGAATCCAAGGGGATTCGCATGCATCTGCACGACAGGAAGATGACGCTGTCGAGCCGAAGCGCCGAGCAGGGCGAAGCGACCGTGGAGGTGGATTTGCCCGATTATACAGGTGGAGACCTGCTGATCGGGTTCAACCCCGAGTTCCTGCGTGACGCGCTGCGGGTTTGCGAGGAGCAAGTGACGTTCGAGCTCAAAGAAGGCGCGAAGCCCGGCGTCCTGACAAGCGGACCGAAGTTCAAGTACGTTGTCATGCCTGTGAATCTGTCGTAGCCGGGCGCGCGGCCGGCAGTCAGCATTCACCCGGGCAGTAGTATCATCGTCGGACGAGCCTGAGGTAATGGCGATCCGACCAGGGGCGGATACGAAATAGGGAGAAGCAATGGGGCTGTCGCGGCGAGAGATTCTGGACGAACAGGAACTCCTGCCTGCCCCGCGGGCGAGCCAGCAGCTATTCTGGCTTCGATACAATCGGGGAAAACGGGGATGGCGGACGGTGCATCTCAGCGATGCGCTGGCCGGCGTGGTTTCCGACGCGGCGATCCGGTCGGCACAGCGCCTGGAGGGGCTGGCGGAAGCATGGGGGCAGGTGGTGCCGGCGGAATATGCGGCTTCCACGCGCGTAGAATCCTACCGAGGCGGGCGGCTGGTCGTGACGGTGGACAGCGCCGCGACCAAATACGTGCTGGCTCGTCAGCCGCTGTTGCAGATCCTGAAC
>Ga0335070_10009636_pt1 | contig 11300 bp, 11 predicted proteins | sample Lox_Sample_13_FD_206722 | JGI IMG/M metagenome (GOLD analysis project Ga0335070, IMG submission 206722) | Soil microbial communities from Loxahatchee National Wildlife Refuge, Florida, United States - Lox_Sample_1.3 | ecosystem: Environmental > Terrestrial > Soil > Wetlands | place: USA... | reverse complement strand
AGGCCTTGTGCTCGAAAGCGCTCAACCGCCCACGGAACCCAGGTAACTCCACCGCGAGGCCAAGCGCGTCTTGCTGCTTCCGCAAGAGGAGGAGCCGTTGGGCCTGATGCCATTGGGAAGACTCTGAGACGTCGCGGGCGCCTCGCCCCGCCGGGGTGCCCGACCGACGACTCGTACGCGTGGGCCATCCAGATTCTCGCGCACGGACTGGCCCTCGAGCAGCGGACCGACTGCCCATTCGAAGAGCCGGCGAGCATCGTCGAGTTCGGCGCGCTTCGGCTCGCCGTAGTAGCGCGCTTGCATCGCCTCGTCGTAGAGACCGACGCATCCGTGAGATGCGGGATAGCCGGGCAGGTACCGCCCGTGGATCCAATAACTGACGCCCCGCGGTGTGCGAAGGAAGCGAAGGCCATAGTGCATCGGGTACCGGACGCCCGTCTTTGCGATCGTGTACCTCGACGAGCGATGCTTGAGATCGGCTGCGTCGATGCGAAAATCGCCGGTCGGTGTGGGATTGTCGGGACGTCCCGTTGCGAGGGGGGCGGAGAGCACGAGGGTTCCGTACTCGTACGCGCCGAGGAATTGCTCGGTCAGGTCGATCAGGATGAAGCGCGCTTCGCTGTCTGCCGGCGCATAGTGCTGCGGGATGGGAGTGAAATCCGGGAGTTCTGCCAGCCGATCGGACCCCTTGATCCACGTTCCGGGCCGGACATGCCGCCGGTCGATGCGGTTGAAGCGGGCCACGGCCCGCCAGGAATCGCCGAATAGAGTCTCGTGCGTTTCCCCACGAGCGATCGACCGACAGGTCCAGCTGATTCGCTGATCGCTCGGATGCAGATATGCGCATGGGCCTTTGGAGGGGATCGAGGCCTTCTCGGCTACGGCTCCCGGGGCGACCCGCGGACCAGCGAGGTAGAGAGCGAGTGCGGCAACCGCTACGAGGGTCGACGTCAGGGGGCCGCCGCGCACCACGCCGCGAGCTCCTCGAGCACGCGCCCGACGGCGCGGTTCGCCGCCACGACGCCGCCGTAGGGATCCTCCGAATCCGCCGGCTCCGTGGTCTCGAGCTCGGTCTCCGCGACGAAGCGCCCGGTCGCTCCGTCGTCGAGCCGCGCGCGGAGCGCGAAGCGGAGCTGGCTCGGGCGCGCGGTGAACTCCTGCTGGAGCGCGACGACCTCGGTCTCGAGACGCAGGGCCGGGGGCTCCGCTTCGGTCGCCTCCACCACGCGAAGTCGACCGCTCCGCGCCAGGGCGAGGCGGAGCAGCGGCGCGAGGAGCCGTGCGGGCGGCTCGACCCACTCGTGCGTTGCGAAGTACTGGATCTCGTAGTGGCGCGTCACGTAGGCCATGCGCGGGCCCTCGAAGCCCGGACGCGCGGAGGGCGCCGAGATCGCGATGGTGCGCAACGCAGCGGCGTCCGGCGCGCCATCCGCCACCAGGAGGCTCGGCAGCAAGGTGAAGAGGCGGGGCGCCGGCGCGCGCGTCGGCGCGAGCAGGCTGCAGCCCGCGAGCGCCCCGGCAAGCAGCGCCGCGAGGGCGCGCTTCGGCAGCGAGAGACGGGTGCCGATCATCTCATTCTCCCGGGCCGGGCGGGGTGGGCTCGCGCCCCACCACGAGGGCGTTCGGGCTCCGCTGGAGCTCCTGCGCGAGACGGGCGATCGAGGCCGCGGCGGCGCGCGCCTCGGCGACGAGGCGCTGCAACTCGGGCAGCGTGCTGGCGCGGAGCTCCTGCACTCCGCTCGTAGTGCCCGCCGCCGCCGCGTACACCGCGGCGCTCGCGCGGTTCGTCTGCTCCGCAGCGCGCTCGACCGCCGCGGCGCTGCGCGCGATCTCACGAACGAGCGCCGGCAGCTCGTCGCTCGCCCGCGCACTGTTCTCGAGGGTCCGGCTGCCCTCCCCGGCGAGTGCGTGCGCCACGGTGTCGAGGTCGTGGATCGTGCTCCGGAGCGTCGCGCGCGTCGGCTCGTCGATCAGCGCGTTGATGTTGCGTGCGGTCTCCGAGAGGTTCGTGACGAGCGCGGACGCCTGCATGTCGAGACGCCGGAAGAGCGAGGGTCGCGTCGCGATCACCGGGTAGCCCTCGGGGCCGGGCGCGAGCAGCGGCGAATCGCGCGAGCCGCCCTCGAGGTCGAGGAAGGCGATGCCCGTCAGGCCCTGCGTGCTGAGGGTCGCCACCGTGTCCTGCTTGATCGGAGTGCCCCGCTCGATCGAGAGCACGACGCGCACGCGCTGGGGATCCTCCGTGTCGAGGGCGATCTCGCGCACGAAGCCGACCTCGACGCCGCGATACTTGACGGGCGCCTGGCGGTTCAGCCCTGACACCGACTCGGTGAAGTACGCGAGGTAGCCGTCGTACTCCTTGCCGGCGGTCCTGCCCGAGGAGATCCACAGGACTGCGGCGATGATGGCGACGGAGAGGACCAGCACGAACGCGCCGACGAGCGCGTAGTTCACCTTCGTTTCCATGCCTGCTCCTGGGCTCCCCTGCCGCGGGGCCCGTAGAAATACTCGCGCACCAGCGGCTCCTCCGACGTCGAGAGCTCCTGCATGGTGCCGATCCCCACGATCCGCCCGCCGACCATGAACGCGACGCGGTCCGCCACCCGCCAGAGCAGATCGAGGTCGTGCGTGACCATGAAGATCGTGAGCCCCAGGAGCTCCTTCAGCTGGCGCACCAGCTCGTCGAATCCGGCGGCGCTCAGCGGGTCGAGCCCGGCCGTGGGCTCGTCGAGGAAGAGCAGCTTCGGGTCGAGGGCGATGGCGCGCGCGAGCGCCGCTCGCTTGCGCATACCGCCGGAGAGCTCGGACGGGTACTTGGAGCCGGCGCTCGCCGGAAGGCCCGTGAGCGCGATCTTCACCGCGGCGATCTCGTCGATCAGCCGGTCGCCGAGCCGCGTGTGCTCGCGGAGCGGGAGACCGACGTTCTCGCTCACGGTGAGCGACCCGAACAGCGCTCCGCGCTCGAACAGGACGCCCCAGTTGCGGCGCAGCGCCAGCGCCTGCTCGTCGCCGAGGCCCGAGACGTCGCGCCCGAACACGCGGATCGAGCCCGAGTCGGGCCGGTGCAGCAGGATCAGCTCGCGCAGCAGCGTGGACTTGCCGCAGCCGCTCGCGCCCGCGAGGGCGAAGATCTCGCCCTCGCACACGTCGAGGCTGACACCGTCGTGCACCACGGCATCCCCGAAGCGGGTGCGCAGCTCGCGCACCGCGATGATCGGCTCGCCCGCGCGCCCCGGCTCGCCCACCTCAGATCCCGAGCCGCAAGAAGACGACGGAGAAGATCGCGTCGGCAACGATGACGAGGAAGATCGACTGCACCACGCTCACCGTCGTCCGGTGCCCCACGCTCTCGGCGTCGCCCGCGACCTGGAAGCCCTGGAAGCAGCCGATCACCGAGATGATCGCGGCGAAGACGGGCGCTTTGCCGATGCCGACCAGGAAATCCGAGAGGTAGAGGGCGCGTTGGAGACGGTCCGCGAACTCCGAGAAGCCGACGCCGAGCTCGCCGCGCGCCATCACCATGCCGCCGGCGACGCCGAGGGCGTCGGCGTAGACGGTGAGGAGGGGGAGCGCGATCGCGAGGGCCGCGAGCTTCGGCAGCACGAGCTGATCGAGCGGCGGGATGCCGACCGTGCGCAGTGCGTCGATCTCCTCTGTGACCTTCATCGTGCCGATCTGCGCGGCGTAGGCGGAGCCCGAGCGTCCGGCGACGATGATCGCCGTGAGGAGCGGAGCGAGCTCGCGCAGCATCGAGAGCCCCACGAGGTCGGCGACGAAGATGTTCGCGCCGTAGCGCTTCAGCTGCGTGGCGCCCTGGTAGGAGATCACGATGCCCATCAGGAAGATCAGCAGGCCCGTGATGGGCAGTGCGTCGAACCCGGCCGTGCGGATGTTGTAAAGGATCGGGCGCCAACGGATGCGCGCGGGCCGCACGGCGGAGCGGGCGGCAGCGATCCCGACCTCGCCGATGAACGCCAGCAGCTCGGAGCCCTGACCGATGCGTTCCCACGCGAGACGGCCGATGCGCGCCAGGAGGCCCGGCGCCGCGGCCGGCGCGGGGAGCGCCGCCCGCATCGCCGGCGCGCTCACCATCTGGAGCAGCGCGGTGTGCTCCGCGCGAAATCCGGTGAGCACCGGCCTTCGACCTGCGTTCGCGAGCGTCCCGACCATCCGTTGCAGCAGCCACGCGCCGGCGGTGTCGAGAGCGACGAGCTCCGAGCCGTCGATCGAGACCTCGGCGGGGCCCGCCCTGCGCTCCTTCCCGTCCGGCCCGCCGAGCGCGCGCTCGAGGCGCGTGCGCGGCCGCCCCCCCAGCCAGTGCTCCACCCCGGCCGCGGCGTCGACCGTCCAGGCGCCTGCCAGGCGCATCACGTCGCCCTCGATCTCGAGCGTCGCCTCCCGCGCGACGGGCGGAGAAACGCGGCGTTCTGCGTCCACGCGGGCAGCCTAGCAATCCCACGGCCTCGGCCCCGTGGGCGCCGCTCCGAGAGCCCGCTGCCGCAGCCTAAGCATCAACACGCGTGGCTGTTCGACTTGATCTGGCTGGAGCAATCAGGCGGGCATGAGGGCTATCTCCAGGACGTCCACTAGTATGCTCGATCCCACAAAGGTCTTGACACCTTTAGGCCGAGCGAAGGGAGGGTCATAGCAGCGATTCTCTTCGGTTCTTGTCGCCAAACGAGAACTGAGGAGCGCACGCCATGACCCTCGAGGACAACGTACACGCTTTCCGCTTGCGGCTGTTCGAGCGTGCGGAAAGACTCGGAAACGTCAGCGCCGCCTGCCGCGAGCTCGGCATCTCCCGCTCGCTGTACTACCCGCTGCGCCAGCGCTTCCTGCGCTACGGGCCGGAGGGTCTGCACCCCAAGCGGCGTCGGGGACCTCGGGCCAGGTGAGGTCGGTCCGCACCAGCCGCATCCCACAGCTGATGTCGAAGCCGATGCCGCCTGGGGAGATGACGCCGGTCTCCCGATCCATTGCGGCGACGCCTCCGATGGGGAAGCCATAGCCCCAATGCGCGTCGGGCATAGCGAAGCTCGCCTCGACGATCCCTGGGAGCGTGGCCACGTTCGCCGCCTGCTCGAACACCTTGTCGTCCATCTCGGCCAGGAGCTTCTCCGTCGCAAACACCCTCACAGGTACGCGCATGCCACCTCGGAAGCGCGTAGGGAGCTCGTAGAGCGCCGGTCCGAGCCGCTCGATCAGGGACGGAGCCGCCATCTGGATCCTTCCGGCTAGCTGTCAGCGCAAAAATCTCATCGCCGGCCCGAGCCTCCGCTGGGACTAGGGTCCGGCAGCAGACGCCAGCGGCGTTGCGGGGACCTGGCTGGGCTGGGCCCGGCCGCCAGAGCGCCCACGGCCTCCCGCAGGCATTCGTCACCATCAGGATGGACGAGTACGGTGTTCCCGCCCGTTCGCTGTCCGCCCTTGGTCCGCGGAATCAGACAACGCACCACTGCGCCGAGCGCGGGATGGAAGGAGCAGCGGATCCGCGAGCTCCTGGACGCGCTCGCGGCGCGCGTGCCCGCCGGCGTGGGGCGCCGCGGTTTCGTCCGTATCGACCGCGACGAGTTCCGCGCCGTTCTGACGCAGGGCGCGCGCTGGGCCGTTCAGCACAGCTACGGCTGGCCCGAGGACCTTCGCCGCACGGAGGCCGGCGGCTGCTTCGTCGGCGCCCGCCCGGAATGTGTCAGCGAGCGGGCCATCGAACGGGGCTACCGGCAGATCGGGACCCTCGGCTCCGGCAACCACTATCTCGAGATCCAGGTGCTCCACGCCGATGGCATCTTCGATGAGGACCTCGCGCGTGCCTTCGGCCTCGACCTCCCGGAGCAGGTCGTGATCATGTTCCACTGCGGGAGCCGCGGCTTCGGACACCAGGTCGCGTCGGACTACCTGCACGCGTTCCTGCGCGCCATGCCGAGCGAGTTCGGCCTTCCGATCATCGACCGGGAGCTGGCTTGCGCGCCGTTCGCTTCGCAGGAGGGGCGCGACTACCTGGCCGCCATGTGCTGTGCCGCCAACATGTCCTTCGCGAATCGGCAGGTGATCCTCCACCGCATTCGCGAGGTCTTCTCCGAGATCTTTCGTCGGGCGCCCGAGCAGCTCGGCATTCGCATGGTCTACGACGTGGCCCACAACACGGCGAAGCTGGAGCAGCACGAGGTCGGCGGCTCCATGCGCACTCTCCTCGTGCACCGCAAAGGGGCGACCCGTGCATTCCCTCCCGGTCATCCGGAGCTGCCGGAGGAGTACCAGGAGACCGGACAGCCGGTCATCATCGGGGGCAGCATGGAGACGGGCTCCTACGTCCTGGCGGGTGTCCCGGCTGGCGAGGCGAGCTTCTACGGCACGGCACACGGCAGCGGCCGGACAATGAGTCGCACCCGCGCGCGCAAGCTCGTGCGGGGGCACGAGCTGCGCGAGCGGATGGAAGCGCGGGGCATCCTCGTGCGCTCCGCCTCGTACCGCGGCCTCGCCGAGGAGGCCGGCTTCGCCTACAAGAGCGTCGATGAGGTCGCCGAAGCGACCAAGCTCGCCGGCCTCTCCCGCCGGGTCGCCCATCTCGTCCCCGTCGCCAACGTAAAGGGATGACGTGAGTGACGAGCCCGGCTACGAGTTCGTCGAGGGAGCGACGAGCGACCTGGCCTTCGTCGCGCACGGTCCCACGCTAGAGGCCGTCTTTGCCGCCGCAGCGGAGGCACTGCTGGCCGCCACCGTGGAGGTCCCGGATTCCGTCGAGCGGCGTGAGCGCCGGTCCGTGACGCTCGAGGAGCCCGACCTCGAGCTCCTGCTCCTGCGTTTCTTGAACGAGCTGGTGTATCTCCGAGATGCAGAAGACCTTCTCCTCCACCCAGATCGTATCTCCGTGACCCAGAATTCCGGCGCGCGCCTGGAGAGCGAACTCGCAGGAGAGCGGATCGACCCCGGGCGTCACTTACTCGCGACAGACGTGAAGGCCGCAACCGCACACGGGCTTCACGTGACCCCCACCTCTGACGGCTGGACGGCGGCCGCAACCCTCGACGTGTGAACGGCGCCGGTGTGGCCCAAGGCCGATCCGGACCCGCTCCCGGTCGTGCGGGAGCGGGTCCGAGGCGGGCCTGATCCGGCAGCGCCGCTCGAAGGAGGCTACGACTTGATGGCGACCGATCTGGGCTTGCTCTCCTCGGTCTTCGGAATCGTCACCGTGAGCACTCCGTCCTTGAAGGACGCCTCCGCGCGATCGGCCAGCGCGTTGCTCGGGAGCGTGAACGAGCGGCTGAAGGAGCCGTACGTCCGCTCCGCCCAGCGACGGTGGTCCGTCTTGCCCTCGCGCTCGCTCTTCTTCTCGCCGCGGATTGTCAGCATGTCGTCCTGAAGGTCGATGTGGACGTCCTCGCGCTTGGCGCCGGGGAGCTCCGCGGTGATGATGTACGACTTCTCGTCCTCGTTGCAGTCGATCGCCACCGTGGCGGGGTGGGACGCCCAGCCGCGCTCGCCGAGCGCATCCTCGAGGAGCCGACCCAGACGCCAGCGTCGACCCCAACCGAGCTCCCGGGAGGGACCCCAGCCCCCGAACGCCTCCAGCTCCCGGAAAGGCTCCCAGCGTGCCAGGCGCGTCTCAGTTTCCTCGCTTTGTTTCGCCATGATCCATGTCTCCTATTGTTTCGGCCGGGACCTTGCGGCCCGCCGTGCTACAGCTCTCTGTCTCTCGAACGCCGCTCCTCTTCAGGCACGGACATGCCCCACTCCGATTCCGGGCGACCGTTTGCCTGTGAGAGGGGCCAGTTTCGCGCCCAGCTCTTCGAAGCGCTCGAACCCCTCCGAGTCGAGGATTCCCACCTCCGCTGGGATGAGGTCGAAGCGCCCGTCCCCGCGCAGCGCTCTTCGTGTCTCCTTTCCGTCGTGCAGATGTCGGCATCGGGATCGGGACTCTCACCTGCGATGGCTCATCCGGAAGGTGTCGCCGACGATCCTCGCGATCATTGGGATCCCTCCAGCCCGTACGTCAGCTCGCGGCCTGCACCGTCCTGGCGGCGTGTATACGCACGCCGATGCTCGGGACAGCGCGGGCGATGGATGCCATCGCCAACTCCGCTCGGGGAAGCAGCACGCGCTCCACGACCTCCGGCCAAGCGAACAGTCGCGCCGTCGACCGGCCGGCGCGCCGAATCGACCGTGCCTCCTCCGGACGCGCACGCAGTCTCTCGAGCCATCCGAGGAGCTCGGCGGGATCTCCGGTCTCGAGCACGACCGCATTGCGACCGGCGACGGCGTAGTCCTCACCCGTGGCGCCAGTGCAGGCCAAGCCGCCGGCCGCCATGGCTTCCAGTCCGACGAGGCCGAACGGCTCGTGGGCGCTGTTGGCGAGAACGGCATCCGCTCGGCGGAACAGCACGCGGCGCGCCTCGGCGTCGACGTGCGAGCGCAGATTCACGACATCGGCACCATCCAGATCGCGCACCGCCTCGAGCAGACCCTGCGCGCCCGACTCCTGCCATTCGCGGTCCACCCGCACGAGCCCGTGGGCTCGCATGGCGGCGAGAACGTCCCCTCCGTAGGCCTCCGATCCCCCGCGCGCGACGAGGAGAGGGCGCATCCCCAACTGTTTCATGAGCGCCACTGCCTCCACGGCCGCGAGCCAGCGCTTGTCGGGGTCCCAGCGCGCCATCTTCACGACGACGGTGCGGTCCCGGAAGCGCCGGCGAAGCTCGTCGCAGCCGCCGCGATCGGGAGTGTCGAAGGCCTCCGCGGGAAGGCCGTTGGAAATGACCAGGGGGTCGACGCCCAGGGGCCACATACGCTGCTTCATGTAGCGGCTCACCGTGGTGATACGCGCCGCTCCCGCCAGGCGCCGCCAGTCGATGGCGTCGAAGCCGAACGTGTTGTTCGCATTCCAGAGCAACGCCGCCCGGTCGCGAAGACCGGCCCGCTCGAGCAGCCAGTCCAGATGAAGCACGCTGTCGACCGTGTGCCACTCTTCGGCCAGCAGGACGGCACGCCCGCCGGAAGCGAGGTGAGGACGCAGCCACTCGTCGAACAGGTGCGGCGGCACGGTCCGCGCATACTCGGAGTACTTTCCGTGCTCACCGTCGTAGACGCCGCCCGGGTGATGGCGGCTCACCCACTGGGCCCACCGGTGAAGATGCAGTGCTCCGCGGACCTCGTGACCCGGCAGGTCCGGGTCGCCCACGAACCAGAGGTGCGTCTCGAACCCGAAGCCGGCCAGCGTGGCCGCCAGTCCCTCGACGCGCGTGGCCAGTCCACCTGCGCGCGAGTAGCGATCCGGACCTTCGAACGAGAGAATGTGGAATTGCATCGAGGCCCCTCGCTAGACGTCGCTGATGTCAATCAAAGGAACGGCCTAACGCATGCTCGGGTCGTTGCAATCCTCGAGCCAGGTCTCGGGGCCAGCGGGACTCGAGCTCGCCCAGAGGACCTTCCTCGTGGAGAAGACGCGCGCCACGACGGCGACCAGGTCCGCGGTGTCGCCCGTCTCGGAAGCCACGGCCTCGATGACGTCACCGAGCGTGGCGGCCGGCCTCTTCTCGCGGCATGCGCGATGGCGTATTGCCCGCGCGAAATCGCTGCGGATGACTCGGCGATCCAAGCGCGCTTCCTCCCTCATCGGCTCCGCGACGGTCATCCCGACCTCCTGTCTCCTGTCGTGGGACGAGCCAGTGTTCCACGGCTCCCGGTGAAGCGGCGATCGCGGAATCCCATGAAATGCGGCGCCGGTATCGAGGAGTGCGAACTGAACTCGAGGCCAGGAGATGAACAGCCCGTCACGTGGGAAGGAAGACGATGAGCTGCCGGATCTCCGTGAGCGAGATCAGCGAATCCGCGATCGTGCTGGAGAGGCACGGCACCACATCCTCGGTCACCGATGAGGCGCCGCGGCCCACTCGCTGCGCTGGAGCCGTGGGCACGGCGCTGCTCGATCGTGAGCGCCGAAACCGGTGGCGACCTGAGACACGGCACGCGAGCTCTAGCTCTCGAGTAGCTCGACGCGGTTCCTCGGGCGCTGCCTCCCGGAGCGGTCGGATCTGGGTCTCCCCCACCGCGTCGTCCTGGCGAGTGGCCGCAGCGCGCCCGCGCGGACGAGACTATAGAACCGGCGGTGGGCTTGCCGGCTCGCGCCCGGGCGAGTAGAAACGTCACAGCCTTGGCCGTGCGCGAGACGACGAGCAACCCGCCGATTCCCGAGCGCGTCGGCGACCTCCCCAACCTGTGCGGATCGGAGGACGCTGTCGCCCGCGCCGTAGGCCGCGCGGAGCCGACCGAGTGGCTCGAACGGGGCGTCGACTTCGCGCGGATCCGGAGCGGGTTCGCATGCGCGCTCCACATGCACCAGCCACTCATCCCCGCCGGCGGGGACGACCTGCGGACGGCGCGCATCATCGGGAATCTCCAATACATGCGGGACCACCCGGAGATCGGGGACAACCGCAACGCGCCCGTCTTCCAGTGGTGCTACAAGCGCATGGGGGAGTTCATACCCGCGCTCGTCGACGCGGGGCACTCGCCGTCCATCCTTCTCGATTACTCGGGCTGCCTCCTGCACGGGCTGCGGGACATGGGGGCGGACGACGTCTTCGAGAGCCTGCGCCCCCTCGCGCGCGATCCGCGCTACGGCCGTCACGTGGAGTGGCTCGGCTCCGCCTGGGGTCATGCCGTGGCGCCTTCGACACCGGTCCAGGACTACCGGCTCCATGTCCGGGCCTGGCAGCACCACTTTGCCGGGGTCTACGGCCTGGAGGCGCTCGCACGTGTGCGGGGTTTCTCGCCGGCAGAGATGGCGCTGCCGAACCACCCGGACGTGTGCTTCGAATTCGTGAAGACGCTCCGGGAGTGCGGCTACCGCTGGCTGCTGGTGCAGGAGCACACGGTCGAGCGCGTGGAGGACGGCGGACCGCTCCGGCACCCTCACCTTCCGCACCGGCTCGTGGCGCGCAACTCGCGCGGGGAGCAGCTCGAGATCGTCGCCATCGTGAAGACGCAGGGCAGCGACACCAAGCTGGTGGGGCAGATGCAGCCCTACTACGAGGCGCGCGGCCTCGGACGCATGGAGCTCGGCGGTCGCGCGGTGCCGCCGCTGGTCACCCAGATCGCCGACGGCGAGAACGGCGGCGTGATGATGAACGAGTTCCCGCCCAAGTACCACGACGTGATGGCCGAGGCCTCGGGCGGTGAGACGCCGCCACTGCTCGTGAGCGAGTACCTCGCGCACCTCGAGGCGCTCGGCGTGACCGAGTCCGCCTTCCCGGCGATCCAGCCCGTGCTGCAACGGCGGATCTGGGAGCGCTTCCGGGACGGCG